>Ga0307486_1002146_pt1 | contig 14114 bp, 9 predicted proteins | sample CBIW02metaG_FD_203663 | JGI IMG/M metagenome (GOLD analysis project Ga0307486, IMG submission 203663) | Sea-ice brine microbial communities from Beaufort Sea near Barrow, Alaska, United States - CBIW 0.2 | ecosystem: Environmental > Aquatic > Marine > Coastal | place: USA: Alaska | collected... | reverse complement strand
ACGACGACCACAGCTACGCGCTCCCCGAGGGCAGCGTGGTAGCCGCAGGCGCAGTCTTCGTGATCGATCAGCAGACCACCGCATCGGCCGGATTCGACTTTGGCCTGGGCAACCCGGACACCGTCCGCCTGTTCGACCCGAGTGAAACCACCCTGCTGCTGAGCGAGACCTTCGACAGCCACGCGGCAGTGACCTGGGCTCGCTGCCCCAACGGCACCGGCGACTTCATCGACTCGAGCGTCTCCACCAAGGGCGAACTCAACGACTGCTCCACCCCCATCCGCATCAACGAGATCGAGTCGAGCGGCGACGCCGCGGACTGGGTCGAGCTCATCAACATCAGCGACGCGCCGGTAGACATCACCGGACTCATCCTGAGCGACAACAAGGACGAGGACGTCTTCACTATTCCTTCGGCCCCGGCGCTCGCCGCTGGCGGCATCGTGGTGTTTGAACGTACCGATGACCCCGCCACCGGGTTCGACTACGGGCTGGGCAGCGGCGACAACGTTCGCCTGTTCGAATCCAATGGCACCTCGCTGATCGACTCGTACGAGTGGACAGAGCACGCAGCCACCACCTACGGGCGTTGCCCCAACGGCACCGGCGACTTCGCGGTGACGACGGTGGCTACCCCCGGCGAAGCGAACGTCTGCGCCGGCATCATCAACGCCTCCCCATGGCCCGGCGGCGCCGAGGTCAGCACGGTCGACGCGATGGACACCTACGCGGGCGACGTGAGCGGCATCGACTACGACGCCACTACCGGCTCGCTGTGGGCAGTCCAGAACGGTGACGGCCTGCTCTACCGCATCGCCCAGGACGCCTCGGGCAACTGGGTCCCGGACCCCACCGACGGCTGGGCCGAGGGCAAGACCCTGCGCTACCCCAATGGCACCGGGACTGTCGACGCCGAGGGCGTCACGGTGACCGATGCCGGCGCGGCGGCGGGGGTCTACGTCTCTTCCGAGCGCAACAACGATTCCAGCAGCAACAGCCGTCCCTCGGTGCTGAAGTACGACGTCAGCGGCACGGGGACCACCCTCACCGCATCGGCGGAATGGAACCTCGCCGCCGACTTCCCCGGCATCGGCGCGAACGCTGGCATGGAGGGCATCACCTACGTCTCTGACACCTACCTCACCGGACGCGGCTTCATCGACCAGAACACCTCGTCCGCCTACGTCCCCGCGGACTACGCGGGCCACGGCAACGGACTGTTCTTTGTCAGCATCGAAGGAACGGCCGGCGTCTACGCGTACGCATTGATGCCAGGTGGCACGTTCGAGCGCGTCGCGGAGCTGAACCTTGACGGGCTCAGTTTTGGCAACGTAGCGGACGTCCAGTTCGACGCGGACCACAACCTGCTCTGGGTGGTCTGCGACGACGCGTGCGACGGTCGCATCGCCACGTTCGAGCTCTCCGGCGAGGGAGACAACGCAGGCGTGTTCACCGCATCGGCGCTCTACGAGCGTCCGTCCGGCATGGCGAACATCGCAAACGAGGGCTTCGCCATCGCCCCCGCCTCGACGTGCACCGACGGTTCGCTGGCCACGTTCTACGTGGACGACGCGAACACTGACGGGTACTCAATCCGCACCGGCACGTTGCCCTGCACGGGCGGCAGCTCCGGTGAGCCGACCGACCCGACTGACCCGACTGACCCGGTCGGCGACGGCGGTAGCGAAGGCGGCGACGGCGGCGACGGCGGCGACGGCGGCGAGTCAACCGACCCCGACGCGACGCTTGGCTGCACGGTGACCGCTCCGGCCAAAGCCACGCCCGGCCAGGCCATCGCGGTCACGGTCGACCCGGACTGCTCGGGGACGACGGTGTCGGTGTACATGTACTCCGAGCCCACGTTCGTGGGAACGTTCGCAATCGGAGCCAACGGAGTCGTATCGTTCACGGTGCCCTCGGAACTGCCTGCTGGCACTCACACGATCGAGCTGCAGTTGGCCGACGGGACCGTGGTGGGATCGACCACCATCACTCTGACAGAGGCGACGCCCGCGGGCGACACGGTGACGGTGGCGACGGGGGAACTGTCCCAGACGGGCGCACCCGTTGACGGCACCATCCTGCTGACCGTCATGCTGCTGCTCTCCGGCGCGGCACTGGTGCTGGCGCGTCGCAAGGCGGCCCGCGTCTGACCCTCACCACCCCCCTTTCTCTACGTCCGCACCGTAAATCGCATTCGGCCTACTTCTGACAAGCACGGCCGGAACAAAAACACTGCGATTTACGGTGCGGACGTTGTGGGGTTCTGCCGCCGCTCGCGCGCCTCGCCGCTACTCTTGAGGCATGACTCACGAAGATGCCGCTCACTCGTACGGACCCGACACGCTCGCCCTCCACACGGGTATTCACCGCTCCGACGCGAACGAGATGTCCGAGGGCCTCTACCTCACGCAGGGCTACGCCTACGACTCCGCGGAGCAGGCCGCCGCGGCCTTTGCCGGCGACATCGACGTCTACATGTACTCCCGCTACGCCAACCCCACGGTCACCGCGTTCCAGGAACGTTTGGCAGCCATCGAGGGCGCGCCCGCGTGCTTCGCGACGGCCACCGGCATGGCGGCAGTGTTCGTTTCCCTCGCCTCGGTCCTCAAGCAGGGTGACCGCCTCGTGGCCGGTCGCGCGCTGTTCGGCTCGAGCATCCAGGTGTTCACCAACTACTTTGAAAACTGGGGCATCGTCGTTGACTACGTCGACGCCCACGACAACGCGGACTGGGCGCGCGCGCTCGCGACTCCGGCGAAGGTGGTCTTTGTCGAGTCGCCGTCCAACCCCATGCAGGACCTGGTGGACATCCGCGCTGTCGCGACACTGAGCAAGGCCGCGGGTGCGCTCTTCATTGTGGACAACGTCTTCGCCACCCCGCTGGGCCAGAAGCCGCTCGAGCTTGGCGCCGATGCGGTGGTCTACTCCGCGACCAAGCACATCGACGGCCAGGGTCGTGTGCTGGGCGGGGCCATCCTGGGTTCCGACGAGTACGTCAACGGCCCGGTCAAGCAGATGATCCGCCAGATGGGCGCCACACTGTCCCCCTTTAACGCTTGGGTTCTACTCAAGTCGCTCGAGACGCTGGGCGTGCGCGTCAAGGCGCAGTGCAGCTCTGCCTCACAGCTCGCAGCGTGGATGGATGTCCACCCGCGGGTGGCCGTGGCCCGCTACCCGCTGCTGCCCTCCCACCCGCAGTACGAGCTCGCCAAGTCCCAGATGACCCTGGGGGGCACGCTCGTCACCATCGACGTGGCAATCCCCGAGGGCACGGACCCGGCAGGCACCGAGGCGCGCGCCGCGGCCTTCCGGTTCATGAACGCCCTGGAACTCTTCGAGGTCTCCAACAACCTGGGCGACGCCAAGTCGATCTGCACACACCCCGCCACCACCACCCACAACAAGCTCACCCCCGAGGGGCGCGCAGCCGTGGGAATCTCAGAGGCGACGGTGCGCCTCAGCATCGGCCTCGAGGAATTCGAGGACCTGCGCGCCGACCTGGCTCAGGCACTCGACACCGTTTGAGTATGGCTAGGTTCCGGTTCGGCTCGTCGCGCGCTAGACAAAGGCGCGCCGCCGAGAGCCCCCCGCCCCACACCCCCAGCGCCGATGCCGTCTCCACCGAGCCGGTGACGCCTCCTACCCCGCGCGCCACCAAGGTTCCGCTGTCGGTGGCACTTCTCAATAGGCGTTCGCTCGGAGGCGCCGCAGTGGTGCTCCTCAGCGCGCTGTTCTTCATCCTGGTGATCCCCGCCCTGGACGACCTGATTGAGCACACCGAACTGGAGGTGGGCACTCCCCTCGCGGTGGGCGAAAACCTTCTGATGACGCCGGCCCAGGGCTGGGCGCTCAGCCCGGATTCCACGCAAGCGCAGACCATCCTCACCAACAGTGGCACCCAGATTGTCGTCACGCCCGCACAGCCCCTCTCCCAGCCGGTCGCGGACCAGATCCAGGATGCCTCCGATGCCCTGGCCAACGACCCAGACAAATCCTGGGTGGTCACCGAGCCCACCACGTTCACCACGCTGGCTGGCGACCCGGGCGCCACTGTGACGGCACAGTCCAAAGAGACGAGCACCCAGTCGTGGATCGTGACGCACGACGGGTCGCAGGCCACCGTGGTGCTGGTCGCGCCGGTGGCCGTATGGGACGCCGTCTCTGAGGGGGCGACGGACATCGTCGAATCGCTCCAGTTCGCCCAGACGGTGGAGCCATGAGCACGCCCGCCTCGCGGAGCCCCCGCGTGCGCCCCGTCCGCGTCTCTCCCCGTACGTACTCGTTCATCGACCTGCGTTCGGGAGTGTTTTGGGTCATCGTGCTGCTCGCGACGTACGGCGCCTCCCAGGTGATCCCGCTGCTCGCCAGCACGCTGGTCAAGCATCCCGATGCGGGCATGCTCGCGGCGATTCTGTGGGGCCTCTACGCCCTGGCCTTCGCGCTCATCGTGTATCGCCTGGAGCTGTTCGAGCGACGCTCGCCGGTGAACATCCTTGGCGCCGTCGTGTGGGGCGCCACCGTCTGCGGCGGCATCGGCGTGGTAGCTGCTCCCGCCATGCACGGCATCGTTGCCGCGTGGCTCGGCGAGCAATCACAGTGGATCTCCGCCGTCTCCGCGCCACTGGTGGAGGAGCCCCTCAAGATGCTCGGAGTGATCGCTCTGGCGCTCATCCCCGGCGCCCGGATTCGCAGCGCAGCGGACGGCCTTTTCTACGGCGCGATCATCGGCCTGGGGTTCATGATCGTGGAGAACTACCTCTACACGATGCAGGCCGCGACGGCAGCGAATGGCAACTACACCACCGTGTTCGACGTGGTCATTTTGCGCGGCGTGATCTCCGGGCTCTGGAGCCACGCGACCCTCACCGCGATTGCCGGGGCGGGAGTCGGGTATTTCTTCAATTCCACTCGCCCGCGCAGGCAGCGCTGGGGGGTCATGCTCACCGCGCTCGCATTGGCGATGGTGCTCCACGCGTTCTTTGACTCGCCACTGCTCGACACGAACGTCTACGCGGCGACCATCGCGAAGGGTGTGCCGGTACTGGTCATGCTGCTGGCGATTCTTCAGGTGGTACACACCCGCGAGCGCGAGATTCTTGCCAACCTCGCCAGGCACACCGTCCCCGACGACCTGGTCAGCCCGCTGGACTTCGCGCTGCTATCCGACCGCGGCATCAGGCGCTCGGTGCAGGCCTCTGCCCGCAAGAGCCTGGGGCTTCCCGGCGCGCTGGCGATGCGTCAGCTACAGCACCGTCAGCTGGCCCTCCTCAGCGCCGCCCATGAGGACGGGATGGACTCCGAGCGCTCAGACGATGCCGTGGCCCTACTCCTGAGCGCTCAGGCGACCCTCGCTCAGCTGCGCGTGGAGGCCGGGGTCGACCGACCCGACCCTGCCGCGCGGTAGCCCGCGAAGCCTCGCAGCCGCAGGGAGTTCCCCACGACGAACAGGCTCGAGCCACCCATCGCGGCAGCCGCGATCATGGGATTGAGCACCCCGAACGCGGCGAGCGGGATGGCGGCCGCGTTGTAGGCGAAGGCCCAGAAGAGGTTGCCGCGAATGGTACCGAGCGTGCGCCGGGACAGGGCGATAGCATCGGCCGCTGCGCGCAAGTCGCCAGACACGATGGTGAGGTCCGATGCCTCTCGCGCCACGTCGGTGCCTGTGCCAACAGCTATTCCTAGGTCAGCCTGCGCGAGTGCGGGGGCGTCGTTGATGCCGTCGCCCACCATGGCTACGCGCTTTCCCTCGGCCTGCAACTTGATGACCACATCGGCCTTGTCGCCGGGAAGCACCTCCGCGATCACGCGGTCGATTCCCACTTCGCGAGCCACCGCTTGAGCGGCCCTCTCGTTGTCGCCGGTCAGCAGCACCACATCGAGGCCAAGGTCGCGGAACGCCCGGATTGCCTCGCGTGAGGTGGGCTTCAACGAGTCGCTGACGGAGATCATTGCCTCCGCGACCACCGCGCTGCCATCCCCGGTGGTGCCTGTGGCGGCCGGCTCGGCCCGTCCCGCGAAGATCGCGGTGCGTCCCTGTTCTTCTGCCGCCGATGCGCTGGCTTCCAGTTCTGGTGACAAGGAGGTGAAGAGGCGTCGCGAGCCCACGTAGAGACTGGCGTTCGCGCCATCGGCCCCAGCGCGCTGCACCGTCGCCATGACACCGTGCCCCGCCAGGTCCTTGAAGCCCTTGAGCCGCAGGCGTGACTCACGGGAGGCCGCAATAGCCTGCGCGATGGGGTGCGAGGCCCGGTCCTCAACGGACGCGATCGCGTCCAGGAGGGTCGCGGCTGCGTCGCTGTCCAAGCCCGGCGTGAACACGTCGACCACGGACATCTTGCCCTCGGTCACGGTGCCGGTCTTGTCGAGCACGATAGTGCGGACGTCGCGGGTGTCCTCGAGCGCCTCGGGCCCACGGACCAGCACGCCCAACTGCGCGCCGCGGCCGGTGCCCACCATGATCGCGAGCGGAGTGGCAAGGCCAAGCGCACAGGGGCAACTGATGATGAGCACGGCGACGGCGGCCGTGAAGGCCGCGTTGACGTCACCGGTGATAGCGATCCACGATCCCAACGTGACGAGCGCGATTGCCATGACGACGGGCACAAAGATGCGCGCGATGCGGTCGGCCAGGCGCTGCACGCGAGCGCGCCCGTTTTGGGCCTCGTCCACCATGCGCGCAATCTGCGCCAGCATCGTCTCACTGCCCACCTTGGTGGCCTCGATGGTGAGCGCGCCGTCGGTCGCGACCGTGCCGCCCACCACGTCGGTGCCCACGTCGACCCTCACCGGCACGGGTTCGCCGGTGACAAGGCTCGCGTCAACTGAGGCGCCGCCATCGACGACGACGCCGTCAGTGGCGATGGTCTCGCCGGGGCGCGTCACAAAGCGCATTCCCACGGTGAGCTGGTCGCGAGGGACCTCGGTTCCGTCCTCTAGGCGTGCGGTGGCCGATTGCCGGGAACTCAAGGCACGAATCGCGTCGCCAGCACGCGCCGTGGAGCGCGTCTCCAGCCACTTACCCAACAGGATGAGCGAGACGATGACGCCGGCAGTCTCGTAGTACACGTGGCCGTCGCTCAGGGCTTCCGCGCCCAGGGCGCCGCCCAGCAACACGACGGTTGACCACAGCCAAGCGGCCCCCGTACCGATGGTGACCAGCGTGTCCATGTTGGTAGCGCCGTGGCGCGCGCTCATGGCGGCGCTGCGGTGGAACGGCCACGCGGAGTAGAACACCACGGGCGTGGCGAGCGCGAAGGCGAGCCACTCCCAGCCGCTGAACTGCCAGGCGGGGATCATCGAGATCAGCAGCAACGGCACGCTGAGCGTGACAGCGACCTTCAGACGGCGACCGTAATCCGCGATCCGGGCGGCATCGGCGTTCGAGTGCGCGGCCTGCTCGTCTGAGGGGTTGGACTCTCCGCTGGAGGCAAGGACGTGGTAGCCCAGGCCCTCAATGGTGTCGCGCATCGCGGCCTCTAGCTCGAGGCTGTTCATGGAGCCGTCGGTCTTCACCGTGGCGCGCCGCGTCGCGTAGTTCACCGTGGCATCGGCCGCCCCAGGTAGCTTGGAGAGGCCGCCCTGAATGCTGGCGGCGCAACTCGAACACGTCATGCCCTCAACCGCGAGGTTGATGTCGACGGTTGCTTGGGTCTGTGGAGGCGTAGTCATGAACGGGCCTTATGAGGCGACGGTGTAGCCGGACGCGGTGACGGCATCGTCGATAGCAAACTCGACGTCGTCGGTCGCTACGGTGCCGTCCACGTGGACCTTCACCAGCCCGGTCGCGACGTCGACGTCTGCCGCGGTCACGCCCGAAGTTGCTACTAGGGCGGTGCGTACTGTGTTCGCGCAGCCCTCGCACGTCATGCCGGTCACGGTGATGTTGATGATGTTCTCTGAGTTAGCCATGACACCATGTTAAACCTTACAGCCCGCTGGAAGGTCAAGTCCTTGCCGATACTGCTATGCGGACACCACGCTGTCCACCTTGGCCGGCATCGCGGCGAGGATCGCCTCGACCTGCGTCTTGGCATCGCCAAACAGCATTGACGTGTTGTCTTTGAAGAACAGTGGGTTCTGTACCCCGGCGTATCCGGTGGCCATGGAACGCTTGAAGACGACCACCTGCTTGGCCTTCCACACCTCGAGCACCGGCATGCCGGCGATGGGTGAATTCGGGTCATCGAGGGCGGCCGGGTTCACCGTGTCGTTGGCACCAATGACCAGCACTACATCGGTGTTCGCAAAGTCGTCGTTGATCTCGTCCAGCTCCAGCACCAGGTCGTACGGGACCTTCGCCTCGGCCAGCAACACGTTCATGTGGCCGGGAAGTCGGCCCGCTACGGGGTGCACCGCGAAGCGCACCTTCACGCCGCGAGCGCGCAACCGCTCCACCAACTCGGCGACCGGGTACTGCGCCTTCGCCACGGCCATGCCGTAACCGGGCGCGACCACGACCGTCCGGGCGTCCATGAGCGCCTCGACCGTGTCGTCCACGGATATCTCGGTGTGCTCGCCGGCCACCACCTCGGACGTACCGGTGCCGCCACCGCCGCCAAAGCCGCCCAAAATCACGGCCAGGAACTTGCGGTTCATGGCCTTGCACATCACGTAAGACAGGAAGGCACCAGAGGAGCCCACCAGCGCGCCCACCACAATCAGCAGGTCGTTGCCGAGCATGAAGCCCGCGGCCGCAGCGGCCCAGCCAGAGTAGGAGTTCAGCATGGAGACCACGACAGGCATGTCGCCGCCGCCGATGGCCGCCACCAGGTGAACGCCGATAGCGAGCGCGATGACGGTCATGAGGATGAGCGGCAGGAGGGAAGGCGCTGCGAGGAACCAGGCGAGCAGCCCGGCCGAGGCGATGAGCCCTCCCAGGTTCATGGCGTGACGGCCAGGAAGCGTGAGCGGGCTGGACTTCATCCGCGCGGAAAGCTTGAGGTACGCGACGATGGAACCCGTGAGCGTGATGGCACCAATGAAGACGCCAAGGAACACCTCGGTCAGGTGCATCGCGTCGTGGCCTTCGGTCAGGTAAGAGTTAAATCCGATCAGCACCGCTGCGGCGCCCACGAAGCTGTGCAGCACGGCGATGAGTTCCGGCATCTGCGTCATCTCTACCGAGCGTGCCCGGTGCGTGCCGATCACTGCGCCAATCAGCAGCACGCTGACGATGAGCGCGAGCGTGACGCCCACAGGGCGCTCCGAGCGTTCCAAGGCCAACGCGATGGTTGCGCCGATGGCGACCACCATGCCGACCATGCCGAGCAGGTTGCCGCGTCGAGCGGTGGTCTGCTTGGACAGGCCTGCGAGCGAGAAGATGAACAGGACTGCGGCGGCGAGGTAGGCCACCTGTGCGATTGAGACGATGGTCATGTCGTCACGCCCCCTTCTGGAACATACCGAGCATGCGGTAGGTCACGAGGAACCCACCGAAGACGTTGACGCTGGCCACCGAGGCGGCGACGAACGCGAGAATAGTGACGACCAGGCTGGACGACCCAAGTTGAAGCAGGGCGCCAATCAGGATGATTCCGGAGATGGCGTTGGTCTGACTCATGAGTGGGGTGTGCAGCGAGTGGCTCACATTGGACACGACGTAGTAGCCGATGAAGACCGCGAGCACGAACACCGTGAATGCGGCCAGAAAGACGGGGGAAGAAAACGCGAGCGCGACTGCCAAGGCGACCGCGCCGATGCCAGCCAGCCACACCTTGCGGCGCTTCTTGGCCACCAGGGATGCTTGCGCATCGGCTTCACGCTGGGCCAGGACGGCGGGGTCCACGGGCTCCGGCGCCGGTGCAGCCGGTGCCGCCGCAGAGACCTGCACCGCGGGCGGCGGCCACAGCAGGTCGCCGTCGTGGGTCAGGGTCATTCCGCGCTGCACCTGGTCGTCAAGGTTGAGCACGGCCTGACCGTCCTTGGCCGGCGTCAGCAGCTTCATGAGGTTGACGATGTTGGTGCCAAAGAGTTGCGACGTGTGGCGGGGCATGCGGCTGGGAAGGTTCGTCCAGCCCAAGACCACCACGCCGTTGTCGGTGACGACCCGCTCACCGGGGACGGTGAGTTCGCAGTTGCCGCCGCCCGAGGCGGCGAGGTCCACGATGACGGACCCTGGCTTCATCGCCGCGACCATGTCTGCAGTGATGGTGGTGGGGGCGCTACCGCGTACGAGTGCGGTGGTGATGACGATGTCAGCCCCGGCAGATTCCTTGGCGTAGAGCTCCTGGGTGAGGCGCTCCTGATCTTCGGTCAGCGCGCTGGCGTAGCCGTCGGCCGACACCTCTTGCTGCGCGGCCTCAGCCTGAACAAACACGGCGCCCATGGATTCGATCTGCTCGGCGGCCTCCGGGCGAACGTCAAACGCGCGCACCCGTGCGCCCAGGGAGACTGCGGCGCCGATGGCGGCAAGGCCAGCGACTCCTCCGCCAATGATGAACACGGTCGCGGGCTCAGTCTTACCTGCCGCGGTGACCTGCCCGGCGAACATGGCGCCGTAGTTTTCCGCGGCCTCGATGACCGCACGGTAGCCGGCCACGTTGGACATCGTGGACAGCACGTCAAGAGACTGAGCGCGCGAGATGCGCGGCACCGCGTCGAGCGCGAGCGACGTCACGCCGGCCTTCTGCAGGCTGGCGATGAGCTCGGGGTGGGAGTGCGGCGCAATGGTCGAGACCACGATGGTTCCCGGCCGAATCGTACTCAGTTGCTTGGCGGTAGGCGCATACACGGAGGTGACGATGTCGCCGCTCCACGCGTCTGCGGGCTCGGCAATAGTTGCTCCGGCGGCCACGTAGTCCGCGTCAGAGAGCGTCGCTCGTTCGCCAGCTCCGGTCTCGACTGCGACGTCGTAGCCTAGCTTCACGAGTTGTTCGACGGTACGCGGCGTCGCGGCGACGAGTCGTTCATCCTCGCGGGTCTCACGGGGGACTGAGATCCTCATGCTTGGTGATTACCCTTCATTGCGCGGTCTAAGCAGGTCGGGCACTGACGTTGCGCTAGGTGCCCGCGCGGCGCAGTGCCATCGCTCTTGAGCGTAGTCGCCCGCACGCCACCGTTCGACGGGACCATAGTCCCTGCTACGTCACCTCGCTGCGGATTCAAGCCGTTCCGGAACACCATTGACGAGCACCTGACACGCGTTGGGGTCGGTGCAGTCCGCGGGATTCATCCGCTCCGCGCGGCGCGATAGGGCGGTCAGCTCCCCCTTCGCGGCGAGCAAACTGGCTATCTGCCGGTCAATCTCTACCAGGTGCTGGTCCACGAGCGCGCGGGTGTGCTGGCAGGTGGACTCCCCGTGGTCCTTCATTCCCAGAATCTGCCCGGCCTCGGCGAGCGTGAGCCCCGACGCCTGCGCGTCACGAATGAACCGCAAGCGGTCCAAGGCATCGTCCCCGTAATCGCGATACCCCGACGCGGTGCGCTCGGGCGCGGGCATCAGCCCGATGCTCTCGTAGTAACGCACGGTCTTTGCCGTCACGTGCCCCGCCTGTGCCAATTCGCCAATCTTCATGCACACACGGTACGCCCATTCCTTACTGTTGGCTAGAACGTTAGCGGCGACGTAGCAAAAAGACGGGCCCCGGAATCAATGATCCCGAGGCCCGCCCCTTGCTTACTTGCTAGACCTACTTCGTGAGGGGCTCAAGCGTGGCGTCCTCTGCGTAAACCTCGGCAGCGTTATCCATCGTCACGATCTTGGGCTCGAGCAGGAACGCGGGCACAATCTTCACGCCGTTGTCGTACTGCTCGGTGTCGTTGACGGGGATGTCTTCGCACTTCTGCAAAGCCTCAACGGAAGCGATGGACTGCGCCACTAGCTCGCGCGTGTCCTTGTAGATGGTGGAGTACTGCTCCCCAGCCATGATCGACTTCACGGACTCAACCTCAGAGTCCTGGCCGGTAATGACGGGAGTCTCCTTGCCTGCCTGCGAGACCGAGGTCAGCGCAGCGCGAGCGAGGGTGTCGTTGGGGGAAAGCACGCCGTCAAGTTCAACGTCGCCGGAGTACGAGCCCGAAAGCACGGTGTCCATGCGCTTCTGCGCGTTCTCAGCCTTCCAACCTGCGGTGGCTACCTGCTCGAACGTGGTCTGACCCGACACGATGACGAGCGTGCCGTCATCGATCTTGGGCTGAAGAACGCTCATCCCACCCTCGAAGAAGGGGATCGAGTTGGCGTCGTCAGACGAACCGGCGATCAGCTCGATGTTGTACGGACCATCACCCTTGCGCTCGGCCAGGCCCTGCAGCAGTGCCTCTCCCTGAAGTACACCTACCTTGTAGTTGTCGAACGCGACGTAGGCGTCAACGGCCTCGGTGTTCTTGACCAGGCGGTCATAGGCAATGACCGAAGCGCCCGTGGCCTTGGCGGCCTCTAGCTGACCACCCAGCTGCGAACCGTCAATGGCACCAACAATGATGACCTTTGCGCCCTGCTCCACCATGGCGTCGATCTGGTTCTGCTGCTCGGTCACACCCGCGTTGCCGAACTGCACTACAGGGGTGAATCCAGCCTCGGTGAGGCCATCGTTGAACAGGGTCTCCGCGAGAACCCAGTTTTCCGAGGTCTTCTGCGGAAGCGCAACACCAATCACTGCGTCGGCATCGAAGCACTGCCCCGACGCCTCTGCGGTGGCGCCCGTAGAACCCGAAGTTGCCGGAGTCGACTCTGATTCCGTTCCTTCACGATCCGTGGAGCAACCGGCGAGCACCAATCCGCCTACTACCGCGAGTACAACCGCGCCTTTGAGAGTTTTACTCATTTCCTTGCCTTTCGTTATCCGCATCGGATTGATGCGTGGTTTCGGTTCCATCGGTTGTGGACACAGCAGATGACTCGTCCACCGCTAGTAGGCCGGTAGTCACGGCCGGTTCCTTGCTCTTCTCTGCAAGGACGTCAGCGGGCTCCTCAAAGGGGCCGCGTCGCCGTCTCGTCAGCGCGCCGATGAGTGAGGGGCGACCTTGGCTCTTGTTGTAGACATCGAAGCCAACGGCCGCGAGCAGTACCAGACCCTTAATGATCTGGGTCGCGTCAGAACCCACGCCCATGAGTTGAAGCCCGTTGTTGAGCGTCGCCATCACCAGGCCACCGATAATCGAGCCGGTGACGGTACCGATTCCGCCAGTGACTGCCGCACCGCCAATAAATACTGCGGTAATGGCGTCGAGCTCCCACATCGTGCCGTCGAAGGGCCCCGATGCAGTGGCTCGGCCAGTGAACATCATGCCGGCGATCGCAGCCAGCACGGACATGTTGGCCATGACGAAGAAGTACGTGCGTCGTGTTGAAACGCCGGACAGCGAGGCAGCGGCACGGTTGCCACCCACGGCGTAGATGTGGCGGCCAAGCTTGGTGCGCTGAGTGAGCACGTGATAGAAAATCACCAGTCCCACCAGGATCACGCCAGGTACGGGGAACGAGGTGCCCTCGCGGCCAGTGCCATAGAGCACCGTGAGATAGGTAATGAGCGCCACCAGCACTGCTGATCGGATCGCTGCGATGTAAAGCGGGTCCGGCTCGACGCTCAGCTTGACGGCGCGCTTGCGCTTACGGAATTCCTGCCAGATGACGTACGCGCCGGCCAGGATTCCGAGTAGCAGCGTGGAGTTGTTGAAGCCAGTGTTGGGGCCCCACTCCCACAGGTAACCGCCGCCCAGGACCTGAAACTCTTCGGGCACTGGGATGGAGTTCGACTTTCCGATGAACTGGTTGAGTCCGCGGAAGATCATCATGCCGGCGAGTGTCGTAATAAACCCTGGCACCCCTATATAGGCCACCCAATACCCTTGCCAGGCACCGATCAGTCCGCCTACGACGAGGCCAAGCAAGATGCCGACCCACCACGGAATACCCCAATCCTGGAGCGCTACCGCGACGATAATGCCCGTGACGGCCGCCACCGAGCCGACCGAAAGGTCAATGTGCCCCACCACGATCACCATCACCATGCCGATCGCGAGGATCAGCACATATGAGTTTCCGTTGATGAGGTTCATCATGTTGCTCGAGGTAAGGACCTTGCCCCCTGTCGCCGCCTGGAAGAACAGGATCAGGGCCATGAGCGCGAACAACATGGTGAACTGCCGCACATCACCACCGAACAGACTCCGTA
>Ga0307486_1002141_pt1 | contig 14139 bp, 7 predicted proteins | sample CBIW02metaG_FD_203663 | JGI IMG/M metagenome (GOLD analysis project Ga0307486, IMG submission 203663) | Sea-ice brine microbial communities from Beaufort Sea near Barrow, Alaska, United States - CBIW 0.2 | ecosystem: Environmental > Aquatic > Marine > Coastal | place: USA: Alaska | collected... | reverse complement strand
GATAAATTGAATATGCATAAAGCAAAAACGGGGAGTAAGGTTTGATGATCCCTTCCTTTTGTCCGCGTTCCCATAAGTAGAGTAGGGGCTGTAGGTGCTTTAAACCTTCCTGCCTGCTGGCTTCGTCAATCATGGGAGTGTTGTCACATTGAGATAAAAACATGGCCTGCTCAATCTCATTCAATTTAAATTCTGCAATGCTTTTCCAAACAATTTCAAATCCTTTCTCTACTGGAAGTGATTCATCGTAATCCTTGAAAGCAAATGCGCTGAATGCCGCTTTAACTTGAATATACACTTGGTTGACCAAATCCTGTTTATTCTCAAAATACAGGTAAATCGTAGCGGGAGAAACATTGGCCATTTTGGCTATTTTGGACATTGGAGTCGCATGAAAGCCATTGTCATTGACTAAATTAATGGTAGCCTTCACGAGTGCGTTTCGTTTGATCTGGCTTTTGGAAATTGTTGTCATATTCGCTGATTCTGATACAAAGATATAAAAAAGAATGAACATTCATTTTTAGAATCATGGTTTAGGATTTATTTAACCTTTTATAAACATCTACCATTTCGAGAGTATAGGTATTTGTACTATAATGTAGAGTAGGTCAGTACCAATTTATTAATATAATAAGTAAAATCCTTGCACTGATTTATTTCACCAAAAGAAGTCTAACTTTTCATTTCCTGAAAAGTATTATACTAAATGTTTGTATTACAATGTTAATGCAACGAGTTGTAGAAGTTTCCCGGGCACCTCTCTAACAAATAAAAAGTAGTGAATGAACATTTATTAGGCGTACTGATAGTAGGAGGAAAGTGTGTGAAAAGAGAATGAAATAACATATTTCTTCACTTTTAAAAAATATAGTTTCCTTGTTCTATTAGTGTTTAGTTGTTATTTTTAGTCTGTTCAAATAATTTTGCCTGCTCAAGAATTTGTAAGGTTACTTCAGTAATATTGTACAATAAAATATAATGTATTTGTGTAGTTTCATTTTTTGAAGTGAGTAATTGCGAGCTTATTTCTTCCAGGCTACTTTCAATATTTTCTATTTTACAGTTATTTTGAGTTGTTAACCAATCATATGCTTCATCTAAAGCCTTTAAAATATGATTTTCAAATAATGACATATTTAAAGTATGGTTTGTATGTTGATTTCTATGAGCTCCCAATGCCGATAGGTACGAAAGTAAAGCATGGTTTAAGTAGGTTAATGTAAAGGCTGTATTTTTAAGTTTTTGATGTTTTTGAGGATCTAATTGCATATTTTTCCAGGCCATAACCAAGGCATTATCGGCCCTGTGTGCTTCCCTTCTCGCAATTCTATAGGTTAAATCATCAGTTATAGGATTTTTATATTCATTTAAAATGGCTTTTAAATAAGCCGTATTTTTAAGGATTACTTCACTTAATAAGTTTGGTAATTTCTTGTATTGCCACTCTGGCCATAAAAACCGGACTACCATAAACGAAATAAAAGCCCCTATTAAAGTATCCAATAAACGTGGGGCCATTACATCAACTCCCTTATTGGCTATAATATTAAATGCACACAATACAAAAATGGTAATAAAAATAACGCCGATCGAATATTTGCGTTTCATCCAAAATAAAAATAAATAGGCCGAAGTAAGCATTAATGCAATTTGCCCTGAAAAAGAAAATAATTTAATCACCAAAATACCAATAATTACACCTGCCAAAGTTCCTAAGGTTCTTTGCAATAGTCGCTTTCTTGTCTCACTATAACTGGGTTGCAGCACAAATAAAATGGTAAGCACGACCCATTCTCCCTTATCTATATGAAAATACTTATATATTGCATAACCAATTAAAAAAGAAATGCTCAATCTTAGAGCATGATGCATTCTTGGGTGGTTGATGTTCAGCTGTACTTTCAATCGCTCAAAATAAGTTCGGGTATCTTTTTCCAGCTTGGGCAATAAATGGGTATCATGATTTTTATGAATGTTTTTTAAAGTTTCATGTGACTGAGTTAAATTACGGATCAATAATTTTATGGGAAGTGAAGGTTTCAACTCATTGTTTTTAAGTGCATTATGAATTGTTTTAGTCAGCCAATCCAAGGCACTTAGATGCGTATAGGGAACACCTGTAAGTAAACTTTCTGCAAAATTTTGGGTCGCATGTGATAGTTCGTGTAATAATTGACGAATTCCGCCAATTAAATCACTGTTTGAAGGATTTGCACTTAATAGATCATAGCGTTCATGACTGGATGCTGCCCGCTCATGCAAACTTTGCAAAACCATAAAATAATACGAATAGGGTCGTAACGATTGTTGATTTGTAATTGACTCTCCATAACTATTTAGAACTTCTTTGCATTTGTCCAATGCTTCAACGGTTTGCACATTTAACAGCGCTAGTTTTGCCCTTATTTCTTTTTCTGCGTGTTCATCACTCGGAAAAAGTTTTGATTTTTCATCCAAATACAATGAAAGTGCCGAAAAACCCCTGGCCAGTTGTTCCTCTAAAAGGCTATAAGGTTTTAAACGCAATAGTATGTATGAAAATATGCCATAAATAAAAGCCCCAGAGGTTAGTAAAATTGGTTGAATGTACCAATTAGGGCTAATTTGTGTTCCGATCATGGTATAAATACCCACTAGTAAAGCACCAAATGTTACGCCCCTAAAACGCTCACTCACACCTCCAATTACAATAAAAACAAATGTTGACAAAGCGAGTCCAATTCCCAATAATACGGGATAAGGTTGCAACAATTCTACCGAAAAACTTGATATCGCAAAGCTGATAACCTTTAATGCCATAGACTTTAAGCGTCCGTTGGGATGATCATCCGTTTCAGAAAGTGCTCCTGCAAGGGCGCCTAAACCTAAGGTTACCGCGTAAAAAGGCATTCCAAGCCCAAGCATTAAAATAACAAGGATTCCAATTACCAGCGTTGCTTTAACAGCCAACAATCTATTTGGATTGCTTAAAAAAGTAGTTCTAAATGAAGTATACCAGGGGATTTGGTTTAAGTAAAAAGAAAGTTTCTTCATTTTTAATGCAACTGTGGTTCAAAATACATTTGAACTGCAAAACTAAACAATAGTGATCTATAACTAAAAGCAAAGCTTACTTTTCATTTTATGAAAAGTAAACTACTAAATGTTTGTTCTACAATGTTAATGGAACACTTTTTATGCTTGCCTGTATTGAGCGCAGTCGAGATGACGATAGGAGGTGAGTAGTATGTGTGCGAAATGAAAATAAATATTAAATATTCATTTAAAATAAGTTATCTTTAATACACCTCCCAAAATTAATTACTGATTTTATTTATTCCACTAAGGAATTACCCCCCAAATCTCCAGTAGAATAAGGCTTTCATATAAAAACCTTTATTATCATGAAGTCTTTAACCAATCAAAAATTTCGTCCGTTATTATTTTTCGTTAAGAACAAAAAGCTTAGGTCTTATTTATCGATGTTTTTAACGGTTTCATTTTTAAACCTTATTATAAGTTGTTCTTATTATAACGTTAAAGATGTAACTACCAGTTCTGAAACAATGTCCAGTCAAATAGTTGAATTCAACAAGGCACAAAAATACGCTGTCATACATTCTGGCCAGGACACATGGCACTTGAATAATCTTGTTCTAAATGAAGATAATAAGACAATATCCGGCACTGCTCAAATTGTCGATGAAAATCACGTTCCTCTTAAACCTCGTGATTCAAAAAGAGTTCATAGGTACAATAACAATGAAATGCAGCCGCTAAATGAAGTTCATTTTTATATAAAGTCGAATAATATTCCAGATTATGGATCGAAAATAACTATCCCATTCCCGGAAATAGTTTCAATATCCGTAAACGATAAAAATACTGGTCGCTCCATAGCAAATGCGGCTGTAGGCACTATTGGAGTAATAGCCGTGATTTTTATAATTATTCTTGCAACAAAGAGCTCTTGTCCGTTTGTATACGTGAAAAATGGAGAAGAATTTGTTTTTACAGGCGAGCTCTATCCGGGAATTTTAACTGCAAATCTACAACGGGATGATTATTTGTTATTACCCAATTTAAATGAAGTCAATAATGAAGCTAGTATCAAGATTACCAATGAATTGAAAGAGGTTCAATATACAGATTTTGTCCAAATTTTAGAGATAGATCATCCTTACAATGTTCAAGTTTTATTGGATAAAAATGGAGATCCACAAACATTTTCAAATATTATTCCTCCAAATAAGGTCGTGGTGGATAATTTAAATATTGACAATAGCCCGGCATTGATTAAGGACGATAACTCCTATTTATTTAATTCAGAAATTAACAGTTCAAGTAGTCTAAGAAATATTGAAATGGAATTTAACAAGCCTCAAAATACAGAAAACGCAAAATTATTTTTAACTGTTAAAAATTCTATGTGGCTGGATTATGTTTTTGGAAAATTTAATCAACAATTTGGGACATATTACCCTCAATTTCAAAAAGACCAACAAGCAGTTTCTTTAGAAAAAAGCACGAAATGGGTACAAGAACAGGACATTCCATTATCGGTATATCTAAAAACCTCGACCGGTTGGGAATTAGTTGATAGAATAAATACCGTTGGCCCAATGGCATCAAGGGATATAGCTGTCCCAATAGATTTAAGTAAAGTAGCTGGAAACAAAGTTAAAATAAAACTTGAAACAGGTTTCATGTTCTGGGAAGTGGATTATGCTGGTATTGATTACACAGCAAATAAAGCACTGGATATTAAATATATAAATCCTTATGAAGCTTTAGATGGAAATGGTGAAAATGTCACTAAACTACTGTCAGCAACAGATCAAAATTATTTTGTTCAACCTAATATAGGGGATGAAGTTGTGGTAACTTTTAAAATGAGCGAGCCGAACCTGGATTTAAAAAGAACCTTCTTTTTAAAAAATAGGGGATATTATAATTACATCAGAAACTATGACGGCGAACCTGATTTTCAAAAACTAAAACTATTTAGGGCAGCTGGGGCATTTACAGATTTTTCAAAGTATGAATATGAAGCCTTAATGGATTATGAAAGTCAATTTGATTTGGTCTCTATAATTAAAGATTATAAGTAAGCATGATAGTTGAAATTCAAGAAAAAGCAATCCCACAAGTAGAATTTGTATCAAGTTCTACAGAACCGGCATATAAGCATCAAATTATCTCAGGCTTATGTATGAGGTTAATCCATATTTGGCTAAAATTAAGCCTTATAAGAATAGCCATGACATGTTATCCCGATCCTTTGGATTGGATCAGATCTCTTCAGTATTTAGTGAGATTAAGAAGACGTTTTTTAGGAGATCATAAACTCCAAAAAATGGTATATGTAGATGGTAAATACTACATGGGTTTGTATACACCTGGATGGAACTCAAATGTATACAAACAGTTTATTGCTTCCCAACTCAATGATTTTAAGCCCGTGAATAGGGATGTGGTAAATAGGTTTAATACGGTCTTTTTAGCCATTACCAAAAAATGTGCTTTACAATGTGAACATTGCTTTGAATGGGATAATTTAAACAAGAAGGAGGTTTTGTCCGACTCAGAACTTCACGAAATTGTTCAAAAGATACAAAGCAGGGGAGTTAGTCAAATCCATTTATCTGGTGGCGAACCATTACTAAAAATGAACACATTGGTCAACATATTAAACAAAGCAGATAAATCGACTGATTTTTGGGTGTTAACATCAGGTTTTAAATTAAATGACAATAATGCTAAACGCTTAAAAGAGGCTGGTTTAACTGGAGTTATAGTAAGTTTAGATCATTTTGTTCCTGAAAAACATAATATGTTCAGACATTTTAAAGATGCTTATTACTGGGTAGAAGAAGCTGTGAAAAATGCAAATAATAATGAGTTGGTTACGGTGCTATCACTTTGCGCTACAAGAGAGTTTATTTCTGAAGGGAATTTGATGTCATATATGGAATTGGCAAAGAAGCTAAAGGTTTCATTTGTGCAAATACTAGAACCTAAAGCTGTTGGACATTATGCAAATAAAGATGTTTATCTAAATCAAGAGCAAATAGAAATATTAGAAAATTTCTTTTTGAAAATGAACTTTAATGCAAATTACAATGCATTTCCCTTAATAACCTATCATGGTTATTATCAACGTAGACAAGGTTGTTTTAGTGCAGGAAAAAAAGGTGTTTATATCGATACTGATGGCGATATGAATGCTTGTCCATTTTGTCATAAAAAAACAGGAAATGTATTGGATTCCGGTTTTGACGAAAACCTGGAAATTTTAAAATCTGAAGGTTGCAGTAGTTATACTATTAATTAAAGATCAACCATGCCAATGAATGGTCGGGGAGGAAATACAAATATTTTGTATGAATGAAACAATAATTCTATTCCTTCTTAATAAAATCTAAATCCAGGACATTAAAATTATTTGCTGCCTTAACCAATAGGGTAGAGCCAATAGTTTCAAATAAATCGTTGGTTTTAAGAATAAATTCGGTTTGCTTTTCAATCCTGTAATTAGGAATACCAATCAGTGTTAGATCTGTAGTCCCGGAATGCTGTTTGATCAAATTATAAAATGGCTCCTGTTCCACGGCATTATCTATAATTTTGATATCAATAATCACCCTTAAATTTTCAACCAGTTCAGAGATTTTTGAATATATAACAGCATTATCAATATTGTTATTGTTCACGAACAAAACCCTGATTTTTGTGTTTTGCCATTTGGGGGATGCAATGATAAATCGGGCAATATTCAGCATCATTTCAGCATTCTTGCTGTCGGTTTCCCTCCACCATAAATCCACGGTTTTATAGTTTCCAAACTTTGTTTTTTTATCAAAATCCAAATACAGTAAATTATAATCTAAATGCAATAGGGTTTGTGTCATTTGAGAATATTCTTCAGAATGTTCCAGGCCTTTAGGCCAACCCATCATAATAGTATTTGGTTCAACGCCCGAAAACCCAAAAGTGGTAGCTATATTCGTGATGCCTTTATATATATTGTCAACCTTTATTTGCCGTGCAAAAATACCGAGATCGCTAAAAGTTTCATCCCTCACTATTTGTTCTGTTTTTTTAAAGGGCTTAGAATTTTCTTTGCCCAAAACCAGTTTGAAATTGGTAACTATCCCTGTACGGCCGGAGATGGTTTTACATAGCTCCAGTAAGTAAGATTGATGTTCGCTTTGACCACTGAACAAAATAATATTTGGGTTCCAATTAGAATTTTCATTCACCTTGGCATCTATCCTTTTTAAGCCTTTGTTCACGACATTTTCCCAAACACTTCGCCAAACATCATTAGATTGTAACTTCACTTCTTTTCGTTGTAATGCAAAATATAAGCCTGCAACAATAGCAAAGGCAGCAATCATAGCGAACATATCCAGTTTGAACATGACTGTAAAACAGGCTATAAAGCCAAGTAAACCAATCCAGCGTTTAATTTTGAATGTGGGTTGAAAATCTGGATTTGCCCAACTTTCAAGGAAATAAGAAATATTGATAAAGCCATAGGCGGTGAGATAAAACATGGAAACCACGCGGGCAATAACATCTAATTCTCCTATTAAAATGCCGGCTTCTGCAATAATAAAAACCATAAACAAGGCATTTACAGGTTCGTTATTTCCACCTTTTCCTTTGCTGAATATTTTTGGTGTTACTTTATCAATAGACATGGCTTGTAAAATCCTGGGGCCGCCCAGAATCCCTCCTAAAGCCGAAGATAAAGTAGCTCCCCAAATCCCGGCGACAAGTGCCGGGGCAAACAGGGCCATTTTCATTAAAAAATTGTTATCTGTTTTTAATATTTCGGAGTCAACCTTGAAGGCGATAAAAACAGCAAGTCCCAGATAAACTATCAGCCCTACACCAATAGCAGATAAAGTACCTAAGGGAATTGATTTTTTTGGGTTCTCTAAATCCCCGCTCATGGCAATACCGGCAGTAAAACCGGTAACAGCAGGAAAAAATACTGCAAACACAACTTCTAAAGGAACGGAGCCTTCAGTAGAAAACAGACTTATCGTTTCTGGCGCATATTCAGTGGTTCCCAAAAAAACAGATATTAAAGAGACCACAATTGCTGCAAGGATAATAAATTGGGCTTTGAGCGCTACAGACGTACTAATTAATGCTAAAACCGTCAGTGATATTAATGCAAGGGTGCCTGTTAATCTAATATCATTAATTGTCGTACCAAAACCAAAATAATCATTGAGGCTTTCAGAAAACCCAACCAAATATAATGCGATCGAAAAAGCTGTTCCAACATATAATGCGATACCAATTGAGCCTCCAATAGGGACCCCCATAGATCTTGATAACACGTAATAAATACCGCCGGCGCCAATTTTTTTATCAGATGCCACAGATGATACACTTAAACCGGTTGTAACCGCAATAACGTGTGCAATAATTATAATGATGATAGCACCAAACAGGCCGGCATTACCAACAACCCAACCTAAACGCATGTACATTATTACCCCTAAAATCGTTAATAACGAAGGCGTAAAAACGCCTTCGAATGTACTATATCTCCCTTTTTTGGCCATAATTCGGGTCTTTTTTAAATGCGCACAAAAGACACTGTGAATATAGGAAATCTTTGCATTGTATTTAGTTTCCTTTGAAGGTTATACTATTTGAAATCACAATATCAAAACTTAAACTACCAACAGTTTAATTGCTTAGAAACATATTGAATATTTTTTCCTAATATATTACTATGAAGGAAAATAGCGAAGCATACTTATATTTTGAGCTTTCTAAATTGATATATATCATTGTCCTGTACTTTAATATATCTTAATTTAAGATATAAAATGATGTTCAATCTAAAAAGCAATGAAAATGAACCCTAAACCAAAAGTTGTTGTTCTTGGATGCAATTTTGCCGGACTTACCGTCTCGAGATATTTGCGTCAGGAAGCAAAAGATGCCATTGATATTACGGTAATAGATCGTAAAAATTTCGTGAATTTTATACCCAATATACCTATTGAAGTATTTAATAACCACGATCCTGCCGATAATTTGGAATTTTCATTTTTGAAATTCCTGAAATCAGATAAATCAAACTTTATCCAGGGAGAAATAGAAGAAATAGATCCCGAAAGCAAAAAAGTATATTTTACACCAAATGAAAGACCTGGTTCTGCCCAAGAATTTATTGTTTACGATTATTTAGTTGTTGCGTTGGGTTGTAGGCTGGCTTTTGATAAAATAGAAGGTTTTGCCGAATTCGGTCATACATTTTCAGACACCTATTACGGAAATGAGGTTCGCAAATTTTTAAATAACGAGTACAAGGGAGGGCCGATCGCAATTGGTTCGGATAGATTTATACAGGGGAAAAGCCCGAAATTACCGAAAATACCTATAGCGATGGCAGCCTGTGAAGGACCTCCGGTGGAAATCGCCTTTTCTATGGCCGATTGGCTAAAACATCATAACCTTGGGGATGCAAAAAAAATCACGGTATTTACTCCTGCCGAAGTCATTGCTGAAGATGCAGGAAAAAAAATATTGGATCAATTGTTACCAATGATGACCGAAATGGGTTACGGCTATAAAAATAATACTATTGGCATTAAACGAATTTATAAGGAAGGAATTGAATTCAAGGATGGAAGTAGCTTGGAAGCCGAATTAAAGATTATTTTCCCGAATTGGGAGCCCCATCATTTTATGAAAAAACTACCTTTTGTTGACGATCAGGGTTTTGTGGTTACCGACTTTTATATGAGAAATCCGGATTACCCGGAAATATTTGCAGTTGGTGATGCTGCTTCAGTTACAGTTCCAAAATTAGGATCTCTGGGTCATCTGGAATGTGAGATTGCTTCAAAAGTTATTGCTAATGAAGTACTGAACAATGGGGATGCATCTTCTATAGAACCTTTAAAACCTATGGTTTTTTGTTTTGGGGATATGGGCAATCATAAAGGTTTTTATATGCACACCAATGAATGGTGGGGCGGGGATACAAGTATTTTAAAAATGGGATACACCCCTTATATTTTAAAAATGGGATTTAAAAATATGTACTATACCCTGGGTGGAAAAGTTCCTGGATGGGGAATGCCTTTATCCGAATTAATTGGGGATCATACTTTTGTTTAAATTTTAATAACTTCAATTATTAAGGGCCTATAATCCACATAAAAAATATTTTATCAAGATTGCTTATAATCGAATAGAATATTTTTTATAGGGATTATTATACAGGATAACCTGAGGAAATAGAATGCGTTATTTAAACAAATTCATTTGGATTTTGATAATTCAGCCAAATAGTTATAAATTAAATAGGTTAAAATTTGTATTATAACATTAGCTTGGATCGCCGTGACCGACACGGTATTTCTTTGCTTTTCCAAAAAATTTTCTTCTACAATATTAATGTAACACTTTTTATACGAGCCTGCATCGATCTAAGTCGAGATGACGTAGTAGGGAAGTATAATGTGTGTAAAACGGTAATCATTTTTGAATTAATCAATTTTTTTTGTATATTTTTACGTCAAATACTACAAATATAAATGGCAGCTGCTGAACAAATAAAAAGTTTAATTAAATCATTTAGTGAAGGTGATGATTCACGTTTCTATGCTACAGCTATGCAAATTGCTGCTGCTGAAGCACGGAAAGGTCATCAAGATCTTGCAGAAGAATTAAAAAAATTAATTCAAGATTCTAAAAAATCTAAAATTAATCAAGGAGTTTTAAAAAAATTACCTGTTAATACTGCTCAAAAAGAACTAAATGATTTACTAGAATTTACGAGGCCAGATGATAAACTGGAAGATATGGTCTTATCTATTAAACTAAAAAAATCTATTCAGAGGATATTAGATGAGCAACGCCAAATAGATAAATTAAGACAACATAATTTATTTCCTAGAAAAAAATTATTGTTAACAGGACCTCCAGGTTGTGGTAAAACTATGACTGCAAGGGTAATATCGAACGAATTAAGTATCCCCTTATTTGTAATAAGATTAGATGGTCTAATTAGTAGATATATGGGTGAATCAATAAGTAAACTTCGTTTGGTTTTTGATACAATGAAAGAATTTAGAGCTGTTTATTTATTTGATGAATTTGATAGTATAGGTACTACTCGAAGTCAAGGAAATGAGGTTGGAGAGATTAAAAGAGTGCTGAATAGTTTTTTATTACAAATTGAGAAAGATGATTCAAATAGTTTAATAATTGCGGCCACTAATATGCCTGAAAATTTAGATGAAGCATTATTTAGACGATTTGATGATATCATAAATTATCCTTTACCTACTGAAGAGCAAATCTGCAAATATTATAAAAGAGAACTTTCAAAATGTCAATGGATTGACGAGAATGTTTTAGAAAATCTTTCTAAAAAGTCTATTGGGTTAAATTTTTCTGATTTGGAAAAAATTTGTCAAGACTTTTTAAAGAACATCATTGTTTATGGAAAGGAAGAATCTAATTTAGAGTTTTTGGTTGAAACTATCAATTCTAGAAAAAGACCTTTTTAATAATATATGTCTAACTTAAATCACATTTTTCTTAATGGGAATAGTTCTTCATTGCCATATAGCACTTATGGTGGTGGAACATTTCATTATAAAGACGATAGAAATAGAAATAGTCATGGCTTAAGTATTAAGAGTTCATTTGATAGTGCTGTTTCTGATTTTACAAGTGGAAGTGAAGATTACGAATTTGTATATATAGAGTTCGAATCTGCATTAAATTTTGAATTTGCGTTTGACAGTTTTGAAGATGCAGCAGGTAATTATAGGTTAGCTTCATGCAAAGCTGTTTTTAATACTGATGCTGAAGGGAATGAACAAATTTCATATAAAATTGCTGTTTATCTTAATAAAAAAGCAGTTGCCAATTTTTTAAAAAAAGTTGAAAAATATTTAACTGAAGAGACAAAAACAGGTAAGCCAAAAAATCAAAATCTAATAGCTAATATTGAAAATATTAGAGCTGCAACTTTAGAAAGTTTTTGGCAAGAACCTGAAATAGGTTTTCCCAGTTCAAACAATAACGTATGGTGGGAAGTTTGGTTTAGCAGTTCTAATATAGAACAGGTAAGAGAAACATTAAATTCTTTGGTATCAGATAGTCTTATTATTAATAATAGTAAACTACTTGTTTTTCCAGAAAATATAGTTTGTTTGATAAAGGCTACACCAGAAGAATTAGGAGAAAGACTGCTTTATATTGATAATTTAGCTGAGATTAGAAAACCAATTGAAACGGCAGATTTTTTTACAAATCTTGATAAAAATTGGGAAGGTGATTTTATTGATGATTTACGAGGAAGAATTAATAATCAAATAGAACATAATAACGTTTCGGTTTGTTTGTTAGACTCGGGAGTTAATAGAGTAAATCCACTTCTTGTTGATTTAATACCAGAAAGAAATTTGGATTCTATAAATCCTTCTTGGACAAATTCCGATTCCTATAGACATGGCCACGGAACACCAATGGCAGGACTTATTATTTATGGAGATTTAATGGATCCATTAAGTTCTACAAGTCCTGTAAATGTTACAAATAATATTGAGAGTATAAAAATTATTGACCGTACAGCTAATGATCCTGAATTATATGGGCAAATAACTCTTGAAGCTATTGCAATTGGAGAAATAATGAATCCGAGAAATAAAAGAGTAGTTTGTTTAGCAGTAACTGCCCCTGATAATAAATATTTGGGCAGACCTTCTTCATGGTCAGCTGCAATTGACCAAAAAATGTTTGGTACTATTGACGAGAAAAATAATAATACTTTAGTTTTAATTTCAAGTGGAAATTTACCTTTAAATGATAGATTAAATTACCCAATTGCTAACGACGATTTTTCAATAGAGGATCCAGCTCAATCTTTTAATGCTATTTCTGTTGGTGCTTATACAAATAAAGATAGATTGGACTTAACTACTTATCCCGGAGCTGAATTATTAGCTCTACATGGTCAAATGTCACCTTGTAATTCAACATCAATTAATTGGAATAATAAGTGGCCTAGGAAACCTGATATTGTTTTTGAAGGAGGAAATGATGGTCTATTTAATTCAGGTATATTAGATGATGAATCTTTAAAACTTTTATCAACTGGAGTTGGTGGAGTAGGCAGGCCATGGCTTACAACAATTGCAGACACTAGTTCTGCTGCTGCTTTAGCATCAAAATTTGCAGCAGAATTGTATCAGAAATACCCACAATACAGACCAGAAACAATTAGAGCTTTAATAATTCATACTGCCGACTGGGGCAATACCTTACTCAATAATAGGCGTTTAGAAAGTCTATCATTACAAGAAAAAATTAATTTACTTTCTAGAGTAGGTTATGGAATTCCAAATCTAACAAAAGCAAAATATAGTGCCGAAAACTCTCTTAATATTATTGCAGAACGTGAATTAATTCCTTTTAAATTTGAGGACAGTAGAGTTAAAACTAACCAATTTCATTTATTTGATTTACCATGGCCAAGTGATATTTTATTAGAATTGGCGGAAGCAGAGGTTAAACTAAATGTGACTTTATCATATTTTATAGAACCAAATCCTGGTAATAAAAGGTATGCAAATGATCAATCATACAAATCTCATGGTTTAAGGTTTAAAATGATTGATAGGAACGAAAGTTTAAACGCTTTTAAATCAAGAGTAAGTAAAGCTATAAAGGATGAGCAAGGTGAATATGTGCAAGAAGGTAGTGAAAATTGGATTTTAGGAAGTCAAGTAAGAGATAAAGGTAGTATTCATAAAGATATATGGATTGGTTCGGCAGCAGATTTAGCATTGAGAAATAAAATTGCTGTTTTTCCTGTTGGTGGATGGTGGAAAAATAGAAAAAAACTTAAACGTTATGATTCATCAGTACGTTATAGTCTTATAATTTCTATTGAAACTGATAATAATGACATTGATCTATATAATAATGTATTAAACCAAATTACTGTTCCAATAAGTATAGATATTTAATTATTATTTATAGAGGTCAGTAGTTAGTTGCTTACAATTTGTTTCTGATGTATTTTATCGGCTTGAACCATCCTTACAATTAGATTGTTGAAAATTGTAGCTTTATTTTGAGAACGGTTAACCCTAAAACAAAACT
>Ga0307486_1002137_pt1 | contig 14164 bp, 10 predicted proteins | sample CBIW02metaG_FD_203663 | JGI IMG/M metagenome (GOLD analysis project Ga0307486, IMG submission 203663) | Sea-ice brine microbial communities from Beaufort Sea near Barrow, Alaska, United States - CBIW 0.2 | ecosystem: Environmental > Aquatic > Marine > Coastal | place: USA: Alaska | collected... | reverse complement strand
TGCGATACGCCCCGCCATCCCCCACCGAATGGTGGAGCCGCGGCGACCAAGCCCTGAGCCAATCACCGAACCGGAGGCGACCTGCGTGGTAGAAAGTGCGAATCCGAGGTGACTGGACGCCAGGATCGTCGCAGCGGTGCTGGTCTCCGCGGCGAAGCCCTGCGCCGGTTTGATCTCGGTCAGGCCACTTCCCATGGTGCGAATAATGCGCCAACCACCGGTGTAGGTGCCGATAGCAATCGCAAGGGCACAAGCGGCGATGACCCAGAACACCGGTCCGCTACCGACAGCTTGAAATCCACCGGCAATCAGGGTGAGGGTAATCACTCCCATGGTTTTCTGGGCATCGTTGGTGCCGTGAGCGAGGGCAACCAGCGAGGAGGAGAAGATCTGCGCATAGCGAAAGCCGCCGCGGCCGTCAGGCTTGCCGAGGTCGCGCCTCGTGATCATATAGGCCAGTCGAGTCGCCACAAGCGCGACTCCCCCGGCAATCATCGGCGCAATCAGCGCGGGGAGAATGACTTTGGCGGCAACGACGTTGTAGTCGATGGCCTGGGAGCCCACGCCAATAATGGTCGCGCCGATCAGCCCGCCGAACAGCGCGTGACTGGAGCTGGACGGTAGGCCGAGGAGCCAGGTGATGAGGTTCCAGACGATGGCACCGATCAACCCGGCGAAAATGAGTTCCGGTGTGATCAACACCCCGCCATCGCCCTCCCGGATGATGCCGCCGGATACGGTTCGCGCCACCTCGGTGGACAGGAAGGCTCCCACCAGGTTGAGGATTGCCGCGACGCCCACAGCCACCTTGGGCTTCATCGCACCGGTGGCAATCGGAGTTGCCATTGCATTAGCGGTGTCATGAAAACCGTTGGTGAAGTCGAAGATGAGCGCAAGCGCAATAACCAGAATGACAATAAGAGAGAGTTCAGGCACGAGAGACCACGCTTTCACGCTTGCCCATACGGCCGACCATGTTGCCCACGTCGAGGCCTTCCTTCTTACGCTCCAGCGGTTCGTGCCGATTGCCTTCGGAAAATTCTCGAGTGAGGCAGCACACGCATACCTGGTGGGGCAAAGTCATTGATTCATCTTAACGGGCATGGAGTGGTTTCAAAGGCGGCCTGGATAAACTACACGAATGGACTTTATACCCGGCACCGGAACAATCACCATGTTCACCACCGATTGGTGCGGCTATTGCAAACGCTTGAAGAAGCAATTGGATGCCGCCGGAATCGGTTACACCGAAGTGAACATCGAGCATGTTGAGGGAACGCCGGAACTGGTGATGAGTCTCAATAACGGCAACCAGACTGTTCCAACCATTCTGTTTCCCGATGGTTCGTCAGCAACGAACCCATCGCTGGCCCAGGTGCAGGCCAAGCTCGCCTGACCTGCAGCAGCCCCGCCGCAGGCTCGCTCAGCCCACCCTTCAGCTACACAGCGCCCTTCAGCTCCACAGCGCCCGTCAGCTACACAGCGCCCTTCAGCGAGACAGTGAGGGTGCTTAGCCGAACAGCACCGCGGCTTCATCGTAGCGGGCCGGAGAAACTCGTTTAAGACCGATTGTGGCCGAAGCGATGCTGACAACGTCTATTTCTGTGCCGCGCAGTGACACCATTGTGCCCCAGCGCGAACTATGAATGGCGTCGACGGCGGCCATTCCGAGTCGCGTCGCCAGTACCCGGTCGTAGGCCGACGGTGCCCCACCGCGTTGGGTATGCCCGAGAACGGTCGCTCGGCTCTCGACGCCGGTGCGTTCTTCGATGAGCGGTGCTATGACCTCGCTGATACCCCCCAGGCGCGGGCGATGAAAGGCGTCGAGTCCCTTAGTGGAATGTGCTTCTTCCATGCCGGCCAGCAGAAAACCCTCGGAGACAACGATAACCGGGGCACGGCCGCGATCACGAACGTGCTCCACCCACGCGCAAATCTGTTCGATCGATTTGGGCTGTTCGGGAATGAGGATAGCGTGGGCGCCCCCCGCCATGCCCGAGTGCAGCGCAATCCAGCCCACATGACGACCCATGACCTCAACGACCATGCAGCGGCCATGAGATTCTGCCGTTGTTCGCAGGCGGTCAATGGCTTCGGTCGCAATCTCGACGGCCGTGTTGAACCCGAAAGAGTAGTCGGTGGCTTCCAGGTCGTTGTCGATTGTCTTTGGTACGCCGACAATATTGAGTCCGGCTTCGGTCAGCCGATGGGCTGCGGTGAGCGTGCCCTCACCGCCGATAGCTATCACGGCATCAATGCCGTTGGCATCGAGGGTGCGCTGAATATTTTCGGGTCCACCGTTTTCGCCCTCAAACGGGTTGGTTCGTGAACTTCCGAGAATGGTTCCACCCTGCCGGGACAGACCACGAACGCTGTGGCGATCCAACGGCATGAACTCGTTTTGCACCAGTCCCCGCCAACCGTTGCGAATTCCGACAAACTCAAAGTCGTGGGTACGCACCCCCTTGAGTACGGCGCCGCGAATGACGGCGTTCAGTCCGGGGCAGTCGCCTCCGCTGGTGAGAATACCGATTTTCATGGCTGGCCGATCTTGGTAGCAGGGTGGGTCTTGGTAGCAAGGACGGTCGCTGGATGACGTTCAGATCGCACTACAGTTTGGGTCACGATCATGTCCTAACAAGGCATGGGCACAATCATGGTGCCTCAAGCGGTGTCCACTCAAATCGAGCTACCACGCCGCAGGCTCTGGGATCCTATAATTTTCCGTCGAGCGCCTGGGTAAGCACGTAGATCAGGGCGCTGGCTTGCACGGAATCCGCCGCAGAGTAATCTTCTCCAGACCCATCAAGAGCGCGTGCCGCCAACCCTTGCTTACTGCCGATCAAATCGGCAATGCGCGCATCGATGGTGTGCGCGGCGATGATGCGCCATGCGGTGACGGGCTCGTCCTGCCCGATCCGGTGCACCCGGTCAATGGCTTGCGTCTGTTCCGCTGCGGTCCAACTCAGTTCGGCCAGCACGACATTCGATGCAGCCTGCAGGTTCACTCCGACGCCGGCTGCGGTCAGCGAGCACACCGCGATCGCAACTTCAGGATCGTTGTTGAAAGCGTCAATGGCCGCCTGACGGGCCAGGGCGGTTTGGTCGCCGCGCAACGACACTGTGCGCAGATCGCGCTTGGCGAAGATTTCTTCGGCTGTATCCATGACGTCAATATGCTTGGCGAAGAAAACAACTTTCCCCACCGAGCGCGCCAGTTGAGCAGCGTAGTCTGCCGCGAGTCCCGCTTTGGCCTGGCCGATTTTGCGCACCATGGTGAAAACGTTCTCGCCCGTAGTCTGGCCTTTGGAATCTTCCAGTTCGGCATGGGCGACAGCGCGAATGTAGGCATCCCGCTGCTCTTCATCGGGTTCGGCCGGTCCGCCAGAGCCGGCGTGCCGGGCAGCGACCAGGGCCTTATACCGGATAACCAGACGGGCGCCGAGTTCTCGTTCGGCCTGTCGAATCGACCGCCCAAGGTCGTCGTCGAGTTCTACCGGCAAATCTGCAATGCGTTTAGCGGGCAAATCGGCGGCGACGTCGACCTTGCGACGGCGCACGATGCCCATATCGATCACGGCGGCACGGGCTTCTTTGTAGAAGCCCATATCAGCCGGGGTGAGACCGGTCTCTTCCAGTTTCTTCAATAGGGCGGGAGCTGGCTTGTCCCCGTCAATCCAACCCAAGAACTGCCAGATGGCGCGAAAATCGTCAACGTCATTAATGAGGGGGGTCCCGGTGAGCGCCATAAGCAACGGGTTGCCGCCAGGGGTACGGCGTCGAATCTGGTCGGCGAGCGAGAGAACATGCTTGGACCGTTGAGAGGATTGGTTTTTAATAAAGTGTGCTTCGTCAACAACCATGCCCTTGAACCCGAGGGTGCCGAGCCAGGCCAGGTGGCGGTCGAGCACGTCATAGTTCACGACGACGACGTCGGCGAAAGCATCGAGCGTTTGTCCATCCCCGTGGATGACGGTGGCACGTCGGTTGGGTGTCCACAGTTCCACCTCACGGGCCCAGTTCATCTTGACCACGTTGGGCACGATAGCCAGAAGCGGGTAGGCGTTGGCAACGGACGCCGCCAGAAGACTCTGTGCCGTCTTTCCCAGCCCTGGTTCGTCGGCGAGCAGGTAGCTGCGATGCCCGAGGCGAGCGCTCTCAATGAACCGCGCCTGGTGCCGCATGAGCTCCATACCCTTCGGCGACAGCCGATCTTGCTTGGGAGCCTCCGGCATGTCCATGCTGGCCGCCTGGCCACCGGAGCCGTACTCAAACGACTTGAACAGCGGGCCGAGAAGTTCCCAGTTCGCCAGCCTTCTGGGGCGCACGACCGGTTGGGACGCGGCAGTGAAGTCCGGGGCCAGAAAAGGGTTGGCCAGCTGCCGGGCTTTTACCGATTGCGGGATTACCTGGTTCTGCAAAACGACGGGGGCGGCCTCGGGCTCGCGGGTAATGATGAGTTCGTCGGGGCTCAACTCGGCACCGGAATCGATGAGCCAGTCGCGTCGAAACCGTTGGGCAACGGTGGAAACGCCGGCGTCCGGTTCGAGCAGGGTGATCAGGCTGGTATCGCGCGCCGCGGTTTTTGCCAGAATTTGGGCGATGCCGTCCAGACGCTTCAGCAGCTCTGCCCGGTTGGCGTCAGTGAGTTCTTTGTCACCCTTCACCCGGGCACGCTCTTCGCGCATCAGCAGCGCGATGACCTGATATTTGGTGCGATTGGTGGGCCCGAGCTTCGTACCCGACTGCGCCTTCGCTTCTACCTCGCGCACCTTGCGAGCGAGGATCGGAATGATCGGAGCGTCGTCATCGCGAGATCGAGAATGAGCTCGATTGCGAGTGGTTCCACCGCGACCGAGGTTGTTCCGGGTGCCGGAGGCATCGGTACGGGTATAAGCCATTGTTCTCCACTTCGAAGCAGCACGGTACGGGTACCGAGCTTCGCCGGTGACGGCATTCTGGTGTTACCGAAAGCGCTGCGCCTGGCTGATCGTTCCCGCTGTGTGCAAAAGCCCATCGATTCACGAAACAAGGCACGGGTCAAAATCGGGTTGCCACACCCACGGTCAAGTGGGAACTGTCGCAGCGTTGGTGCTGATGTGGCACATACTCCCCGTGGACGAGTCTTCCAACTAGGCCTGAGAACCAGAAGAAACCTGACCCAGTTCTCTCAACGCGATAACAGTCTACGCCCCACGTTCAATCCTTGCGAACCGGCACCTTGGTGCGAAAACCCACCACGATAAAGATGATTGCCGCGACGAACTGCGCCGACACCCAACCTTGGCCGTGCAGGTCGAGTATGACAACAGGGTTCCAGAGGATTGCCATGGGCACTAACCCAAGAAGCCAAAACCAGGAACGAGCCTGAATCACAAAGACACAGATAATGAGGGCCAGAATGCTCACTGCATAGCGGATGATTATGAAACTGTCGCCGTCCAGCAGTGCCAGCCCGGCAAGCAAAACGATAGCGCCAAGTAGTCCAGGTGCGAGGGCCGAGCGGGTAAAGGTCGGTTCGACTGGGGTGCCCATCAGACGCCCCCGCCGCCGCCGCCGCCGCCACCGCCGCCGGAGAAACCGCCGCCGCCACCCCCAGAACTCGATGAGCTCGTGGCGCTGCCAGACCAAGATGTTGTCGTGGTGGTCGCAAATGAACTGATCGCGCCAGCGAAGAAGGCCGCCTGAAACATTCCAGAGCCGAAATACCAATCGGGCTGCGTATTATTTTCGGCGTAGTAGTGACTGAGCACGCCCGACCAGTCTTTTTCTTCACCAAATAACACTGCCAACGGCAGCACCCGCTCGTAGAGTTTTACGATCTGAACCGTGGGAGCATCCATTTGGGTGGTGCTGTCGCCGCGTTCACGGGTGGAGATATACGGCCGATCAGTGTCCGGACGATAGAGCGAACGCACAGCTCCTTCGGGACTCTGCAACACCCGCAGTCGATCGGCTTCAGCAAGGCTGATGTACAATTTGACGCCCTTCAGATAATCGCGCAATTCCGCGCCTTCGGCAGTGAGCGGTCGAAAGTTTCCCGCGAAAACGAACGTGGCGACCGCCGCCGGGATGGAGACCACAATGAACAGCAGTGGCCAGAAACCTCCGACAACAGTAATCATGGCGCCCAGACTCCCCACGAGTCCCACACCAGCCATTACTATCGCGAGGACGAAGAACAGGGTACGTATGCCATCGTTTTTCTTTTCCCGCAGTCCCCGTCGTAAGGATTCGACTCGCGCCGCCGTACGTTCTTTCTGCAACGCCTTAGTCAGTGATGCACTCTTTTTTGTGAGGTCTCGTTGGTCGCCGGTTTGTAGACCGGGAAAGAGCGTGCCGAGAATGCGACTTTCGGTTTCATCAACACCGTTGGCATGCCTGAATTCGAGCAGAAAATGATTCTTCTTGTCGCCGGCCTCAAGAATACGAACGTTGCCTCGCACCGCGAAGCTGACAAATTGGGCTGCCATCGCTTTGCTCGCAGTGCCGGTGACCTCGCCGGAGGTGAGTAAGTTCACCCCTCGCGGTGGCAGATATTCCGCGATAATGGTAAAACGACCGGCCGCGCTGCGCCAGCGGGTAGCCCGCATGATGCCAGCCAACAGCGCTGTGATGAGTCCCAGTGCGGCACCAGCGAGTCCCAGGCCGGGCAGAGCATTGGCGGTGAAAGAGTCGTCGCGCGGTACAAAAGTTCCCGGCTCAAAGAACGCTGCAATCGTGAGGTTTTCCCTCGGTCCGAGGTTGGAAGCCAGTGCTGAGAGGACCGGTTCGGCGGACGAACCGCTCACCAGAATGTCATCGCACGGCGTTTTAGAATTTTCTGATCCTTTAAAACACACGGCTGCTGCAGCTATCTGTGGGACCAGTGCCGGATCAAAATGAACCGTGGCGGACACCAACACGAAGCTCTGGTCCCACCCGCTGCCGTTGACGTCCCAATAAAACTGCTCCGTTTTAGAATTAGAGGGATACAGGGTCACGTTGGACTGCGAATAGGTAATGGAATAGGTCTGAGGTCCGTGCACAAAATCGCCTGCGGCGATCGTTATCTCGAGAAATTCTTGGTCTCGGTCCTCGCTCGTCGTTTCGGTGTCGAAAGCAAGCGTCCGGCCCTCTCCGTCGATAACACGGTCTAAGGCAATATCGGTGGGATGCCCTTGATAGTGCGTGGGTATGGCTCGACGAATACCCTTGTTTTGGTCAATTTCTGGAAACCGAGCCACGATCGTCTCTGTTGTTGTGAGTGTCGATCGACCGTCAGCATCGAGCCCGAGCGTGTACTCCGCGTTAAAGGAATCGAACGTGAAATCGCCCACGCCCTGCCCCACTACGCTGATCTCGCCGCGAGTGGATTGTGGTGCTTCGCGGGCTTCTGCGGGGGTTGCCACAGCACTCAGCATGGCCGCGGTGACCAACGCCCCGACAGTCAGAACTAGGGCAGGGCGAATCCATCGGAGCATGAGTCCACTCTACCGAGCGTGCTGGACTAGGCCATGCGGGGTTCAGGCGTGCTGCACTGGGATGGACGTGGTCGACGGCGGGCGCTCAAACAGTTGTTCCAGACCCGCAGTCAATTCGGCCAACCACGACGCATACCCGGCCGCGTTCAGGTGCAGACGGTCGATGGCGAGATCAGGATCGAGTTCTCCGCTCTCCACAGCGAGCGCCGGCCATAGGTCGAGGTACTGCGCATGTTGAGTGGGGGCGTACTGCCTGATATGGCGGTTAATGGAGCAGATAGTCTCGGCAAAATCGACATCGCGGGGCAGAACCGACTGAATCAAGATGCGTGTTTCTGGCAGGGCCCGGCGCAGGGTGTGCAGAATCGTCTCGAGGTTGCGCACAACGTATTCATCCGATTTGCGCCAGCCGAGGTCGTTGGTCCCGACGCCGATAACAATGGCGTCTGGTCGCAAGGAAATAACTTCATCAAGTTGACCGATGACCTCATCGGTGGTGTTACCGCTCAGCGCTAGGTTGTGCACGTCCGACTCGGAAAACCACTCATCCCATTGGCCCGCCGCAACGAGACCGTCACCCAAAAATGCGAGAGAAAATGTCATAGCTGCCTCCTACTCACACCCATCATGCCCTTAAGCGCACCCAGTAGGAAGAATTCTCAGGCTATACGCACGTTCTACCCCCGGGCAGCGCTTTCTTGAGCGCCTGAACCAGACTGCAGCGCACCGTGCGTTTCAGTTTTTCCCTCGGCTGCGGCCGTCGCTGTTATGCGGGTGGCCATCCCCTCAAAGATGATGCCGTGGAAGGGCAAAATGACCGCCCAATACAGCCTGCCGCCGAGGCCGCGAGGAAAGAATACGGCGCGCTGCCGATAGACTGAACCACCAGAATCTGTGGGAGTAACGCTCATCTCTAGCCATGCACGCCCGGGCACGCGCATTTCAGCGCGTAATCGCAAGAAGCTTCCGTGGTCAATCTTCTCCACTCGCCAGAAGTCGAGCACCTCGCCGTTGTGCAAATGATCGGGGTTGCGTCGACCGCGGCGCAGGCCCACCCCTCCGACGGCTTTATCCATCAGGCCGCGCATTGCCCAGGCCAGGGGAAAGGAATACCAACCGTTTTCGCCGCCGATGCTTTCAATGACTCGCCACAGTGCAGCGGGCTCAGCAGCGGTGGTCTTTTCGCGGAGATCGGTATAAACAGCGTGGCCCGCCCAGTCCGGATCGCTCGGTAGCGGGTTGCTGGACGCACCCTCGATGGAAGAATTGCGCCAGCTGGTCTCAACGTCTCCATCTCGCATACGACCAAGGGCCAGTCGCACCGCGCGGCGATAGCCGGTAAGGCCACCTTCCGGCTTCGGAATGAAGTCGTCGATATCGGTTTCGTGCACTACGCAGTCATATTGCAGCGAGGCGATAATGGGGATGGCGAGGTTACGCGGAATGGGCGTAACCAGGTTCACCCACTGTGAAGCCAGCCAGGGTGTGAGCACCGGCAGCGCCGCAATGGCGCGTTGTTTGAGTCCAGCTTCCAGGGCATAGCCGTTCATCATTTGTCCGTAGCGAAGCACGTCAGGGCCGCCGATATCGAAAGTGCGGTTCACCTCCGGCGCCAAGTCGGCCGCTGCCTGCAGGTAGTAGAGCACATCGCGCACAGCAATGGGCTGAATCTTGTTGCGCACCCACTTTGGCGCGGGCATATATGGCAGCACATCTGTCAGGTGACGAATCATTTCGAACGATGTCGAGCCGGAACCAATCACCACACCCGCCTGAAACGCTACGGTAGGCACGCCGCTAGCGATCAGGATGCGACCCACTTCCATGCGCGAGCGCAGGTGAGCCGAAAGCGCATCGGTATCGGGATGCAACCCGCCGAGGTAAACGATGCGTCCGACCTTGGCATCAACAGCCGCGCGGGCAACATTGTCGGCTGCTACGTGCTCGGTTTTCTCAAAGTCTCCCGGGGCGCCCATCGAGTGCACGAGGTAATAGAGCACGTCAACGTCGACACAGGCTCGCTGCACCGAGGCAAGGTCGCCGAGGTCACCCTGCACGGTTTCCACCTGATCGGCCCACGGCACATCTCGCAATTTCGACGGGGTGCGCACCAGTACCCTGACGGTGAACCCGGCTTCAAGCAGTTTGGGAACTAGGCGCCCACCGATGTAGCCCGTTGCCCCCGTGACCAGTACTCTTCGTGACGTCATGGCAGGGAGCTTATCGCCTCCCACCGACAGTCAACTGAACGTCTCCACCGAACGCGCGAGAGGGCGTATGCAATATTTTTAGCCCCTAGAGAAGGGCTTTGGTGTGCCAGACGGTCTTCAGCTCGGTGAACGCCAGAATACGAGACAGGGCTGGCGCTGCGGCATCCTCACCGGCTTCGGGGGACAACACGCGTTTCAAGGTCTCGGCGGCACTAATTTGCAGATCCACCCAGTCAAGCTCGGCGGCACCGACGAGATCCAGAGCATTGACGTCGGCGTGGCTGGCGAGCCACGGAACGATTTCCGCTGGGGATCCGGTCAGAATGTTGACCACTCCACCGGGCACATCGCTGGTAGCGAGCACCTCGCCGAGGCTGATCGCCGATAGCGGAGCGTTCTCGTTGGCAACAACAACGACCGTGTTTCCCGCGACGAGGGCCGGGGCGATGGCGCTGACCAGGCCGAGCAACGATTGTGCTCCCTGGGGAGCGACGATAGCAACGATACCGGTTGGTTCTGGCACGGAGAGGTTGAAGAACGCACCGGAAACTGGATTCGCGTTACCGGCGACCTGAACATATTTATCGGCCCACCCGGCGTACCAGACCCAGCGGTCGATAGCCTCGTCAACCTGAGCGCTCGCATCGGAATCACTCGTTCCCTCGCTCTTCACAATTTCGTCGACAAACTGTGCCCGACGACCTTCGAGAAGTTCTGCAATGCGGTACAGCACTTGGCCGCGGTTGTACGGGCTAGCTCCTGACCAGCCGCGGAAGGCGCTGCGCGCAGCCACCACGGCGTCACGGGCATCCTTGCGGCTGCCCTTGGCAGCATTGGCCAGAAATTCTCCGGAGTGCGAGAGCACTTCATAAACGCGTCCGGATTCGCTGCGCGGAAACTTTCCGCCAATGTAAAGCTTGTAGGTCTTAGGAATGGCGAGGCGATTCACTTGGCGGCCTTCTTTGCAGATACAGTTTTTTTGGACACGGGTGCAGCAGTGTTTTCGGGGGCAGCCACAATGGAGCGCGAGCCGCTACGCAGCGCCGGCTTCAGATACGCGGCGAGGCCGTGGCGGCCGCCTTCACGGCCATAACCGCTCTCCTTGAACCCGCCAAAAGGACTAGACGGGTCAAATTGGTTGAAGGTATTCGCCCAGATCACACCCGCCCGAAGCTTGTCGGCTACGGCAAGAATGCGGCTGCCCTTATCGCTCCAAATGCCAGCGGACAGACCGTACGGGGTGTTATTGGCCTTTGCGATGGCCTCCGCCGGAGTGCGGAAGGTGAGAACCGAAAGCACCGGGCCAAAAATTTCTTCCCGGGCAATTCGGTGACTGGTCGCAACGTTGGTAAAGATGGTCGGCGCAAACCAAAAACCGTTGTCGGGAATAACGCAATCTACGCTCCAGCGTTCGGCGCCCTCCTGTTGGCCGAGATCGGACAACTCGCGAATGCGGGCGAGTTGCTCGGCACTGTTAATTGCTCCAATGTCGGTATTTTTATCGAGCGGGTCGCCAAGGCGCAGCGTTTGCATGCGTCGCTTGAGTCGCTCGATCACGTCATCGTGGATGCTCTCCTGCACCAGAAGGCGACTACCCGCGCAGCAGACATGGCCCTGGTTGAAGAAGATGCCACGCACGATGCCGTCTACGGCCTGGTCGATCGGGGCATCGTCAAAAACGATATTCGCCCCCTTACCGCCGAGCTCAAGGCTCACCTTCTTGTCGGTTCCCGCCACCGAGCGAGCAATGGCACGGCCTACAGCGGTGGAGCCGGTGAAGGCAACCTTATTGACGCCCGGGTGATTGACCAGTGCCTGCCCGGTCATCCCGTCACCGGTAATGATGTTAACCACTCCGGCAGGCAGGTCGGCCTGCTGCAGAATCTCGGCAAACAGCATCGCGGTGAGCGATGTTGTTTCCGCGGGCTTCAACACGACGGTGTTGCCGGCGGCGAGGGCCGGGGCAATCTTCCACGCCAGCATCATGAGCGGAAAATTCCACGGGATGACCTGCGCCGCGACTCCCAGGGACGCCGGGTTCGGCCCGACACCGGCATGGTCCAGTTTGTCGGCCCAGCCCGCGTAGTAGAAGAACCAAGCGGCCACGAGTGGAATGTCAGCGTCACGGGTTTCTTTGATCGGTTTGCCGTTATCCAGGGTCTCAGCCACAGCAAGTTCACGCGCGCGTTCCTGCACCAAACGGGCGATCCGAAAGAGGTATTTGCCGCGGTCGCTGCCGGAAAGTCTGGACCAGACGCCGTCATAGGCATGACGGGCAGCTGAAACGGCCGCATCGACATCCGCTTCATTCGCCGTCGCGATCATAGCCAGATGCTGCTCAGTGGCCGGGTTAATGGTCGCAAAGGGTGTGCCGCGGCCGGCCGTGAAGTCTCCGTTGATGAACAGGCCGTAGTCGTCTTTCAAATTGAGCAGGGCGCGGGACTCAGGGGCCGGGGCGTAGTCGAGAAATTTCATAGTCGGTCCTAATCAATCGTCACGTAGTCGGGGCCGGAGTAGTGCCCGGTCGTCATTTTTTGGCGCTGTAACAAAACATCGTTCAGCAGGCTGGAGGCTCCGAAGCGGAATAGGTGCGGGGTCAGCCACTCCTCCCCCACCGTTTCGGCAACGGTCACCAGATATTTAATCGCGTCTTTGGAGGTACGGATGCCGCCGGCTGGCTTTACGCCGATGCGTACGCCGGTGAGATGATGCCAGTCGCGCACGACTTCGAGCATCGACAGCGTTACCGGAAGCGTCGCCGCAGGGGCGATCTTTCCGGTAGAGGTCTTGATGAAATCGCCGCCGGCGAGGATCGCCAGCCAGGACGCTCGGCGAACGTTGTCGTAGGTATTCAGTTCGCCGGTTTCGAGAATCACTTTGAGGTGGGCCAAGGATCCATCGGTGCGACGACAAGCTTCTTTCACCGCAACGATTTCGTCATAGACCTGTCCAAACCTGCCAGCTAGAAACGCGCCGCGGTCAATGACCATGTCAATCTCGTCGGCTCCGGCGGCAACGGCATCACGCACGTCAGCAAGTTTTATGGCCAGTGAGGCACGCCCGCTGGGAAAAGCCGTGGCCACCGCCGCAACGTTGACCCCTTCAGCGCCTCCCGCGGCGTGGGCGGAGCCGAGCGCGGTGACAGCAGTGCTGACCATGTCACCGTAGACACAGACCGCGGCAACCCGGGGGCAACCGGGGTCGTGCGGATCGGGAACAAGCGCCTTGGTAACAAGGGAGCGCACCTTGCCAGGGGTGTCTGAACCCTCCAGGGTAGTGAGGTCGATGAGACCGATAATGGTGTCGATAGCCCAGCGTTTTGAGCTGGTCTTGATCGAGCGAGAACCAAGATCGGCGGCCCGGGCCTCCAGACCGACGGCATCGATTCCGGGAATGCCGTGCAGGTACCGGCGCAAATTAGCATCGGTGGCCTCCCCACCGATCAGCGCGAGGGCACGCTGATCGGGCAGGTAGGCGGCCAAGGGGCTACTGGTCATGGGGTATCCTTTTGAGCGTCAAATCGTTGAGTCAGAGTTTTCTAGTGGCACTAATGTCAGTTTTCGAGCAGCGCCGTAGCGGTGTTTTCGTCGGTTACCAGTACGGTGCAGAGCCCGTTCTGAACGACGGCACGGGCAATGGCATGCTTTGTGTTTCCGGAGATAACGGCAATGGTGAGGGGTGCCCGGCGAAGCTGCTCGAGCTGAATTCCCACTGTTCGCTCGTTGAGCTCTGGGTCGACAATGCGACCGTTGCGGTCGATATATCGGCCAACGACATCGCCGACCGCTCCGCGAGCGACGAGGTCGCCAATCTGTTCAACGGTGAGGTAGCCGCTGTCGACCAGGGCCGAGTTCGCATCGGCTTGGCCTGCACTGTACAGATAGGCCTGAGCGTTTCTCGCCAGACCGAGCACCCCGGCAATAGTACGGTCCGCTTCCATCGCCTGTTTGGTTTCAAGGCGCTCAAAGATGGCGGGACTCGGCAGGAGGGTGGCCGAACCATCGGCCTTATGGGCAATCGTCACGGCAGTGGATGCCGCGGTGCCGGTGCGCTGATTCAAACTGACGCCACCATTGATCTGCACCACGTTCACCCCGGGCGCCCAACCCGGTTTGAGGTGCTGGGAGATGTCGTGCAGTGTGCGACCCCAGCTGATGCCGAGGGTGCGAGGAATCGGGCGCAGGCTGGTCAGGTAATCGGCGGCCGCCTGAGCGGTGCGTGACTGAAGCTCGATATCGTTGGAGACCCCCGCGGAGGACACCACAATGGCATCTTTCAGGCCGGTGGATTCACGTAGACGACGTTCGATAGGCAGTCGACGAGCACGAGGATGCACGATCTCGATGCGAATGAACCCGTTGGCCTTTGCACTGGCCAGCAACCGACCTACTTTCCAACGTGTCAGACGCAGAATCAACCCAATCTCGTCCTGGGTTTGGTTTTCCTCGTAGTACAACTCGGCGGCGCGGATGGAGAGGAGTTCGTCGGTGT
>Ga0307486_1002136_pt1 | contig 14169 bp, 14 predicted proteins | sample CBIW02metaG_FD_203663 | JGI IMG/M metagenome (GOLD analysis project Ga0307486, IMG submission 203663) | Sea-ice brine microbial communities from Beaufort Sea near Barrow, Alaska, United States - CBIW 0.2 | ecosystem: Environmental > Aquatic > Marine > Coastal | place: USA: Alaska | collected... | reverse complement strand
TTTTTCTTCTCTTTCCCTGTCCCACCACCACCCCTTTACTTCCCAACCTCCTACACACTGAGGAACGATGGGTGTGGGAGGTTGGGAAGCGAGCGCAGCGAGGGGGTGGCGGTGGGACAGGGAAAGAGACCCCTTACCTATTCGTTTACCTATTCGCTGCCGGTGAATAGGTAAACGAATACCCGCGCACGACGGTGCGGCACTCCGCACGTCCAAATTCGTGACGGACGACGCCGCGTCTGCGGCCAATATTTGGCCCTCTGCTGCCCATTCACCAGCCGTACGCACGGGACCTGCTCCGTCGGGCAAAGCCGAAATGGGGCCCGCATATCGGTGGCACGCCGTGCCGATGCACCCGTCGAAAACGTCGGCGTGTGCGGCAATATCTTGTCGACCCTAAGTCGTTTCTGCGGTCGACGCGTCGGTCACTCGATGTGCGACTAGGGCCTTTGCCATGGCCGGAATCAGGTCGTTACGACAGCCGCGGGAATCGTTCCACGGTGTCGAACCAGCGGACGACGCTGTTGGCGTTGTGGGCTTGCAGGAGGGCGTCTTCGACGATGCCGGCGAATTGGGCGGCATCCCGAAGGCCGAGTTCGGCACGGGCGACTCCGGGTGCGCAGCCGGCGCCGCAGCCGTCTTCGCCGTTGTACTGGAAGCCGTCGATGACGGTGCTGTGCCAGTTCGCGAGCTGATCGTAGACCTGGCTCAGGGAGCGTTGAGTGGCGGTCAGGCATCCGAGCAGCAGGTACGAGTCGTACGGCCGGTCGATCGCACGCGTTTCGTGCGCGAGGCTGCGTGCGGTGTCGGCCAGCTCGTTGGCCCGAATGATCAGTTCGCTGTCGCGGTCGTTCATGGTGGTGCTCCTTTCACGAGGAATTGTGTGGTGGGTGGGCCGCGGGTGCGGCCCACCCTGGATGACTATTCGGTGTCGGGCTTGGAGTTACGGCGCACGGTAGCGACGGCCCGATTGAGGTCCGGGCCGACGTTGTCCGCCTCGATGACGCGGCCGTATTGACGTGCTTGCTCGTCGCCCCAACTGTCGGTGTGCTCCCGGCCGACGACGATCACGGGGTCGCCCTTGTGCAGGGTGGCCGCGACGTTCTGGCCGAGCTCAAACTTCGCTTCCACGAAATGCGTCGTCGCAGCGTCGTGAGCGAGCCATTTGCCGCCGCGGTATTCACCGGTGTTTTCGATGACGCGCAGCTTCGTGATCTGGATGCTGCCCGCCGAGACAACCTCGGGGTCGAGAGCCAGGTTGCCGATGATGGTGCGTGTGGTCATGAGTACGTCTCCTTCGATGGGTGATGCCTTGATGTGCGTTGCGGTGTCGTTGGCTTCACGTTCTTCGACCAACTGTTTTTTGTGCCTTCCGGCGAGAGAAATCGATAGCGAGCGGGAGAGCCGTAGTGCCCAGAATCTCAGGCGAAATAAGGGAGCCTGCGACCGCGTCTGAGAATCTGGGAACGAAGGCGCGAAGCGAGCTACCGTGATCGGCCGGACAGGTCACAAATTGTGTTTTACGCGGTGTCGCATCGAGCCGATTTCGGCTGCGATCGCGAGGCTTTCGGCGGGCGCTTATGGCAAGTTATCCACAGGCGTTTTTCGCGCGCGCGTACTGTTAATGTTTTGTTTGTCCTGTTAGTACTGTTAGGGGGGCCGGTCACAGGCCCCCTATAGGGCCAAATCTGGCCCCCTATAGGTACGCTAAACGGCCCCCTACGGGGGCCCCTCACCGGCCCCCAAACCTCCGCGTCGAAGCATCGGAATGACGTTGGTTTCGAACCCTCGGTGACCGCCCGGTTTCCTGCTGTCGACGAGCAGATTGAACTCGGCATTGTGGCCCCGATGGCCAGAACTGACTCGCTCGATCGCTCCGCTGGCGACGAGCTCTGCAATCGCCCGCTTGACCGAGTGATGTGCAGACTCTGATCCGTTGTCAGGAGCCAGATAGCCCAGGGCGATCGCCGATGATTCGCGGGATGCGAAGTACCGCCGCGGCGGCTGATTGCCGGGGTTGTCGGTGTCGTCCCAGCTTTCCAGCGCCATGTGCAGCAGCAACCGGGCCGCCGCGTGCCCCAAACCGAGGCGCGCAGCCACGAGAACGGCACCCTTCGCCGCATAGAGCCCCACAGCACTCTCACCCACCAGGTCGGGTGCGAGGCGTTGCGAGATGGCCGAATTTCAGTATTCTGGTCATAGATCAGATCCTTTGCGGGTGTTCGATCCTTGCCCCGGGGTGCAACCCGGGGCTTTTTCTTTGGCCTGCCTCCGGCCGACGTTTTCGTCGTGGGCAGCAGGAAGAACGGTCTCATTGCGCGACGAGCGTGGGTTCGCCCGTCTGCAACTGTGCGCTCGCCTCGACCCATGCGATCACTTCGGACCGCTTGTACAGGACCTTCTTCGGCGTCGGCTTGTAGAAGCGTGGCCCGCGTCCGCGATATCGCAACTGGGCGAGTCCGCCCACGGTCATCCCAGTGAGCTCAGCCACATGCGCTGGGAGGATGAATTCATCGTTCACAATTGCTTCCCTTCGTTGACACGAAAAACTGGTTGGTTCGTGTTGCGATCACAGTAAAGCGATTGTGACTGTTTGACAAGGGCTGATGGCTGTACGGTGTCGGCATGACAGGTTTTGTGAGGCAATCCGGGATTGGCGAGCGTATCCAAGCCATTCGAAAACGTCACGGCATTCGCTCAGCCAAAGACCTTGCCGACTTAATGCCAGGCGGCAACGTCACTGAGTCGATCCTCCAAAACCTCGAAGCCGGCCGGAAACAGGACCTTTCCGTAAGCCAACTCTTAAACATTTCTCACGCACTTCGGGTCCCGCCTGTCTTTCTACTCGCTCCCATCGGGCGTCCGCAGGACCCCCTCGACCTGATCAACCTCAGCGACACGTTCGAGGGCATGACCGTCGCAGAATTCGATGCCTGGATCTCCGGAGAAACTAAGGGCGCATATCAGTGGCGGGATCTCACGGAGCGAACGGAGCGGTCTCAACTTGAGGCCATGCGTGAACTGATCGTCAGCTTGCGTGAGCGCCGCCGCCTCACGACCAACTTGGCAATCAATGAAGAAATCACACCCGCTGACGAAGTCAGTTCCATCTCGGCAGTATGGGATGTCACGGGGGAACGCCTAACGGAGGTGAATCGGCGCATTTCCCAACTCGAAACCTATCTCGCGGACACAGGTTGGGATCTCGAAGGGTGGGCAGAGTAGGCCACCGCCTCATCCGTCAATCCGCCGCCCGCGTCAACCACTCAATTGGATGTTTCCACCTGCTCGGCGACCTCGACACGTCTAATGATGCCGTCAACGAGTGGACTGCAGAGGCCACTCTAACGAAAAATAATTAGGTGCTCGACGTTGCACGAAAGACCGTTAGGAATAAGCGTGAATGTCCTCGTCAATTTGGATTTCCGCACGGAGTAAGCACGGCCAACGCGCGAATCACCCTTCCCGCGAACGAACCCTGGCCCACAGCATCTACCGCTCATTGGAGAGTCTCATCACTGGAAAAAAACATAGACAGGTCGTCTAGGCTGCAACGTGTGAAATCTGCAGCCGTCTCCACGCCCACCGAACGGCCGTCCGAACGCGCGGCCGTGATCGACCTCAAGGCGATCAGGCACAACGTTCGTCGCCTCGCGGGCCTCGTGACCCCAGCCCGACTGATGGCCGTCGTCAAAGCGGATGCCTACGGTCACGGCGTCCTGCCGGTCGCCCGTGCAGCACTCGAAGCCGGAGCAGAGTGGCTCGGCGTGGCCCACATTTCGGAGGCACTCACCCTGCGGGCGGCTGCCGTCCACGCTCCCGTCCTCGCCTGGCTGCACACCGCAGACAGTGACTTTCACGCCGCCGTGGCCGCCGACATTGACCTCGGTTGCTCCGGCTGGGAGCTTCCCCAGATCCGAGCGGCAGCGCAGCAGCTGCGAAAGACCGCACGCATCCACCTGAAGATCGACACCGGGCTTGGCCGCAACGGCAGCACCCCTGACGACTGGCTCCACCTTGTGGCCGTTGCCCGAGAGGCCGAGCTCGCCGGCGACGTGACCGTCGTGGGAATTTTCTCGCACCTCGCGGTGGCCGATGAGCCCTCACGCGGCGAGACGAACGCGCAGATCGCGGTGTTCACGAAGGCCGTCGCGCAAGCGCAATCCGCTGGACTGACACCGGCCATCCGCCACCTCGCTAACAGCGCTGGAGCGCTGTCTCGCCCCGACACTCACTTCGACCTCGTACGCACGGGCCTGGCCGTCTACGGGCTCTCCCCCTTCGCAGACAAGACGTCGGCCGAACTCGGTCTGCACCCCGCCATGACCCTGCGCACGCACGTCTCACTTTGCAAAGACGTGCCCGCCGGACAGGGTGTCTCCTATGGGCTGAATTACAGCACTAAAACCGCGACGACACTCGCACTGATCCCGCTGGGCTATGCCGACGGCATCCCGCGAATCGCCACCGGCGGCCCCGTACGCGTCAACGGAGTGACCTATCCGGTGGTTGGACGCATTGCAATGGACCAAATGGTCATCGACCTCGGAGAGGCAACCCTCGTGGCCGGCGGTGCGTCGATGATCGGGGCCGAAGCGGTACTCTTCGGCCCCGGCACCAACGGCGAAGCGTCCGTTGACGCGTGGGCAGCAGCGGCCAGCACAATCAACTACGAGGTTGTCACCCGTATTAGCCCCCGCGTACCCCGGGTTTACCGGAACGTTTGAGCGCGGTGAACGGCAGGGCGGCGTGGCTTCGAACGGCGGCGACCCACTCCTCGAAGCTCGGGCCACGAGCGCCCCCGACCAAATCGAGCGACCTAGTGGGCGCCACGCAGTGGCGGCGCGACCGTTTCGTGTTCGTGCACTTGTCCTCGCTGGTTGCCGAGTTGATATTGCGAAACGAAGCTCTGCATCGTCCAGTTGTCGTCGCGCGTGAGGAAGGCTTAATCTCCCGTAACCTCGAGTTTCGCGGTGACGGCGTGTAATTCCAGCCATACTGCCAGCCGGACTTCGGGGTTCTGTAAATTCAGACCGAAGTTTTCTTCAATCCTCGCGATCCTGTACCGCACCGTATTCTGATGAAGGCCTAAGTTGCGTCCTGCTTTGGACCAGCTGCCAAAAGCGTCAAGCCAGACAGTCAACGTTTCGATGAAGTGACTCTTGCTGTCTTGATCCTGTTCAGCGAGGTCTTTCAGGAGCGGCTCCTTTAGCCGTGGGTCGTCGCGTAGGAGCTGAACAGCCTTTTGCAGCAGAAGCGAACAACGCACTTCCTGGAAAGTCAATACATGCGAGGCATCACGGAATGCCTCCACCCCCAAGATTTCGTCCACCTCGTTGGCCAGCGACGTCAAGGCCGACAGATCTTGTGTTGTCCGGCTGACAGCGGCCCTCACCCGGATTCCAACGCCTTGATCCAAGGCTTGTATAGTTCGCCGCGCAAGTAGCAACGCTGAATCTGAGCTTCCCGGCACGAGCACGTACAGCGGCTGAGCTGTGGCCGTACTGACGGCGTCGGGTCTTAGCGCGGCGAGGTGCCGTCGCAGGGCAACTGCCATTTGTGCCAGAAAGTGCGCGGAACCTGGCGGAGGGCCCGAGGGAGCGAAGCTTATGAGAGACACTTCCGATTCCGCCGTGAAGTTCCAGCGCCTTGCAGCCTCCGTGATCGGGAGGGAACCATTAAGCACTGACGCGAGCGCGTCGCTCCTGATGTGGTGATCTGCCTCGTCCAGAGTGGCTTGTTTGAGTACATGGACGGCGGCAATTTCGGCCCCGTCCACGAGTGTGTGCTCCATGTCGCTGCTGAGGCCCTCCGCCCCTTCGATCGCCCACAGAGTGCCAAGGGGGATTCCGCCACTGCGGATGGCGACCGCCACTCGCGGAAGCTCATCCATCGTGGATGGAAACCTCACCGGCACAGGTGACTTGAGTATCTTCAGATACTGTTCGCGATGCCAGGGCAGATCGGGAACCCTCCGGTTCAAGATGGACGTTTGACGGGAGGCGTCAATCCGTTGGCCGGGGACAGATGAGTGTGCCAAGATTCGCTGCTCTAGATCTTCGACGACGACCGATCCCCCAACGGTGGACGCAATGGAGTTCACCAGAGCGAACAATACCGAGACCCCCGCTGAGGCGCCCGGCTTGGCGGAGATGCCTCCCGATCCCAGAGCCGCGACCACAAGGGAGTCGATCTCCCGCCAACTTATGTCCTGTGAAACTGCGACCACTGCTATGCCTGCGTTCTGCGCCAATTCGGTCAGGCTGTCTAGGGAAGCACCTCGGGACTTCAATACGGCAGCAACGTAGCCCAGTTCGGCCGCTCGCTCGAGGATCACATCCACCTCGGCGTCACGAGGCGATACGCCAACCAAGAAAAGCACGCAACCGAGACCTGTGGGCAGGAGCTCATGGGAGTCATATATGACGAGTCCGCCGACTGCGAGATCGAGACCCTTCGGCGCTGCAATCAACTCCAGTGTCGGCTGCCGAACCGTTGCGAGCAAATCACCGAGGGTAATAGCCCAAGTAGCTCGACTTGTATGAATTTCCGAATTTGAGTTCACGATTCTGCACCTTTTGCTAAAGTTATCGGCTGCATCCTGTTCATAGAATGAATCCACGCCTAGGAAAGCTGCAATCTTTGGAGATTGATATAACCGAAAATTTGGCAAGATTCCGAACGCATCACGCCTACTACACCGTGATTGTTCGCGTGCCGGATGTTTGTGCACCTCGGTTTGGATCTTAGACGACTTCAAAGAAACTCGAAACAAGGGGGACGGCGTGTCTGTACGCAGAGGTAGTTATGTAAGAGTCAAGTGTCTCTTGTTGGAACCGGGGAACCGAAAATCCGGAATTCCTGCGGACACTGCAAGTGTGGCATATGAGATGCGGGTCGCCGGCTATCTGGCGATGGACGCTTCGGAGGGCGAGGAAGTCCAGATCACCACTGTCACTGGCAGGACCGTCACTGGAAAATTGGAAGACGCACATCCGGCCTATACCCACACGTTCGGGCCGATTGATCCCATACTCCATGAGGTTGGGCCACGAGTGAAGGCATGGTTGAGACGGTGACCATGAACCTACTGGACTACCAGGATACAAAGACCCAACAGCGCATTTTATTGGGAGCTACTGGCGTCGACTATCAAGAGTTCGAAGACTCTGGGTTGGGATTCGGCTACGAAGCGCTTATGCAGTCACCACAGGTGGAGTGGACGGACGTTGTCTCGACACAGAAGAGCTTCAAAGTCGGCGATACGCCCCTGTTTGAGTTGAAAGGAATAACGCAAATTGTCCGGCATATGTCCCGTCCGGGGCATGGTGCCCAAATACTCCTGAAGGACGAGGCCGCAAATGCATCTGGGTCGTTCAAAGCGCGGCGTGCCTCATTAGCCGTTGCGCTGGCCAAACGTCGGGGGTACGCAGGTGTCGTTGCTGCTACCTCGGGCAATTATGGGGCGGCCGTCGCCTCGCAGGCGGCTATGCAAGGCCTGAAGTGCATAATCCTGCAGGAAGCCTATGACTCGCACGGGGTCGGGCAGCCCGAGATACTCGAGAAGGCACGGGCCTGCGAGGCGTACGGTGCTGAGGTTGTGCAACTCTCAGTTGGTCCGGAGCTTTTCCTTGAACTCCTCAAGGTCTTGGATGAAACGGGCTACTTCAGTGCGTCGCTCTACGCCCCATATTCTGTACTCGGTGTGGAAACCCTGGGCTTCGAAATAGCGACTCAGTGCCGTGAGTCCTACGGTCGGGCACCCGACTCCGTAGTAGTAAGTCACGCTGGCGGAGGGAATGTTACCGGCACCGCTCGCGGGCTGCTGCGTGCAGGGGCAATGGAGACGACCGTCATCGCGGCAAGTGTGAACTTATCTGGTCTACACATGGCGAGTGACGGCCAATTCAATCGGAAATCTTTCACAACGAGCCACACCGGCTTCGCGATGCCCTTCCTCGACCAGCCTGATCGGGTTGATGTGCCCCGAAACGCATGCAGGCCGCTACGGTATCTGGACCGGATGGTCACTGTGGAGCAGGGCGACGTCTTTTACGCCACTGAGCTATTGGCCCAGTTCGATGGCCTTGAACGTGGTCCAGCAGGAAACACCGCACTCGCTGCGGCAATCCCAATCGCGCGAGACCTTCCCGATACGGCGTTGGTAGTCGTCCAAGAGAGCGAGTACAGCGGCGCCGGTAAGAGCCACTACGCCCAAGTTGCTTTTGCCAGAGAAAACGGGATTGGGGTCGCGGTCGGCGATCCACGCAAATCTACCCCGGGGGTGAACATTATCCTTCCGGCAACTCCGGAGGGCATGACAGTGGCGGATGTTGACCTGCGTGCCGTGAGGGAGAAGTACGTGCGACGTCGGTCCGTGCACGGCGAACACAGCGAGGCCGACGTCGCCTTCCTTGCGGAAGAGACCCGTTTGCCAGTCGCAGCAGTCCAAGAGATTCTAGGGAGAAAATAGGTATGGCCAAATCATTTGTATCAATCGGCCTCGGTTCCATGGGGATCGCGGCCGCCCAGTGCCTCATCGATCACGGCTGGGAGGCTCGTGGCGCTGCAAGCCATCAGGTGGGCGAGGACCTAGGAACAGTCCTGGGACGTCCGATCAACGGCATTCGAGTCGCAGGGCAAACTCAGGACGTTGTAGATGCGGGAGCGGACCTGTGCGTTATCGCCACACGCAGTGCAGTTAGCGACATTAGCGAAGACATCATGCTCGCCGTTTCGGCAAAAATGAACGTCCTATCGAGCAGCGAGGAGCTTGTTTACCCGTGGCCCACCGCGCCCGCTCTGGCAAAGAAGCTTGACGACGCGGCAAAATCTGCAGGCGTCTCAATTCTTGGGGCGGGCATCAATCCCGGGTTTGCCATGGATATGCTGCCCATCCTTCTCACGTCCGTCTGTCGGTCTGTCCGCGCTGTCGAAGTTCACAGAGCGAATGACCTATCGCCGTATGGGCCGAGTGTTCTGCAAAGTTTTGGCGTCGGCCTGACGGTGCAAGAATTTGAATCCGCTTGGGACGCCCAGCAGATTGCGGGGCATGTTGGCTTTGCACAATCCATCATGATGATGTCCGACACTTTGAACCTTGGGGTCAACCGCATAGAAGAAACGATGTCACCGCTTCTGGCCAGAAGTGACCGGCGAGGTCAAGACTGGGTCGTGTCCTCGGGCTGCGTCGCAGGGATTCGGCAGGAGGCTCGCGGCTACCATGACGACGAATTGGTCGTTCGACTGGTCCACCCTCAACAGGTTGAACCTCAAGCGGACGGGGAAGAGACCCAGGACGTAGTCCGGATATTTGGAGACCCCGATATTGAGCTCCTAATCAAACCGGAAATTCCGGGCGGAATTGGAACCGTCGCCCTCATGGCCAACAGCGCGGCGCCTCTGTTGGCAGCTGCTCCGGGCCTGCTCTCCTCGGTCGACCTGCCGGTCATTCATTCTTCTAACTCAGGTCCCCGACACCCGCATGGCGAGAGCGCGTCCGTCCATATACAACCGTTGAAATACGTCCCAGATGTAGACACGAAACAAACTACGCTAAAAGGAGAATCAAAATGAATAAGAAAACTCAGGGCATTCGCACGCTAGCCGTGGCAGGCGCGTTCATATTCGTACTGGGTACTACCGCATGCTCAGGCGTCTCAGCAGCCCCGGCAGATAACGCAACCGCGACATCTCATTCCGACCTGTTCGCTGAATTGCCGATGTCAGTGCAGGAGTCCGGAAAGCTAAGAGTTGCCGTCCTTAGTGATTACCCTCCGGCTACCTTCAAAGACGCAGATGGTCAGATGGCGGGGTATGAAATCGAGCTTGGCCGCGCCTTAGCTAGAGAACTGGGGATCGAAATTGACTTCCAGCCGGCAGCCTTCACCACTGTTCTCACCGGCGTTCAGGCAAATCGCTATGACACTGCGCTCTCGTCCATGGCCGATCTGCCGGAGCGCGAGAAGACAGCCACCTTCGTGAACTATCTCAAGAGCGGTGTCGCGATGTTGGTCCCCAGGAGCAACCCCAAAAACGTGAGCGAAGATATGAATTCTCTCTGCGGTCTGACCGTTTCGGCCGTACGCGGGACGCTTCAAATCGATCTAATGAGCGAGTTCAGCAAGGAGAACTGCGGGAGCGACCAGATCAATATCCCGTTGCTGAACTCTCCTGCTGACGCGATCCTCCAGGTTCAGACACAACGCGCGGACGCCTACATGGCGGACGCGGTTGTTGCACAAGAGCTCGCCACCCAGTCATCAAAGAACTCTGCAGCTGAATTGGACGTGGTCGCGTTCCCGAAGATCCAGTTGCCTCCGGCCGGTATGCCAGTAGCCCTTGACAACAAGGAGCTGCAGAACGTTCTGGTGAAGGCGTGGGACAAGATCATTGCCAGCGGCGAATACTCAGAAATCCTTGGCAAGTGGCACGTGGAAGTCTTGGCTGTGGACAAGGCAACCATCAATGCAGGTTCCAACTAGGCGTTCGCGCAGATAGGAGACATCGTGCCGCGTAAAACGCTCGTAGAAGCGAAGACTCGTGAACCACCAAGCCAGGAATTGATTGTTGTTCCCCAGAAGCACATCGGCCGATGGTCGCTGGCCGCCGCCGTTATTTTGGCCATCTCGTGGCTCGGCTACAACGTCTCCACCATCTCCGTAATCGACTACGGTGCAATTCCAAGGTACCTATTCAATGCCAGCATCCTCCAGGGAGTGCTACTGACCGTGGAGCTGGCCGTAATAGCTCAGGTGATCGGTGTAATCATCGGGATCGTCCTGTCAGCAGCGAAACTCTCCGGCAATCCCGTCCTCGTCTGGCTCGTTACCGCCTACGTGTGGGTCTTCCGTGGGTCCCCGCTCATTCTGCAAATCCTATTCTGGTATAACGGGATTCTTCTGGTTTTTCCAAGGATTGCCCTCAAGGTGCCTTTCATCGACTGGACTCTCTTTGATATTCCAACAAGCAGCATCCTCACGGTCTTTGTTGCCTCGCTCCTCGCGCTTTCGCTTAATCAGGGCGCCTACATGGCAGAGATTGTGCGCGGAGGAATTCTTGCCGTCGATCGAGGTCAAATGGAGGCTTCAAACGCCTTAGGCCTCACTGGGCTGAAGACATTTCGATACGTTCTCATGCCCCAGGTGATTCGGGTGATCATTCCTCCCACCGGCAATCAATTCTTGTCGATGATCAAGGACACTTCTTTGATCTCTGTGATCGCCGGTGGCGAACTCCTGACCACCGTTCGCGATATTTACTCGACTAATTCCCTGATCTTCGAGCTGCTGGCCGTTGCATGCTTCTGGTATTTGGTTCTCACCTCTATTGCATACGCAGGCCAGCACGCGATTGAACGACGACTTGCGCGGGGACATCTTCCTGCCACTGGAGGATTCTAATGGTGCTTCCCAACGATTCGGCCAGTGGTGTCTCCCCGATGCCGGTCGTGAGCGCACGAGGCGTCCACAAGACGCTCGGAAAGACCGAAGTATTGAAGGGGATCGATCTCGATGTTCAGGCCGGCAAAACTGTCGTGTTCATGGGCGGTTCCGGTTCGGGGAAGACGACACTCCTCAGGTGCATCAATCACCTCGCCACTATCGACCGTGGTCGCCTCCTCGTGGATGGGGATCCAGTCGGATACGCGGAGCGTGACGGCAAACTCTTCGAACTCCGTGGGGCCGAAATTGCTAGGCGCCGCGCCAAGATCGGGATGGTTTTTCAACACTTCAACCTGTTTCCACACCTAACAGTGCTCGAAAACGTCACTCTTGCTCCTCGGAAAGTCAAGGGATTGACCGCAAAAGAAGCCGAAGAGCTAGCCGCGGGTCTTCTGACCCGGGTAAAACTGGGTGACAAGCTCGGGAGCTACCCGAGTTCTCTCTCAGGCGGTCAGCAACAACGAGTCGCAATCGCCAGGGCGCTGGCGATGAAGCCCATCCTCATGCTTTTTGACGAACCCACGTCTGCGCTGGACCCAGAGCTTGTGGGCGAGGTGCTGGACGTTATTCGGGAAGTCTCCGATTCGGGTATGACCTCCATAATTGTGACCCATGAGGTTGGCTTTGCGCGAGAAGTGGCCGATGACGTTGCCTTCATGAGTGGCGGTAAAGTGGTCGAGTTCGGAGCTCCAGATCAGGTGCTGGGAGCACCGAAAGACGACCGCACTAAAGCCTTTTTGCAACGCGTCCTGTCGTGACGATGCCTCCGCCATCACAGGAGTTCCCAACCGTCCTCACTACGAAGCATGAAGCGCCGATGTTGGACAGCGTTAACGCAGATCCCAACGCTATCGACTACGACATTGTCATCGAAGGCGGACGGGTGATCGACCCCGAGTCCGGCTTAGACGCGCTTCGCAATATCGGCATCGTGGGTAACGAGATTCGCGCAATTGCGACATCTGAACTTCGTGGTCGGAAGAAGATTGATGCACGTGACCTGATAGTCGTGCCCGGTCTCATCGACATGCACAGCCACGCCTTGGACTTGGCCGGTCAGCGTTTGCAGGCTATGGACGGCGTCACCACGGCATTGGAGTTGGAGTCCGGCGTTCCAGACGTAGCTTCGGCCTATGCCGAAGCCGCTCAAGACGGTCGCCTTATCAACTATGGGTATTCGGCTTCTTGGGCTGGTGTCCGCATGCACGTGATGGCCGGGGAAAGCCGCAACGCAACCAGCAGACAAATCCTGGAGAAGCTGGGCGCGGAGCGGTGGAAGCGGGATGCTATGCCTAGCGAGCGCGCGAAAATGCGCGACCTCTTGGAAAACCAGTTGCAAGGTGGTGCGCTCGGAATCGGAATTCTTTTGGGATACTCACCCTACGCGGATCCATCCGAAATGATTGATGTCGCTCGACTAGCACAGGAGAATGGCCTCCCAACGTTCACGCACGCGAGGCCTCTAGTGGAGCAAGACCCTTCAGTTCCTGTCGATGGGGCCCGCGAAATAGCCGAAATTGCCGCCTCAACGGGTGCGCATATGCACTATTGCCACATCAATTCCACTTCGAATCAACACATTGACCGAGCTTGCCAAGTAATCGACGGCGCGATAGCAGAAGGGGCGCGCATTACGGCGGAATCATATCCGTATGGTGCTGGCATGACAGTCGTGGGCGCGCAATCCCTTCACCCGGAGACTCTCAGCGCATATGAGCTCGAAGCAACCGACATTATCTATTCTCGGACGGGCAGGGCACTGTCGAGCTTGGAGGAACTCGCCGAGCTACGGCGCGTCGATCCGGGAGGGCTTGTATTCGAGCGGTATTTCGATGAGGAAACTTCGCCGCACCGGCTGTCACGAATGTTGTCCCCCAAAGACTGGGCCGTGGTATCGGATGCGATGCCCCTCGTATGGAACGGGCGTCAGGACGATACGCAGTGGCCAATACCGGCGCGCGCGATCACCCATCCCCGAAGTGCGGGGACATTCGGGCGAACACTGAAGTTGGCACTAAAGGGGTCGCTTGGCTTGACGCTGGGGGAGGCTGTAAGCAAATGCACTTTGCAGCCTGCAACGATTCTTGAGGCAACCTCCCCGGCCATGCGCCGAAAGGGCCGGCTTCAAGTGGGATGCGATGCGGACATCACGATATTTGACCCTCAGGTCGTCTCTGACCAAGCCACGTACAGGAACACGACCCGTACGTCACGCGGTTTCAGCCACGTGCTCGTAGGCGGAGTACTCGTCGTCCACGAGGGGAACCTTCAAATGGACATGAGACCGGGTCGCCCTGTTCGCAACTCGTCATAGGTTAGTAACAGCAAATCCTAGCGAACCGTTCTTGGTTTCATGCCGCCACCAAGGCGGAGAAATGAAACCAAGAACGGTGGATTCTAGCAATTTCCTGGAACCGAGTGGTTTGAGGCGGATGCTCGTGGAGAAGGCGTTTGACGAGGGTTTGATCGACGGCCCCCGCCGCACTCAATCTTCGTCAATCCGTGAACACATTTTGAACACATTCATCTGCAAATGTTGATGATTCAAGAACATCACTGTTATCAAGAATCGTTGATTTGACAGAGATCTTTGATGTATCTGCACAGCACTATGCGGATAAAGTTCGACTGAAACTCGAAAGGTCACCGGATCGACGCCGGTCGGGGCCACCACCGCCACTCCCTAGGAAACACTGGGGAGTGGCCTTTTTTATGCGCCGGCGGT
>Ga0307486_1002135_pt1 | contig 14171 bp, 10 predicted proteins | sample CBIW02metaG_FD_203663 | JGI IMG/M metagenome (GOLD analysis project Ga0307486, IMG submission 203663) | Sea-ice brine microbial communities from Beaufort Sea near Barrow, Alaska, United States - CBIW 0.2 | ecosystem: Environmental > Aquatic > Marine > Coastal | place: USA: Alaska | collected... | reverse complement strand
TGCGACGTTCGGAAAAGCTCTCGGCCCGGCGACCCCGGTCGCGATTCGTCGAGCCCGTGCGCTTCGACCTCGGCGGCGTCCCGGTCGAGTCCTTGACGCACCGGCACGGCCCCGACAGTGACCTGACAATCCTGTACCTGCACGGTGGTGGCTTCTTTTCCTGCGGCATCGAGTCGCACCGCCGCGTGTGTGAACGGCTGGCCCGCAAGAGTGGTGCCACGGTCATCTCGGTCGACTATGTGCAGCTACCGGACGGCTCGGTGGCCGATTCGGTCGCCGATGCCATCGCGGCCTACGAAGCGCTGCTTGAGATGAGCGCCCATCCGGACAAGATCGTCGTGGCTGGCGACTCCGCTGGTGGTTACCTCGCGATGAAGGTCGCCGAGATCGCCACCCTGCGCGGAATCAATCGTCCGGCGGCGGTACTCGGCTTCTCGCCGCTGCTGAGTCTGGATCCTGACCGACTCGACAAGGGCGTCGAACGGGTGGTGCGCCAGCGCGATGCCTATCTGCCGCTGGGTGCGCTCGCCAAGATCCGGCCGCGCTGGATGCCCGAAGGGGCCCGCATCGAGGGCGAAGTGTCGCCACTGGATGCGGTCGACAAGATCGACTCGCCCACCTTCCTGGTCGCGGCCGAGGATGAGATTCTGCGCCCGGAAGTCGAGGCGATGGCACTCGCGATAACGGCGCGTGGGGTCGAGGTTGAGACGCATCTGTGGCGCAAGCAGGTGCACGCATTCCCGGTGCTGGCGAAGGCCTTGCCCGAGAGTGAACTCGCGCTGCAGTTGGCCGCAGACTTCGCCCGAAGGATGGTCGGTGAGCTCGATCGACCCACCGTCGTCGATCCCGATGCCCATGAGGAGACGATCGTCGGCGAGGTCTCGCCGGGTTCGGCCGCCTGACACACTCGGTGGCATGAGCGAAACGTTCCGTGCCCTGGTCGTCGAGGACTCCGAGTCCGGACAGACCGCCAACTTTCGTGATCTGACGACTGCCGACCTGCCAGATCACGCGGTATTGGTCGAGGTCGAGTACTCCTCGCTGAACTACAAGGACGGACTGGTCGTCGCGAGCCCGCAGAAGATGGCCCGCACCACGCCGCTCATCGCGGGCGCCGACCTGGCCGGCACCGTCGTCGAGAGCAGCGACCCCGCGTGGTCCGCTGGTGACCGTGTCGTCGTCAACGGTTGGGGCATGTCCGAAACGCAATCCGGCGGCTACACGCGCTATCAGCGGGTCAAGCCCGAGTGGCTGGTCCGCATTCCGGATGCCTTCTCGACGCGTGACGCGATGGCCATCGGCACGGCCGGCTACACCTCGGCGCTGTGCCTGGACAAGTTGGACAACTGGGGACTCGCAGCCGGTTCTGAGGTGCTTGTCACCGGAGCGGCCGGCGGTGTCGGTTCGATCGCGATCGCACTCGCTGCGGCCGCCGGCCACACGGTCGTCGCTGCCACCGGACGTCCTGAGACCCACGACTACCTGACCGCGCTCGGCGCCAGTTCGTTCATCGCCCGGGCTGAACTCCAGGGTGAGGGCCGACCGCTGGGCAAGGAGCGCTGGGATGCGGCCGTCGACTCGGTCGGTGGCTCCACGCTTGTCAACGTGTTGGCGCAGACCCGCTACGGGGGAGCGGTCACCGCATGTGGTCTCGTCGAGGCGCCGGCCATGCCCGGTGCCACGGTGCTGCCGCACATCTTGCGTGGTGTCGGACTGCTCGGCGTCGACTCGGTCAATGCTCCGCAGGCGCTGCGCGAAGCGGCGTGGCAGCGCTTGGCCCGCGACCTTCCGTCGGCCACTCTCGATTCGCTGTCGGTCGTTGAGCCGTTGTCCGACGTGCCGCGCCTTGCCGCTGAGATTCTCGACGGCAAGGTACGCGGCCGTGTCGTGATCGACGTGACCGCCTGAGCGTCAGTCGACGAACGCCACGCGGATACTGAGCCCGATCCGGTCATCGTTGATCTGGCCGACAGAGAATCCGGCGCCGGAGATGGCCTCCACCTGCGTGAGGCTCTCCAGTACCGACGGCAGCGGATCAGAGGCGCGGATCGCGTCGATGATGGCTGACGCGTCGACATACAGACCCTGCAGCGTCTCGTCACCGTAGGGCATGACGTTCTTGAAGCGATCCGTGTCGTGGAGTTTGCCCCCGCTCAGAAGCGCTTCGGCTGCCTTCTGGTTGGTGGCCAGGACGGCGCCGTCATCGGTCTGTTCAGTGACCAGCGGCACGCCGTTGTCCTCGGCCAGCCCGACCAGCGTGTCCATGACGGACTTGGCCTTGGCCGGATCGCCCTGCGACCGAATCGCCAGGTCGAACTTCGCGAGGTCGTCCGGCCCCTCCAGCGTGGAGAGGTTCTCCAGGTTGGCCCGCCCGACGGCGAGGGTGAAGGTCTTGCCGAGCAAGGTGGCGAGGTCCTCGGGCAAGCTCAGCCCGGTTTCGGTCTCGAAGCTGTCCAGAAGATCGTCGACCGACGGCGCTGGAGCCTGCGACTCGGTGAGGAGCTTTTCGTATGAGTCGCGAGTCTCAGGGTCGAGGTCAGACAACAGTTCCGGATCGAACGGCTCGGCGGCAATGCTGGGACCGGTGAAGGCACCAAGCCCTTCCTCGAGGCTGTCGCGCAACTCGTCGAATTGCGCGCTGACCTGTGGCCCGAGGCCTGACAGGCTCAGTGCCACGACAGTGGCGGCCGGGAGATCGCCGATCGGTGCGGGGTCGACGTCTGCGTCCTCGGTCGAGGTGGTGACGGCAGCGAGCTCGATCGCCGAGCCGGCGACGCGGATGACGAGTGCGCCGCTGCCGGCGTTCTTGAGCTGGTCCAACTGCGCCGCGCCGGCAGGTGCCAGCGCGGAGGCGGCCAGCGCATCGCTGATGGCGCTGGCATCGAACCAGGCCGAGGCAATGCCCTGCTCGCCGAGGGCGTCCATGTCGGCGACGAAGTCCTTGTCATCGCCCAGTGTGCCCTTCGCGTTCGCGTCGATTGCCGTCTCGACGGACTTCTGTGAGTCCGACAACAGGGCGTAGCCGTCGACGAACGCCAGGCCGATCTCTTGCCCGCCGCAGTCCGAGAGCCCGTCGATCCCCTTGCGGGCGGCGGCCTCGTCAGTAACCTGGGCGGCCACGAAGAACTGCTCGTCGGTGATGTTCGCGCCGATTCCGATGCGCTTGCCGAGCCAGGGCTCGATGTCTGTCTCGTAGTCGAGGTCGGCGCACATGTCGCCGAGCGCGTCTTCCAGAATCAAACGCCGCAGGTCGGCGTTCTCGGCGTCACCCAATTCCTTGGCCGCGTCGGGGATCTTGCGCAGCAGCTTGAACAGCGCGACCTTTTGACCGGCTGATGGATCGAGGTCGAGCCGGGCGTAGGCCTGCATGGTCGAAGGCATCACGTCGGCAGGCTGGGAACCGCCACCGGCGAGCATCGAGTAGGCAAAGGCACCACCGCCGATCAGGGCGGCGACAACGCCCGCGGCGCCGGCGACTGCCAGCCGGCGGGGCCTGCGCGATGGTGCTGTTTCGGGCACCGTGGTGGGTGTGTCGACAGGCTCGGTCATGAATTCTCCTCGGATGCGACTGGCGACTAGAGGTTACTGGATGTCTGCTGTCGAAGGAACGAAGGGTTGCAAACAAGCAGGGTTGACTGTTTGTTCTGGAGGGGGCATGCTGAGTAGGTGTCCACCCAGCCCGAGGTTCGCGAGCGCGTTCCGCAGACCGAGCGCACCCGCGCCATGCGCCAGCGGCTGTTGGAAGCGACGGTCGAGTCGTTGGTCGAGCTCGGTTGGTCCGGCACCACCACAACGGTCGTCAGCCAGCGCGCGGGCGTCAGCCGAGGCGCGCAGTTGCACCACTTCCCGACCAAACAGGATCTCGTGGTCGCTGCGGTCGAGCACCTGACCGAGCGGCGCCGGGTCGACATGCGCCATGCCGCTGTAGATCTGCCGATCACAGGCCGCACGCGCGCCGTGCTTGAGATCCTGAGCCAACAGTTCACCTCACCGGTCTTCTACGCAGCGCTCGAGTTGTGGGTCGTGGCTCGTACCGATGCAGACCTTCGGGCCGCTGTCGCTCCTTTGGAGCGCCGGGTCGGCCGCGACACTCACGCCTATGCCGTCGAACTGTTCGGTGTCGACGAGTCGATCGGCAGCAACCGGCGCCTCGTGCAAGCGACCCTCGACATGCTGCGCGGGCTCGGACTGGCCAACTCGCTCAGTGATGACACCGCCCGACGTGGCGCGGTGCTCGATGCCTGGGCCACCACCCTCGAGACCGCGCTTGAACACGACCCCGCGCTTGAACACGAAACGGAACTGGAGTCCTGATGTCCGTACTGGATGACGTACTGGCCGATCTGGCAGCCGAGAGCGACCAGCTCGATGGCTGGGTTGCGGGCCTCGATCCGGCCGGCTGGGCCACCGTGACCACGCCCGAGGGCTGGACGGTCGCGCACCAGATCGCCCACCTGCACTGGACCGACCTCGCCTCGGTCACCGCGATCGAGGGCGGCGAGGCATTCGAAGCGCTGATGCAGACCGCGGCTGCCGACCCGGCAGGGTTCGTGGACGCCGAGTCCGATCGTGTCGCGCAGACCCCGTCGCCTGAACTGCTTGCGGCCTGGCGCCAAGGCCGTGTCGACCTCGCAGACGGCCTGCGCGGTGTCGCCGACGGCGAGAAGATCGCCTGGTTCGGTCCGTCGATGAGCCCCACGTCGATGGCCACGGCTCGGATGATGGAGACCTGGGCACACAGCCACGACGTCGCCGATGCGCTCGGCATCGAGATGCCACGCACCGACCGAGTGCGGCACGTGTGTCACCTCGGCATCCGTACCCGCGGCTTCGCGTACATGGTGCGCGGACAGCAGGCCCCTGAGGCCGACGTGCGCGTTGAGCTCACCTCGCCGAGCGGCGACCTCTGGACCTGGGGCCCCGAAGACGCGGCTGACCGGGTGACGGGTGACGCCTGGGACTTCGCGCTACTGGCCACCCGTCGGCGCCACCGCGACGACGTCGACGTCCAGGCCAGCGGCCCGGCCGCCGATGAATGGCTCAATATCGTTCAGACCTTCGCCGGTATGCCAGGCAACGACCCCAAGCCCATGGCCGACCGATGAGCGGAGCGGAGCGAGTGCGCATCGGCAACTGCTCGGGCTACTACGGCGACCGGATCTCCGCCATGCGCGAGATGCTCGAGGGGGGCGACCTGGACTACCTGACCGGCGACTACCTCGCTGAGCTGACCATGTTGATCCTGGGCCGCGACCGGATGAAGGATGCCAATCTCGGCTACGCCAAGACGTTCGTGCGCCAGATGACTGACTGCATGGCGTTGGCCCAGGAGCGCGGCGTCAAGATCGTCACCAACGCTGGCGGCCTCAACCCGGCAGCACTCGCCGACAAGCTCCGCGAGATCGCCACCGAACAGGGTCTCGACCTCGCGATCGCCCATGTGGAGGGTGACGATGTCCGTGAGCTCTCCGGCGACTTCGGCAACGCGCTCACCGCCAACGCCTATCTTGGCGCCTTCGGCATCGCGGCGGCCCTCAATGCCGGTGCGGACATCGTCGTCACTGGTCGAGTCACTGACGCTTCGGTCGTGGTCGGCCCCGCCATCGCGCACTTCGGCTGGGGCCGCGAGGACTTCGACCAACTGGCCGGAGCCGTCGTCGCAGGCCACGTCATTGAGTGCGGAACCCAGGCCACCGGCGGCAACTTCGCGGGTTTCACGACTCTGGACATCTCGCGCCCTCTCGGCTTTCCGATCGCTGAGATCGAGGCGGACGGCGGCACTGTCTTCACCAAGCACCAGGCCCACGGTGGCGCGGTCACGGTCGACACCGTCACGGCCCAGTTGCTCTACGAGGTCCAGGGTCCGGTGTACCTGAACCCCGATGTCGCGACCCACCTGGACAGCATCACGCTGACCCAGGAGGCGCCCGATCGAGTGCGCATCAGTGGCGTCGTCGGAACAGCTCCGCCTGAGACCACCAAGGTGTGCCTGAACAGCCTCGGCGGGTTCCGCAATGGGGTCGAGTTCTTGCTCACCGGCCTTGAGATTCCGGCCAAGGCAGCCTGGATCACCACCCAGATGGAGGCAGCACTCTCGGCGGTGCCGCCTGATGAGATCGTGTGGCACCTCGACCGCACCGACACTTTCGACCCGCCCACGCAGGCGCAGGCCACCTCGCTGTTGCGCTGCGACGTGCGCAGCGCTCAGCCTGAACCGGTCGGTCGCGCCTTCAGCGATGCGGCCGTACAGGTCGCCCTTGCCTCGTACCCCGGATTCACCGTCTCGCGACCGCCGTCCGGCGGAACCCCGTTCGGCGTCTACCAAGCCGCCTACCTGCCGCAGGCCGACGTGCCCCACGTCGTGGTCCACCCCGATGGCCGCCGCGAGGACATCGCGCCACCCGTGGTGACGGATTCGCTGAGCCTGGCGAATGGACGGCAACACGCTGGCGAGTCGCGTCAGAACGTCGAGCTCAGCGGGAACCGGGCCCCCCTCGGCGAGATCGCGTACGCGCGGTCGGGCGACAAGGGTGGCAACGCGAACGTCGGAGTCTGGATTCCCGCCGAGCATCCCCGGCACGACGAGGCCACGGCCTGGTTGATCGGGCTGCTCGACATCGACACCGTGCGCGCTCTGCTGCCGGAGGCTGCCAACCTCCCCGTCGACATCCACCCGCTGCCAAATCTCGGTGGCGTCAACATCGTCATCCACGGCCTGCTCGGCGAGGGCGTCGCATCGTCGACTCGCCTCGACCCGCAGGCCAAGGCCCTCGGCGAGTGGCTGCGTGCTCGCGTCGTAGCCATCCCGACCGAATTCACAGCTGAGGAGCTGATCGCATGACCGCACCGGACTCGGGCGCATCCACCGCCATCTGGACCACCCCGGAACGTCGCGCCCTGCGCGAGTCCGTCACCACCTTCGCCCGCAAGGAGATCGTTCCGCACCTGGCCGGCTGGGAGGACGCCGGCGAGTTGCCGCGCGAACTGCACCGGACAACGGCTGATGCTGGCCTGCTGGCCATCGGTTTCTCCGAGGAGGTCGGCGGCGACGGTGGGAACATCATTGACTCGATGATCGTCACTGAGGCGATCATCCAAGCAGGTGGATCATCTGGACTCATTGCGAGTCTGTACACCCACGGCATCGCCTTGCCGCACATCATCGCGTCGGGCAATGCCGATCTGATCGACGCGTATGTCCGGCCGACACTCGCTGGCGAGATGATCGGATCGCTGGGTATCACCGAGCCCGGCGGCGGATCCGATGTCGCTGGTATCACCACGCGGGCCGAGCGTGATGGCGATGAGTTCGTCATCAACGGATCCAAGACCTTCATCACATCGGGCGTGCGCGCCGACTTCGTCACGACCGCGGTGCGAACCGGTGGAGACGGGTTCGGAGGTATCAGCCTGCTGGTCATCGACAAGGGTCTGTCCGGCTTCACCACGTCCAAGCCTCTGAAGAAGATGGGCTGGCACTGCTCCGACACCGCCGAGCTGTCCTTTGACTCCGTGCGGGTGCCCGCCGACAAGATCGTCGGCGAGGTCGACGGTGGCTTCGTGCTGGTGATGCAGCAGTTCGTCAACGAGCGTCTGAGCATGGCGGTCGAGGCGTACGCCACGGCGCAACGCGCTCTCGATCTTGCCGTGGACTACGCGCGCGATCGCGAGACATTCGGCAAGCCATTGATCACCCGGCAGGTCATCAGGCACAAGCTGGTCGACATGCACCGCCGCACGTCGGCGGCCCGCGCACTGACCCGTGCAGCAGTCGAACGCGCCACCACGACCGACACCACTGATCCCGCGTTGATCCTGGACGCGGTGATGGCCAAGAACCAGGCCGTCGAAGCATGCGAATGGGTCGTCTCGGAGTCCGTGCAGATCCACGGCGGCATGGGCTACATGCGCGAGAGCGAGATCGACCGGCACTACCGCGACACCCGCATCCTCGGCATCGGCGGCGGCGCCACCGAGGTACTGAACGACCTGGCCGCCAAGCTGTTGGGCTACTGAGGGGCATGACATGACCAAGACGACTGTGGACACCACGAGCGAGACCTACGCGACCAACCGCGCCTCGATGCTCGAACGGGTTGCGGACCTGGGCGAACAACACGCTAAAGCGCTGGCCGGTGGAGGCGAGCGCTACGTCGACCGCCATCACGCCCGCGGCAAACTGACGGCGCGTGAGCGCATCGAACTGCTGATCGACCCCGACGCGCCCTTCCTCGAACTGTCCAGCCTCGCGGCCTGGGGCACCGACTTCGCGGTCGGCGGATCAATCATCACCGGTATCGGGGTGGTGGAGGGCGTCGAGTGCATGATCGTGGCCAACGACCCCACCGTGAAGGGTGGATCCTCCAATCCGAGCACCCTGAAGAAGGGAGCCAGGGCGGCACAGATCGCCGACGAGTGCGGCCTACCGACGATCAACCTGGTGGAGTCCGGCGGCGCCGATCTGCCCACCCAGAAGGACATCTTCATCCCCGGCGGCGGATCTTTCCGCAGCATCACGCGGGCCAGCGCCGACCGGCGCCCCACCGTGGCGCTGGTGTTCGGCAACTCGACCGCCGGCGGCGCCTATGTACCCGGCATGAGCGACTACGTCGTGATGGTCAAGGAGGGCGCCAAGGTGTTCCTCGGTGGCCCGCCGTTGGTGAAGATGGCCACAGGTGAGGAATCCGACGACGAGTCCCTCGGCGGCGCCGAGATGCACGCACGGGTCTCCGGATTGTCCGACTACCTGGCCGTCGATGAGCGTGACGCGATCCGCCTCGGTCGGTCGATCATCAAGCACCTCAACTGGCGCAAGGCTGGGATCACACCCGAGCCCACCTCCTACCCCGAGCCGGTTTTCGACACCGAGGAACTGCTGGGCATCGTCCCGACCGACCTCAAGATCCCGTTCGACCCACGCGAGGTGATCGCCCGGCTGGTTGACGGCTCAGAATTCGATGAGTTCAAGCCGCTGTATGGCTCCTCGCTCGTCACCGGATTCGCCCAGTTGCACGGGCATCCGATCGGCATCCTCGCCAACGCCCAGGGCGTGCTGTTCAGCGAGGAAGCGCAGAAGGCGGCCCAGTTCATCCAGCTGGCCAACCAGATCGACACGCCGCTGCTCTTCTTGCACAACACCACGGGCTACATGGTCGGCGCGGAGTACGAGCAGGGCGGCATCATCAAGCACGGCGCCCAGATGATCAACGCAGTCTCCAATTCCACCGTCCCGCACATCTCGATCGTCATCGGCGCTTCGTACGGCGCAGGCCACTACGGCATGAGCGGGCGGGCCTACGATCCGCGCTTCATGTTCAGCTGGCCCAACGCCAAATCGGCTGTCATGGGCCCGGCGCAGCTGGCGGGTGTCATTTCGATCGTCGCCCGCGGTGCCGCCGAATCCAAGGGCCAGCCGTACGACGAAGAGGGCGACGCCCAGATGCGCGCCTTCATCGAGGAGCAGATCGAGAACGAGTCCCTGGCGTACTTCACGTCCGGAATGCTCTACGACGACGGCGTCATCGACCCGCGCGACACCAGGACGATTTTGGGCATCTGCCTGTCGGCCATCAACACCCGCCCCATCAAGGGCGCTGAAGGATACGGAGTGTTCCGCCTATGAGCGCAACCGAACCGACGTTTGGTTTACCAGCAGGCCCCGGACTCCTGTCACTTCTGTGGGCAAATTCGCCCACAGGAGTGAGGACTTGCCGTGGCCTGCTGGTAAACCTCAACCACCGAGAGGTCACCTCATGATCACCTCAGTTCTGGTAGCCAATCGCGGCGAGATAGCACGGCGGGTGTTTCGCACGTGCCGCGACCTCGGCCTCGCGACCGTGGCCGTCCACTCCGACGCCGATGCCGACGCACCATTCGTGCGCGAGGCGGACCGGGCGGTTCGACTCGCCGGAAACGCTCCGGCCGACACGTACTTGTGCGGCGACCTCGTCATCGAGGCTGCCCGCAAGGCCGGCGCCGACGCGATCCACCCCGGCTACGGCTTCTTGTCCGAGAACGCCGACTTCGCCCGCCAGGTGCAGGCAGCCGGACTGACCTGGATCGGCCCGAACCCCGACACCATCGACCAGATGGGCTCGAAGATCCGTGCCAAGGAGTTGATGGCCGAAGCTGGCGTCCCGATTCTCAGCGTCGACCCCGCTACTGCGACGTCAGCTGACTTTCCGTTGCTGGTCAAGGCATCGGCCGGTGGCGGAGGCCGCGGTATGCGCGTGGTCGCCGACCCCGCCGACCTCGAGGGCGAGATGATCGCCGCCGGCGCCGAAGCGCGTTCGACTTTTGGCGATGAGACGGTGTTCGTCGAGCCGTACCTGCCCGGCGCACGCCACGTCGAGGTGCAGATCATGGCCGACACCCACGGCACTGTGTGGGTCGTGGGTGACCGCGACTGTTCCATCCAGCGACGGCACCAGAAGGTCGTGGAAGAAGCGCCAGCACCGAACCTCTCCGATGCCACCCGCACGGCGCTGCACGATGCGGCCCGCGCGGCAGCCACCGCTGTCGGCTACGTCGGAGCGGGCACTGTGGAATTCCTGGTCGAGGGCGAACGGGTGTTCTTCCTGGAGATGAACACCCGCCTCCAGGTCGAGCACCCCGTCACCGAAGAGGTGTTCGGCGTCGATCTCGTCGCCGCGCAGATCGCGGTTGCTGAAGGCGGGTCCCTCGGAGCCGAACCGGCCGAACCATTCGGCCACGCGATCGAGGTACGCCTGTACGCCGAGGATCCGGCCGACGACTGGGCTCCACAGACCGGCACATTGCGTGCGTTCGACGTGCCCACCACCGCGGGTATCCGGGTCGACTCCGCTGTCGAAACCGGGTCAACGGTCGGAATCCACTACGACGCCATGATTGCCAAGATCATCGCCCACGGCGCCGACCGTGGCGATGCGATTCGTCGGCTCTCTTCGGCCCTTCGGCACACCCGGATCCACGGCCTGACGGTGAATCGTAATCTGTTGTTGGCGATTCTCGCCGATCCGGATTTCATTGCCGAGAACCTCAGCACGGACCTGCTCGACCTGCGGCTGGCTGACTGGACTGCTCCGGTGTCCGACGACCGCCTGCTCGCCAAAGCCGCCCTGGCCGCAGCTTTGGCCGAGGCCGAGATGGCGTCAACCACGGCGCGGGTACTCCCCCGTATTCCGGCTGCGTTCCGCAATGTGCCGAGCCAGCCGCGGGTACGCACGTATGAGCCTGAGCTCGAGGTCGAGTACGTCTCCGAACGCGGCCGCCTGGCGCAGTCGCAGTTGGCGGACCTCACGGTTGTCTCGTCGGCGCCGGATCTGGTGGTGCTCGATGACGACGGTGTCATCGAACGCTTCGCCGTGGCCGTTCTTGCAGGATCGGTAGACGTGGACGGCCCCGATGGCTCGTTCTCGTTCATCCCCGTCCCGTCGTTCGTCGACCCCGCCGACGTCGTGGCCGAAGGCTCGCTATTGGCTCCCATGCCCGCAGCCGTCGTCAGTGTGGCCGTCACTGAGGGCCAGCAGGTCACGAAGGGCGATGTCATCGTCGTTCTGGAAGCCATGAAGATGCAACACACCATCACCGCGCCGACCGACGGCATCGTCGCGCACCTGGATGCCACTGCCGGCGTCCAGGTCGAGTCCGGCGCGGTCCTGGCCGTCATTGAAGACGCCGATACCGAGGAAGAAGACCAGTCATGAGCACCTTCACAGAGACCCAAGAGCGTCAGGAGCTGCGCAAGGCCGTAGCCAAGCTCGGAGCCAAGTACGGACGCGACTACTTCGAGAAGGCCGCAGCTGAGGGCCGCAAGACCACCGAACTGTGGAATGAGGCTGGCGCACTGGGCTACCTCGGCGTCGCCGTGCCCGAGGAGTACGGCGGAGGAGGAGGTGACATCGGCGATCTCGCTGCCGTGTGCGAAGAGCTCGCCGCCGCCGGCAGCCCGCTGTTGCTGATGGTCGTCTCGCCGGCCATTGTCGGCACGATCATTGCCCAGTACGGCACCGAGGACCAGAAGAAGGCGCTGCTGCCTGGCCTCGCAGACGGATCATCGACCTTCGCGTTCTCCATCACCGAACCTGACGCCGGCTCGAACTCGCACGAGATCACCACGACTGCCACCCGCGATGGCGATGACTGGGTACTCAACGGCACCAAGACCTACATCTCAGGTGTCGACGAAGCCAGCCACGTGCTCGTCGTGTCGCGCACGGCCGATCACAAGACCGGCAACTTGAAGCCGGCCCTGTTCCTGGTGCCGACCGATGTCGACGGCTTCACCTATCACGAGATCGACATGGGCATCGTGTCCCCCGAGAAGCAGTTCACCCTGTTCTTCGATGACGTACGCGTGCCGTCCGATGCGCTGATTGGCAGCGAGGACGCCGGCATCGATCAGCTGTTCGCCGGCCTGAACCCCGAGCGCATCATGGGCGCCTCCTTTGCCCTGGGCACCGCCCGGCTCGCGCTGGCCAAGGCACAGGAATATGCCCAGCAGCGCCAGGTCTGGAAGGCGCCCATCGGCTCCCACCAGGCCATTGCGCACCCGCTGGCCGAGTCCTACATCGAGATCGAGATGGCCCGGTTGATGACGCAGAAGGCAGCCGCGCTGCTGGTGGCCGGCGACCTCATGTTGGCAGGCGAGGCCGCAAACATGGCCAAGTACGCCGCCGGCGAGGCCGTCTGCCATGCGGTGGACCGTGCCATTCAGACCCACGGCGGCAACGGCCTGGCCAATGAGTACGGTTTGGTGCAGATGCTCGCTGGCTCGCGGCTGTCGCGCATTGCCCCGGTCAGCAAGGAAATGGTGCTCAACTTCATTGCACAGTTCTCACTGGGTCTGCCCAAGTCGTACTAGTCGGCCCGCGCTCGTGCCTCGCCCCGTGGTTCCACCTGTGATTCGAAAGGTCATTCATGTCTGAGTTGGTACATCTTTCTACGTCCGATGGCGTCGCGACCATCACGCTCGACAGCGAGCGCAACCGCAACGCGCTGAGTCGCCAGCTGCTGACTGAGCTGGCCGATCACCTCACCACCGCAGACGCCGATGACACGGTGAAGGTCGTCCTCATTCGATCCGCCGGTCGAGTGTTCTGCTCAGGTGCCGACATGTCCGAGGCCGCAGAGGGGGGCATGCAAGAGGGGGCCCGGGCGCTGATCACGATGCAGCGCCAGATCGCGACCCTGACCCGGCCGGTGGTGGTGGAGTTGGCTGGCCCCGTGCGGGCCGGAGGCCTCGGCATCGTGGGTGCAGCTGATCTCGTGATCGCGGCTGAGTCGGTCACATTTGCTCTCACGGAGGTGCGGCTCGCCCTGGCGCCAGCGGTCATCAGCGTCTCGCTGCTCGGACGCTTCACGTCACGTGCCGCGGCTGATCTGTTCCTCACCGGCCGCACGTTCGATGCCGCTGAAGCCGCCGAGGCAGGACTGGTCACGCGCGTCGTAGCCGATGCGGATCTGGACTCTGCCGTTGCCGCCGTCCTGAGCGATCTGGCATTGGGGTATCCGCAGGGTCTAAGGGAAACCAAGAAGTTGCTCAACCACGACCTCGTGGCGCGCATCGATGCGCTGGGCGATGCATTGGCCGCTCAGTCCGCTGAGCTGTTCGGCAGCGATGAGGCCCGCGCAGCCATGCTGGCATTCCTCGAGCGACGCAAGGGCTGAGCGCTGCGGGCACCCGCGAGGGGATCGGTCAGCGTAGGCGGATGGTGCGCGAGGCGCCTGCGGTGTGTTGCGCACCGGCGTACTCAATGCTCACCCGCGGATCGAGGCGCTCTGCGTCGAGTTCCCCATCGGGGTTGGAGCCAAACAAGGTGATGTTCGTGCGCCCGTTGGTCAGTGGCAGGCGGGTACGGAACTGGTCCGTGCCGATGATGATCGTGCCTTCTGCGGGCAGACCAGTGGATCGATCAATGACCTCGACGTCGACGACGACCTTCTTGCGGCGCACGTCCACAGCGACGTCAATGGCGACGCGTCCGATGAGAGTGATGTCGATATCGCGGATCGTGAGGTCGTCCTCGGCCTGCAGTTCGGTGGCAGCGTGCGGATCATCGCCACCGTGCCAGCTGTCGATGAAGTCGCCATCGACGGTGTCGCGCGCTCCGATGCGGTAGGTGCCCGCCGACAGGTTCTCGACGATGAACTCGCCGCGGCGGCCTGTGGTGGCGGTGCCTACGACCTGG
>Ga0307486_1002131_pt1 | contig 14178 bp, 12 predicted proteins | sample CBIW02metaG_FD_203663 | JGI IMG/M metagenome (GOLD analysis project Ga0307486, IMG submission 203663) | Sea-ice brine microbial communities from Beaufort Sea near Barrow, Alaska, United States - CBIW 0.2 | ecosystem: Environmental > Aquatic > Marine > Coastal | place: USA: Alaska | collected... | reverse complement strand
GCGACAGTGCAAATCGGACGCTACTCGGCGGTCAGCATTGGGGACGGGCCTATCCCTCAGCGTCTTTTTGTGCCACCGCGTTTGCGTGCGGTCGCGGTGAAGGAGTTCGGGCGCCAACCGGAGATGATCGCTCTGTTCGAGCGAGACTTTGGCCCGTACCCATTTGATGATTACTCGGTAGTCATCGCGGACGATGACCTCGAGATTCCGCTCGAAGCGCAGGGACTTTCCGTCTTTGGCGCCAACCATGCCGATGGCACGGGAGCAGGCGAGCGCCTCATCGCACACGAGCTGGCTCACCAGTGGTTCGGCAACTCCCTTACCGTGGGCCGGTGGCAGGACATCTGGATGCACGAGGGATTCGCGTGCTACGCCGAGTGGCTGTGGTTTGAGCAGAGCGGTGCGGGCACCGCCGACGAGCACGCTCGAGAGACTCACGCCCGGTTGTCTGGGCTGCCACAGGACTTTGCCATCGGCGACCCAGGGCCGGATCTGATGTTCGACGACCGCCTCTACAAGCGGGGAGCACTCACGCTGCACGCAGTGCGCCTGACAATGGGCGACGCAGCATTCTTCGCCATGTTGCGTAACTGGACCGAGCGCTACCGCCACAGCACAGTGTCGACCGCGGCGTTCGTCGGTCACGCCAGCTCGGCGTCGGGTCACCCCCTCGGGTCGCTTTTCAAGGCGTGGCTCGATACGCACCAACTTCCGGCGCTACCTGCCTAGGAGAGTGCCACGTCCACGTCGAAGCGCGCGGATTTGGCTCCACGAATAGCGAGCGTGGCGAGCACGTCTGGGTCGATATCGAGGTCGACGAGCCGCCAGGGGCCGTCGGGCCCGCTCGTGAGGTCGAGCCCGTCGAGCACGATCTCCCTTGGGTCGGTCGCTAGCCCGGTGCCGATCGCCTTGACGACGGATTCCTTGCGTACCCAGGTGCGCAAGAGTGCCTGGTCGGAGGTGGCGTGCTTCGCTCGTTCCTCGTCGGCCATGAGAACCGTCGCAAAACCGGGGGAGAGGGCTTCCCCGACGCACTCCAGATCGATGCCAATCGCGTGTGTTCCACTAGCGTGCGCCACGGCGGCGACCGCCACGTCGCGGCCACGCGCGATCGAGACGCTGAGTGCGGGCGGCGCCCCACGGTCGCCTAGCGCTCCGTCAGGAGCAGTGAGGACCAATTCCGGCCGTCCGTGGGTCCGGCTCCCGCAGGCGCTGCAGCGGCGCGTGAGGCCGCTGGGGGTGACCTTCTTGCCCAGGAGCGCCGATGCGGTGAGGACGGCCAGGCGGTTTGACTCTTCTCGACGTGCTCGAGTGGTGTTCTGCGTGTGGTCGTCGACAGGGATACGTGACCACCTCACGACGACCACGGACGCTTCCATGTCGCCATCGTGCCGCATCGGGAGCGTCTGTTGCGCATCGGCGCCAAGAATCCAGGTTGCCGGTGACCGTGGCGGCGTGCCCCGGAAAACAGAAAAGCCGACCTCGGCCCGTGAGGGCCGCGACCGGCTTTTGTTGCTGCATGGTGGGCCGTACTGGGATCGAACCAGTGACCTCTTCCGTGTCAGGGAAGCGCGCTACCGCTGCGCCAACGGCCCATGCGAGGTGGAGATGGGATTCGAACCCACGTATACGGCTTTGCAGGCCGCTGCCTCGCCTCTCGGCCACTCCACCGCGAAGTAACTTCAGTCGTCATACCAGGTATAACAACAAAAAACTATCTCCGAGCGGACGACGGGATTTGAACCCGCGACCCTCACCTTGGCAAGGTGATGCTCTACCACTGAGCTACGTCCGCATGTTCTTGGGCATGCCCTCGAACAGGAGATGACAATATCCGAAAGTTGGCGTCATTACCAATCCGCCGCCTAAGCGTGTCGCTCACCCGGTTTGGGGTGGATGTCTGCATGGCTCCGCAATGCGCCTGAACGCGACTGACCGCTAGCGTATGGGGGTGAACTGGAGTCGAGACCCTCGCCGCGAGGGCAGCGCCGAGTTTCGCGGCGTGCGCGCCCGCGGAGTAGTAGAACGTATCGACGTCGCGACGCAGGCCCACCGCCTCTCGGAGGGCGGGTTTTGGGTTCTCGTGGCCGAGTTCGACGGGCGCATGAGCGCCTGGAGGTTTACCGATGTCGACTACACGGACGCCCCCGTCCCGGCCTCAGAACACCGAGCGTGGAGCGGACCCCCCGCCGATGCTTGGGAGAGCTCCATGGACCGCGAGGCCTACCTTTCGGGCGTGCACCATATTCGGAACGCAATTGCCGATGGCGACGTGTATCAGGTGAATCTGTGCCGAGTGATGTCCGCGGCGCTTCCGGCATCGGCGCCAGGTCCCGATGCGGTGGCTCTTTCGCAGACGCTCACGTCCGGCAATCCCTCGCGCTTCGCGTCACGCATCGTGGTCCCGAGCATCGACGGCGAGCCGGGTGTGTGGATAGTTTCTGCGTCGCCGGAGCTCTACTTGGGCGTCGAGGGTGAGGTGGTCACGTCGTCCCCCATCAAGGGCACGGCTGCGCCGGGGGAGCCGATGCTACCCAAGGACGAGTCGGAGAACGTAATGATCACGGATCTGATCCGCAACGATCTCTCCCACGTCGCGGTGCCCGGCTCCGTGCACGTGCCTGAGTTTCTGGCCGAACATGAGCACCCCGGGCTGTCCCACCTGCAGAGCACCGTCCAGGCGACGCTGGCTCCTGAGTTCGAGTGGAGCCAAGCAATGTGGCCCGCGTTGCTCGATGGCACGTTCCCGCCCGGCTCTGTCTCCGGTGCGCCAAAGGCCAGCGCGCTGGAGATTATCGCGCGAGAGGAGCGAGCCAGCCGGGGCCCGTACTGCGGCGGAATTGGCTGGATTGACGCGGACGCACGGCGTGCTGAACTCGCGGTGGGAATCAGGACTTTCTGGTGGACCCCGGACGGTGGTGGCCGGTTGCACTTTGGTACTGGTGCCGGAATTACTTGGGGATCCGACCCCGACGGCGAGTGGCGCGAGACCGAACTCAAGGCAAAGCGTTTGATTGCCCTGGCAAGTACGACCATAATTGTTCCATGAGCATGGTCGTATGGGTGAACGGCAGCCTCGTTGAACAGGACACACCGGTGGTGAGGGCCACTGACCACGGTTTAACCGTAGGTGACGGTGTGTTCGAAACCATGCGTATTTTTGGGGGCGCCCCGTTTGCGCTGACAAGGCACCTTGGCCGGCTTTCGTATTCGGCGCAGCGCCTTGGGCTCGAGGGCTTTGACTCCGACCACACACGTGAGGGCATAGCCGCAGTACTCGCGTCCGGCGCGCAGCGCGGCAACCTCACGAATCTCACGCGGCTACGGATCACGTTGACGTCAGGACCGGGCCCGATGAGCGCCGTGCGGGGAGACGAGGGCGGATCGCTGATCATCGTCGCGTCCGATGCCCCCGCGCCGCGGCGTTGCCGCGCGGTGCGAGCGCCCTGGGTGAGGAACGAGCGTTCCGCCATCGCGGGCATCAAGTCCACCTCGTACGCAGAGAACGTGGTCATGGCGCAGTTCGCCGCGGGCAAGCGAGCCGATGAGGCCCTGATGGCCAACACTCACGGGCACTTGTGCGAAGGCACCGCGACCAACATCTTTTTGGAAGTGGACGACGAGATCCTTACCCCGCCGCTTGCCTCCGGGTGTCTTCCCGGAATTACGCGCGGGCTCGCTCTGGAATGGGGGGCACGGATGGGACTTCCCGTCCGTGTGGCGACAATAGGCGAGCTCGATATGTCGATGCTGGATCGTGTGTGCGAGGGATCCGCGTTCGCCGCGGTGACTTCTTCCACACGAGGAATTCAGCCCCTAGATCGCCTTGATGGAGTGACCCTTAATCGGGGGCCGATGCTTAGCCGGCTATCCAGGGAATTCCACGGATTTGCCAGAGATACACCGGACCCGGTCCCGCCGCGTCACAAATAGCGGTTAGGATGGTGTTCGCTTTCAGGGCGATTGGCGCAGGGGTAGCGCGCTTCCTTCACACGGAAGAGGTCACTGGTTCGATCCCAGTATCGCCCACCATCTGAAACGCCCTAGTGTTCCCGCTCAAACGGGGAGTGCTGGGGCGTTTTGCGTACCCGACGGCCGAGCTAGGAGTGGCGCGGGCGCAGCCCGACTTGCGCCAGTCTCAGCGCCCGCGTGGCCGCCTCCGGACCGGCCAGGCCTGCGGGGCTGTTCAGCACTCCGAACACCATGCCGACCACCATCAGCAGGTCGTCTACCGTCAGGTCTGCGCGCACTACTCCGGACTCCTGACTGATGCGCAGCGGCTCTGTGAAGAGCGCGATAGAGCGTTGCCATAGTGGGTCGAGGTACGTCTGACCCGGGCCATCGGCAAAGATTAAGCGGAATAGCCCTGGGATGCGCCCCTGTTCGGCGGTGACGGCTGACAGCAAGGTGATCACCACATCGGGATCATTCTTCTCGCGGTCCACCAACTCCTCGTACCGATCCAGTCGGTCCTCGTAGAGAGCCGCGGCCAACGCGAAACGGCTGGGGAAGTGGCGGTACAGCGTGCCTCGCCCCACGCCGGCGCGCTCCGCAATGCGCTGTAGCGGGACGTCGACCGACTCCGCCGCGAACACCTCTTCGGCGGCGCGCAGAATCTTCGCGTGGTTGCTGATGGCGTCGCTTCGTTTGTGCATGGCTCCTCATTCTAGGACAGGGCCTTTGGTCCCGACTGAGGAACCGGCAAGGATGGGAGTGTTTCTAGTAACGGACACCGATGCCCGTTTAAGGCCGGGGCCGCACCATCGCAGATCCCAGCATGAAGGGAAAACTCATGGACCTGCCGTGGTGGTCATACGCCATTTCAATGCCGCTCTACTTCGTCTTCTTGCTCTGGGTAGTCGATTACTTCCGCAAACACCCCAAGGCGTCGGCCTACTTCTGGCTCGCAACTCTGCTGACCTTCCCGTTGTGGATCATCACGGGTGGCGTAGACGGCTGGTTCCGCTGGTTCAAGATTCTCTCGGTGATTCTGCCCACCATCGTCGTGGGGCTCGCGCGGCTGTCCGTTCATGAGAATCGCACCGGACGCTTCTGGGAAGTCGTAAAGAAGCCGGGCTTCGTGTGGTTCTTCTATGGAATTCTGTTCCTCAACATCGCCGAGGCGACCGTCAAGGACGTCCAGTTGGGCAACTATCCGAACGCCATCGTCGGCCTGATTTTGTGCGCCACCATCCCGTTTGTGCCCAAGTATTGGAAGATCGAGCGCACCGGCGGCGCTGACCTGATCGCGTACACCACGCTCTTCTGGAACCTGCTGTACACGACCTGGAACGCGGCGTTCGTCTACGGCGAGACGCCCAAGTACTTCGCGTCGAGCGTGGTGATCCTTCTCGCGGCCGAGCTGTACCCGCTCATTAAGAAGCGTCCTGAGCTTTACGTGATCGCCCGGGTTTACACGCTTGCCGCACACCTGCTGTTACGTGCCTGCCTCGATTTCTTCCCCAGCGTCATGGACGCGTCCAGCTGGCAGAACGAGACCGTGCTCAAGTGGTGGGGCATCGCCAACCTGGTGGGAGCGGTGCCGTTCCTCTTCTGGCACATGTGGCAACTGGATTCCGGCAAGGCCGCGAGGAGCTTCCGCCACGGTAGAGCCCCCGCCACCGTCAGCGGCGACACCACCGCGCCGCAGTAAACGGCACCGTCGGTCGGGACGCCAACCAGCCCGACCGGCGGCAACGTGCGGTGCGCGTAGGCGTGCGGACAGTGCTGACGACCGCCCCCGCTGGGCAGACGCGGAACAACAAATTCTTTAGGGTGCGGGATTTTCGATAATAGGTAGACTGTCATTGGCCACGTTGCGATCAACGTGTGCCCGGGGCAGGCTTCTGAGGGTCAGCTGCCCGTCTGAGGGGGAGTTACCAGTGGATTTCAATACTGAGGCGCGCGTTGACGCGCGCAAAGTCGCCGATGCTGCAGCAGGGGGTATCGCCGTTGACAACGTCGATCTACCGCTAAAGGGCTCGTCCGTTAAGAAGCCGAGTGGTGAGGCCAAGCCGCGTAAGAAGCGGCGGAGGCAATGGGGCTCTGAGCGACCCCGCCCGCCACTGCCGATTCAAGAAAAGCCTGCAAGCACGGCCGCCACCTGGCTTGGCGGGTTGGCCATTGCGGTAACCGCGCTGGCGTGGGCCGTCTACCTAGTCCAGTCCGTGGTGTCGCGCGTGATCGACAACGGCATCAACGACAGCCACTTCGTGCTCCAGACCGTCATGTATGTCGTGATCATGACGCTCCTTATTTTCTCCGCTTTCATGTACCTGCTCGCTCGTCAGGGCGCGCTCTACCGGTCGCGCAATCACGTGCGTGTCCCACGCGCAGAGATCGACGCCTTCATGGCCGACTCGCGCTCCTCGATGACGGTGCTCGTACCTTCGTATGCCGAAGAGCCGTCAGTCGTGCGTTCCACACTGCTCTCTGCCGCGTTGCAGGAGTACCCGGGCATGAACATCGTCCTCCTGCTCGACGACCCGCCAGTTCCTTCAGACCTCGAGGGCGCGGCGAGCCTCGACGGTTGCCGCGCACTCCCAGGGGAGATCGGCGAGCTGCTCAGCGCCCCCTATTTGCGCTTCGCGGCTTCGCTACGCGAATATGAAGCCGCGGCAAAGAAAAGTCGTGAGGCCTCGCCCGACCAGGTCCGTGCCCTGGCGCTTGACTACGTCTGGGGAGCGGCCTGGCTGCGAGAGCAGGCAGCGGCCTACCCGCGGGCTAGTCACGCTGATGACTTCCTCGCCGAAGAGGTGTTTGGCGGGTTGGCCGGAGACTTCGAGATCACCGCGCGTGCCTTGTTCCGTTCGCTCGATGAGCGTGCGCCGTTGCCTTCGGCTCGACTGAGCCAACTGGGACGCCGGCTCGTGTGGACCTTCGACGCGACGCTCAGCTCGTTCGAGCGCAAGACCTACGCACACCTACCCCACGATGCGAACAAGGCCATGAACCTTAATGCGTACATGGGACTGATGGGCCGGCGCGTGCGCCAGGTGCAGACCAAAATTGGGATCGTCTTGCGTGACACGGATGAGCCCGACGGCCCCGACGTGATGGACATCCCGGACACCGAATTCATTTTGACGCTCGACGCCGACAGCGTGCTGTTGCGTGAATACTGCCTACGGCTTGTGCACCACATGGAGACCCCCGGCAACGAGCGCATCGGCGTTATTCAGACTCCGTACTCGGCATTCCGGGGAGCAGAGACGCGCCTCGAGCGCATCGCTGGTGCGACCACTGACATCCAGCACATCCTTCACCAGGGTCTGAGCTACTACGGGGCCACGTTCTGGGTGGGTGCCAACGCGGTGATCCGTAAGTCAGCCCTCAACGACATTGTCGAGACGTCCTATGTGGGAGGCCAGCCCGTACATAGGTACGTACAGGACCGCACCGTCATTGAAGACACCGAGTCCAGCATCGACCTGATCGCGACCGGATGGACCCTCTTCAATTACCCCGAGCGGCTCAGCTACAGCGCGACGCCCCCCGACTTTGGGTCCCTGGTAGTTCAGCGCGCACGGTGGGCCAATGGTGGGCTTTTGATCCTGCCCAAGTTCATCAAGTACGTGCGCCGCGAACGCAAGGCCGGTCACCGCGTAGCGCGGGCCTCGGTCGCGCTCCGTTTCAACTACATGGCCTCGATTTCGTGGGCCAGCATCGGGCTCGTCCTGCTGCTCGCTTTTCCGTTCGACGACAGGCTGCTCAGCCCCGTCGTGGTCGCGGCCGCGTTGCCGTACTTCTTGGCGATGTCGTCAGACTTCAATCGCCTTGGGTACAAGCGCACTGACATCTTCCGGGTTTACGCGTTCAACTTGCTCTTGCTTCCCGTCAACCTCGCTGGAACAATCAAATCGCTCCAGCAGGCTGCGGCCAAGTCCAAGATCGCGTTCGCGCGCACGCCTAAGGTCGAGGACCGCACCGCCACACCGGCGATGTACGTGCTTGCCGCCTACCTGATCGCGCTGTTCTCGTTCTATACGCTGGCGAACGACATCATCACGGAAAACTGGAGCAACGGCGCATTCGCGCTCTTCAACGGCGTTCTTACTACGTACGCGATCTTCGCCTTCATCGGGTTCCGCAACTCGATTGTGGACGTGGTTCTCGGCTTTGTGCACTGGATACGCGTGCCCAAGAAGCCCCGCAAGGCACCCAAGGGGTCGGAGCCAGAAGGCGATCCCGACTGGGACGCGATTTTGTACTTTGGGCCCGACTACGTGGGAGCCCCGGGGGCAAAGCCCACTGTGGCCGTCACCTCCACCCCCAGTGAACGGCGCGGCGACACGCGCTCCAGGCAGCGGGACTAAAGGCCGTGCCGTACTTTGACCTCCGACCGCCGGTGCATGGCCACTCCATGCGCCCCTCCACTATTTGGGGTTCCCGATGAGTAAATCAACCACCAAGCGCGCGGCCAAGCGTGAATCCAAGCGTGAAGCCAAGCGAACTGCCAAGCTCGGGGCCAAGCGCACTAGGGTCTCGTTTCTCCGCTTAAGCATTGTTGCAGTGCTCGTGGGTGTACTGGGCTGGGCTGGCTTTAACTCCTTTGCTGCCGTGATCTCCCGTACGGTCGAACCAGGAGCGTCCGTCTTCGCTGCGTACGTCGACGTGACGGTGACGCCCACCTACTCGTTCGGGACGCCCGCCGGACCAGCGCAGTCGAACGTGATCCTCTCGTTCATCGTTGCTGACCCGACGAGCGCCTGCACCCCTCTGTGGGGCGGGGCCTACACACTCGACGCAGCATCATCCGACCTTGAGCTGGACCGCCGCATCTCGCAGCTGCGCAGCACCGGCGGCGTGGCACGGGTGTCCTTCGGTGGCCAGGCGGGCACCGAGATCGCTGTGGCGTGCACCGATGCGCCGGCACTCGAGACGGCCTACCAGTCCGTGGTTGACCGTTACGAGCTTTCGAGCATTGACCTCGACATCGAGGGTGCCTCGCTTGCTGACACCGATGCTGGGGCCCGGCGCGCCACCGCGATCAAGGCCGTCCAGGACCAGACGCTCGAAAACGGCCGTCACCTGGCCGTGTGGCTGACGCTCCCTGTCGCCACGACCGGACTTACCGCTGACGGGCTTTCGGTCGTCAACCAGATGCTTGCCGCAGGCGTCGACGTCACCGGCGTGAACGGGATGACGATGGACTTCAACAGTGGGGTGGACGCTTCCGCGCCTTATTCCGATGCTGTCTTGGAATCTGCCAACGCCCTGCAAGTACAAGTACGCCAGGCATACAAGGACATGAACATCACGCTCAATGACAATGAGGCGTGGGAGAAGGTCGGAGTCACTCCGATGATCGGCCAAAATGATATCCCAGGTGAGATCTTCACTCTTTCGGATGCCAAGGTCGTCAACGAGTTCGCTCGGGTCCACGGTTTGGGCCAGGTATCCATGTGGTCACTTAACCGTGATGCCCCTTGTGAGAGCCCACTGCCCACCATTTTGACCGTGGTGCAGACCCAGTGCAGCGGTGTCGATCAGGGCACGGATACCTTCGCGGAGGCGCTAGCCGAAGACCTGCCGTTCGCACTCGCTGCGTCCGATGTGGCGACGTCCGAGTCACCTTCAGCTTCTGCCTCGCCAACGGAGCAGCCCACCGCGGTGATCGACGATGAGACGGATGACCCCGCGACCAGCCCATTCCCGATCTGGGATGCGATGGGTACGTACCCGACCGGCACCAAGATTGTCTGGCACCACAACGTGTACAAGGCACGGTACTGGACGAGCGGCGTTGCGCCGGATACCTCTGCTGCGGCACTGGCCGACATTCCGTGGACTCTCATCGGGCCAGTGATGCCCGGCGATACGCCCGCACCGCTCCCGACGTTGCCTGCTGATAGTTACCCGCAATGGAGCGCTACCGAGACGTATACGACCGGCACGCGAGTTCAGCTCGGCCTGGTGCCATACGAGGCCAAGTGGTGGTCCGAAGGGAAGACTCCCGGCGAGTCTGTTGTAGGCGGGTCGCCGTGGGTGTTGATCACCCCGGCAACCGACGAGTAGCCCGCTGGTGGTTCGCCGTGCGGGATCTCCGTCTGCGGCGTAGCGTCAGTACTGCGTAGCCTTGCGTGATTTTCTTTGAGCCCACAGATGGAGACCACTATGGATCTTGGCGGAATGGTGAACAAGGCGAAGGATGCCGCAGGCAACCTTTCGGACGACCAGATCGACGACGCGGTTGACCAGATCAAGGACAAGACGCCCGACCAGGTAGACGGCGCGGTGGACGCGATCGCCGATCAGGCAAAGAAGTTGAACGACTAGCACACGAACTCGGCGCCGCTCACTGCAGTGGGCGGCGCCGTACTGTGTCAGGGCGACGATAGCGTTGCTACAGTTTCCGAAAAGCGCGTGGAAGCATCGCTCCTATTAAGAGAGGCCAGCGACCCTTGAGTGAACTATCAGGTGCTGAACAAAGCCACAGCGAAGACGCCGCAGCGCTGTTGGCTTCCCCCGAAGCTGAGGGGATCCTTGTGGCCGCGCTGGGGACGATAGCCTTGCCACTCGACTCGTGGAAGCTTGACGCCGTCCATGCTCGCCCAGGAGCGGAGATCTCCGCGACCTACGATGTAGTGGCTGGCGGCGAGACGATCTATGTGGTGGCGAGCACGGCCGAACTCACGCCTACTGAGCGCGAGCGTGCAGGCGCTGTGTGTCTCGAATCCGAAAAGGGCGTCATCCACGTATGGCGCCACCCCCACGACCCCAAGCTGCCGGGGCTGTCCGCGGTATGCACTCCACCTGACCTGGCCGCCCGACTGGCCGGTATCGGCTGGGGACAGCTGGAAGTAACCGGACTCGCCATGCTGGTCCTGCGCCCTATGCGACGTGCAGTACTGAGAGCCCGGATTGTCCGGCACTCTTTGGAGGAGACCGTATACGTCAAGGTACTCCGGCCCGACAGGGCTGCGCTGGTACTGAAGCGCCACTCCTTGGCTACCTTTGCGCCGCAGGCGTTCGATGCTGGGGATGGGATCGTCGTCATCATTGCTGCGGCGGGCACGCCACTCACGGAGTTCCTTTTTCACCCTGACGCCAAGCACGACGTGAAACCGATGGCTCTCCTGGAGGCATTGGACTCTCTCGATCCAGCGGCCGTGGACCTGCCCCGACGCAGTAGCCCAGCTGAACTCATCGGCACGTACGCGGACGCCGCGACCAGCGCCGGGTGGGACCGCGCTCAAATCCGAGTGATCGCCACCGCGGTAGCCGGTGTGCTGAGCGAGTCCTACGGAGATATCGTGGCCACCCACGGCGACTTTCACGCCGCCAACGTGTTCGTGGACGATGCCGAGCCGCCTCGCGTATCCGCGCTAATCGACATCGACACGCTTGGTCCCGGGTTGAGAGTGGACGATCTCGCGTGCATGTTGGCTCACCTGTACACGCTGCCCACCTTTGACGCAGCCGCGTACTCCAGCGTGCCCGCACTCGGCGATCAGGCATTCAATGCATTCGCCCAGCAGGTTCCTGAACGCCAACTGCGCGTGCGCACTGCGGCCGTGTTAGTTTCCCTTTTGACCGGCTGTGATGACCGGGCGAGGGGTCAAATGTGGCTCGACCGTGCCCTGTGGCTGGTGGGCGAGCAAGCGCTCAGCACTAGATGAGGGTGCTCTCATGTGATGCACGCTGGCCTCTCACGGCAGAAGGTTAGCGTAGTTCATGTTGGTGGGCAGTATTGGAATCGTGACGTGAAGAACCGGAGGGGATATGGCTAATCTCGGTACGGCGCGAGTCTGGCTGGTGTCGGGGTCCCTTGTTGCCTCCGTGGCGCTCACGGGATGCGGCCACGGCGAGGACGGCTTCAAGGTGATCGATTCCAACATCGTGGTGCGCGAGGTACCCACACCGGATCCTGTGACGAGCCCAACCAGCGAGGCGATGCCATCAGCGTCACCTGATCGATCCGCATCTCCCTCTCTCAGCGCGACACCAACGCCCGAGCCCAACTTAGAAACGCCAGCAAATCCTCCTCTCGTGGTAGAAACCAAGCCCAAGCCCGCCACGACGTCCGTCGCGCCGGTGCCCGGTCCGGACAAGGCCTCGCAGTCACGCGCCTCCGTGGTGACGCCGGTCTCACCGGTGACCGCCGTGAGTCCGGTCTCTACGGTGACCCCCGCGAGCGTGGTCACTGTCGTGACGATCTCCGCCAAGTCGGCGGACTAGTTGCTCGACTTTATTTGTGCGATCTGCACTGGCAGCACATCACATGAGAGTCGTCTCACCTGGTTCTCCTAGTCCCTTAACGAGCAGCGTGCACCTTAGTTCTTGACTGTTAAACATCGGTCCCATCAACAGGGCCGAAAACGATCAAGGAGACTGCAATGAATGTTGGAAACAAAAAAATCTGGGTAGCCGCCGGAGCACTTGGCTTCACAGCCTTCGGAACTGCCGCCATCGCGGATACGGCGAAGGGTTCGCAAAGTTCTCCGGAGCCCTCTTCGCAGGCGACTGTCACTCCTAGCGCATCGGCAGAAATGGCCATCGTGAACGTGAGCCCCAGCGAGAGCGCAACCGCTGGCGTCGCGGAGCTCCAAACCCACTATTCGGTGGTGACGCCCAACTCGCTGGTGAGCGCCGTGTCGCCCGTGAGCGCTGTGAGTGCCGTGTCGCCGGTGAGCGCTGTGAGCGCCGTGTCGCCCGTGAGCGCTGTGAGTGCCGTGAGTGCCGTGTCGCCCGTGAGCGCAGCATCGGCTCCCAGCGCGCCGTCTGCATAGTGTCGAAGGCACAGCCTCAGTGTAAAAGTTGTGCCCCAGGTGCGTAGGTTCACCTGGGGCACAACTGCGCGCCCAGAGGCGGGCATCTGGAACTGAGGTCGCCTAACGAGTGACGAGGCGGTAGCCCATGCCACGCACGGTCTCGATGAGTTCCGCGCCAACCTTGGCACGTAGGTAACGCACATACACATCCACCACGTTGGACCCCGGGTCGAAGTCGTAGCCCCACACGCGCGACAGCAACTGCTCGCGGCTCAGGACCTGGCCAGGGCTGTTGAGGAAGGCCTCCGCTAGCGCAAACTCCCGCGCGGACAGGTCAACTTCGCGTCCGCTGATGGTGATCCGCCGGGTGTGCAGGTCAAGGCTAAGGTCCCCATGGCTGACCGTCGATGAGGACTCGGGTGCGGCGGCCGTGCGGCGAAGGCGTAGTCGTATCCGTGCCTGCAACTCCTCAAAACGAAACGGCTTGGCAAGGTAGTCGTCCGCGCCAGACTCCAAGCTGCGCACTGTGGCGTCCAAGGAGGTCCATGCGGTCAGGACGATGACGGGGAGGTGGTTGCCTGACCCGCGCAGTGAGTCCAGCACGTCAAAGCCATCCATATCCGGTAACCCAAGGTCCAAGACGATCAGTTCAAAATTGCCCGTCATGGCCATAGAAATGCCGTCGCTACCCGTAGCAGCCCACTCGCTCGTCAGGCCCGCTGCGCGCAGGCCCTTCTGCATGAACGAGGCGATGCGCTGCTCATCCTCGATGATCAGGATCTGGCTCATGCGGACTCCTCGTGGGATGGGGCGGGGATTGTGTCGTGAGTCGCGGTGCTGACCGCTGCAGGGGCGGGGCCACGGGGCAAAACTATCGTGAAGGTAGAACCCAGTCCCAACGCGGACGTGAGTTCCACGCGGCCTCCCTGTGCGCGCGCGATGGCAGCCACGATGGGGAGCCCCAGACCCGCACCATCAGACGCGCTTCCGGTCTGGGCAAAGCGTTCGAAGATGAGCTCGCTTTGGTCAGGTGCGATTCCCCGACCATGATCGGTGACCCACAAGCGCAACTCATCACCCGCCACCGACGAGCCGATGGCGATAGCTGAGTGCGCAGGGGAGAACATGACGGCGTTGGCAGCCAGTTGAAGCCATGCCTGGGTGAGCCGCTGCGGATCGCCTTGCGCACTCTCTCGGGCGAACGCCTCGACAGACCACTGGCGCTCGCCCAGAGCGCTGGCCTTGCCCGCCACGCTCGTGGTGAGGTCTTCGATGTCGAATGCGACGTTGCGAACAAAATCGGGGCGGTCGGCCTTGGCCAGCGTCATGAGGTCCTCCACGATCCGGCTCATGCGGTCCAGTTCATCCATGCCCAGCGCCCTGACTTCGCGCGCATCGGCCGGATCGTGAGGGTCCATCAACTCGAGGTGACCGCGAATGATGGTGATGGGGGTGCGTAGCTCGT
>Ga0307486_1002126_pt1 | contig 14204 bp, 13 predicted proteins | sample CBIW02metaG_FD_203663 | JGI IMG/M metagenome (GOLD analysis project Ga0307486, IMG submission 203663) | Sea-ice brine microbial communities from Beaufort Sea near Barrow, Alaska, United States - CBIW 0.2 | ecosystem: Environmental > Aquatic > Marine > Coastal | place: USA: Alaska | collected... | reverse complement strand
GTTCAGGGCTGGGATTGTAAGCGCGGCCCGCGCAGACGCAAAGCGCCTGTGGCTCACTGCGTTAGTGTTTGCGCGGTTTCGCGCGGCTGGTCGGCTCGGCTTGCAGGGGGTCGTCGGGCCAGTAATGACCAGCATCATAATCAATTCCAAAGATTGACACCTCTGCGTCCTCGATATATGGGAGTTTTAGACGTTGTACAAACACGCAGGTTGACTGTCAATGTCCAGTCAATCCTCGTCTCTCATGGCCAATCAAATACGGTGTCAATTGACACTAATGGGCACCAGATTGACAGCCGGAACATATAATCTTTGACAGCCTCAATACCAAGGCTTATCAGTCCGCCAAGATAACAACCACTCTGGAGATGAAAAAACAGATGGCTACATCCTAACCAGAGAGCACTCGGGCGAAGGACTAGGACGAGGCTTTGTTTAACATCTTGCGAAATTTTGGTTTGACGCATGAATATGCGTGACGCTCTTGTCTATCGGAAGGCCTTACACCACCAAAAAAGAAAAAACGTCAAAAATGTATTAATTTACATGAACTTGCATATCCATCTTAATAGACTTAGCCAACCCGCCGAGGTCTCCATAGATGGTTTTCGCATTTATATTCATCTTTCTCAAAAGCGCATAAATATTCTCGTAAATAGAATGCGGCACAATATATTTTAATATAATTACATCGACATACATATCTCTTGAAAGCAGGTCTTCTATCTTTTTTTCTTTATCTCCAGAAATCAAAAAAGTTCCTGACTGTCTGTCTATTCGGGCATTTAACTCCAATGGCTCTGTAATCCAGACGACCTCATATGAAAACCGGTCTACTACATCATCAAAAAGCTCATCCTGTCTTCCTACTATTTCATGCCTGGTTTTTTTGAAGTCAGAGTCCCTCTTTGAGATAAAGGCTAATGACTCATCCATAATCGAGTTATAGTCAATAGCATAAATAGCGAGATCATTCCTTAAAAGCGGGTTATAGGCCTCCAATGCAAAGAACAATGCCACATAAGGACTTTCTGTAAAATCTATGAGTCTTGTTGGCGCCCCATAATGCTGCATCACAGACAACCAAGCCAGCTTGCTCTTTGGCTCATGTTCATGACCATTATAAATGTGATATTTTGATTTAAATAAGGCTAAATAATGATCCTCAAATTTTCTCGCCAGGTCACTCGACCATTTGTCACCAATAGTACGCTCAAGAGTAGACTCAAGATTCCAACTTGAATCAGCATGACCTCTATAGATAAAGTTGTTAGGCAGCTCATTTAGCGCGCGAATAAGATGCTCTGAGTTTTTGATTTTTACTTCCGTAATCATCCTCTAACCCTCATATACTCAGTGCGCATTTGTCTCAAAATTTGCGCTCTAGTTGCATCATCGTCAACTGCCACAACAACCGCATCGCCTTTCATTCTAATATTCTTAGCCTTGGCTCCACTCTTAGGGACAACTCTAGCAGAAGCTGTATTACCAGTAGCTGCGGTCGATTTTGCTACAGATTCCGCGACTTCTTCATTTAAAGCCTCACCTACAACCTCTAATGTCCCTGATGATGCCCCAATGTTTTGAGCATAAACAGATAGAGGTTTTTGAAAAAGCTCATCAGCATCAATAGGATTTGGGCCTGTGAAAGTTGCCCTAAATTTTTTTATCGCATATGCATCTCGTAGCTTATCCAGAAAACCTTCTGGATCTGGTATCACATCAACCCTAATCCCTACACCTGAACTAATCGCAACTTTAGTCGTTAGCAACAAATCCTTAATTCTTCTAGCAATACTCGAGGCATTTGGAGCCAGCTTTGATTTTCTGGCAATACCAAGCAATCCAATTTGCGAATCAAAAACAACAATGGTGTAAGGCCCCGAATCGTCTAATTCATCGACAAAGTCGCCAGTTTCTTTATCAAACTTCTCTACAGTTGTCTTAGTGGTTCTACCTACAGCAAAAGACCCTGAAAACTCATCTAACATCTTAATATTTCCTAGATGCCACTCACTCCCGCTCGACAGCGTGTATTCAGGCCTATCTTGAATAGATTCCAGAAAAAGCTCCATTGGTGATTTATTTTTAAAGAATAATGGCAGCTGTACAGGCTTTATGAATTTAGTCCTATATAAATGATATTCGCGCATTCCCAATGTTAAATCCTCCTTTGATTTATGGGTAAGACTCGTATTCCTAATACGTGCTGTTAAATCTACTATATCTTGAAAACGGATGGCTCTGAAGGTCGTAGTAGATTAGATGTCTAGAACTGGCAACCGATTTACTATATTTTGTGTTTCAAGACTGACTGTAACCACTCGCTGGAACAGTTCTAGAGGGTATTTGGGGTTGCCCATGGTTTCGATAGCCCAATCGTTGGCGTCGTTGACGATCCCGCTGGCTTTATGAGTAGATACAGCCTGTCGCTCCATAACCCAGTCAAGTGCGGCCTTGCCGTTGACCACGTAATCCCAGGCTTGCAGTGGTATGTTCTTAAGAGTGATGCGTGGGTTGTAGATGACAGTGCTGCGGTCGTTGATACTCTTACCGGTTTCAGGATCTTTAATTTTCGCAAACTTCATTTTTTCGACACGGTAGTCAGCGTCGGATAGCTTGCCTTTAGCTTCGATTTTAAGCGGGTATGGGTCAACCGTCTCATAGTTCAAGTGAAGGCCAGCCAAGGAACGCCCTGCCTGACTATAACCCCAGAAGTCTTTGGCTTGCTTCACTGCCGGGATTCGCGGCAACTCCTTGCTCAGGTTATCAGCAAAGCGTTCGCGGTAGTCAGGTGAATGGAGGATACCGTAGACATAATAGAACAGGTCTTCCTTAGTAATTTTCTCGCTTGGATAGACGCTTTTGAAATGTGCCAAGCCGTTGTCGGTGATGGCATCGCGACGGCGCAAACCACCCTTTACCGCTACTCCAAAGAGATCATCTTTTGAGGCCTTCGCTTCTTCGTCATAGAGATAGAGCGGAAAACATTGGTACCCACCCATACCTGGTGCCAAGTTCAGATCTGGGATGCTATTAACTATGAGTGCCGAGAATCCCTTGTCTCCCCCTGACCCAGGGACACAAATCCCCATATTTTCCTGCCTTCCATCAGGAAAAATGCGATGCATCTGGTAGACCATCTCATTGAAGCGACGATTGAAGTACAACCATTGCCTTGTGAATGGGCGATACAGGCTCTGCACTATGCAGCCGGGGTCACATGTATAGGTGCGATTTTTACCTAAATCCTGCTTCAATGCTCGCGTCCAGCTGATACGAAGCGGGTCAGTATTAATGAATCCGTCCACTCGTTCCTGCCGGCTCTTGGTATCAAGCTTGGGGTGCACCGAATTAAAGCGATTTACTTCTGAATTGTAGAAGTTAATCATGTTGGATATGTTGGTTTCTAACCTGGCCTTGCTGGAGTTGTAGGCCCAAGCATCACGCTGAGTTTTCACGCCATTAGAATAGTTCTCGAACAACGTTAACGTGCTCTTGTCGTTTTTATTGCCTAAAACGATGAACCGATTGAAGCTGATGTCGCGTTTCTTGAGCCAGTCGCCGTGCTCATCCGGAGTTATCTTCTGCCACCGCTCGATACCAGCCACGCTCCTGAATCCCGCGATTTTCTCCAGCTTTTCCTCGCGGCTCAGGTAGTCACCAATATCGTTAAAATAAATCTGCCCGTGAGAATGGGCGTCGGGATTTTTAACGAGCAAAGAGATAGCAATAGGGGCGCGGCTGCCACTTCCGAAAATCTTGCCACCTTCCTTGCGTGATGTTTCTCCACTGGTGCGCTGGTTACCGCGCAGGTGAAATACGTACAAGCTAGAAAATTCATCAACCAAACAGTTACGCAGACCATCCGCCGTGCCGGATTCTACAAAACCGGCGTTCGTTACGAATCCAATGATGCCAGCATCCCCTATACGGTCACTGGCCCAGCGAATAGCTCTAATGTAACTGTCGTACAAAGCATTTTTATTAGTCGCTGTTGAACGCGCTGCGTAAGTGTCGCGAATGGAAGAATCAAGCTTGTGATAGACCAGATTCGCATTATTGTCATTGACACTTTCCTGTTTCGCCGAATACGGTGGGTTACCCACAATGACCCGAATATCCAGCTCCTTCTGACGCTTACGCCGGGCGCTGTTGTCCTCCAGCAGTGCATCGACCAGATCATCCTTCTCATACATCTGGAAGGTGTCGGTCAGGCAGATACCTTCAAACGGCGAGTACTCGTCGATCACTTCGCCATGGTAGGCTGCTTCGATGTTGATGGCGGCAATGTAGTACGCCAATAGCACCAACTCATTGGCGTGAATTTCGTGCTTGTACTTATGCGGTAGCTCTTCCGGCTTGATCAAGCCCGACTGGATCAGCCTGGTGATAAAAGTTCCTGTGCCGGCAAATGGGTCGATGATGTGGACACCTTTGCTGCCAAGGGTCTGCCCAAACTCCTTTTGTAGCAGGTGGTTGACGCTATGTAGGATGAAGTCTACGACCTCAACCGGGGTGTAAACGATACCGAGGCGCTCAGTCATCTTAGGGAAGGCGTTGCGGAAGAATTTGTCGTACAGCTCGACGATAATCTTCTGCTTGCCCTGAGCGTTGTTGATGCCCGCAGCACGTTGACGCACGCTGGTATAGAACTTCTCTAAGGTGTCAGCTTCCTTGGCTAATTGGTGTTCGTTCAGAGCATCCAGTACGCCCTGCATGGCCTTAGACATAGGGTTGTGGCTTGCGAAACTGTATTCCTCAAACAACGCGTCAAAAACAGGCTTGGTTACCAGGTGCTGGGCGAGCATTTCGACAATCTCGCCGTCACTGATGCTGTCGTTCAGGTCATCACGTAACTCGCCTGCGAAAGCGTTAAATGTAGCCCTTTCGTTCACATACGCCTGATTTTCAAGAATCCCATGAATGCGGTCGATGTGGGTGCGTGCGATCTTGGCAATATCGTTGGCCCAATCTTCCCAATGATGACGGTTGCCGCATTTGTCTACGATTTTGGCATATATAGCGCGCTCGATTTCGCCAACTTCGTAGGTAAGATCGCCCTGTTGGGTTATCTGACCTTCACTATCGTATTTCTGGTGTTTTTCACCAATACCGTACTGACCCTTTCCGGCATCTTTATTTTTTGCACCATTGCCGTTTTTAGCTCTCCTGTCCGCCTTGTCGGTAATGGCAATGACTTCCATTTTGCGCGGGTCGGAACCGATCAAGTCGAGCTTATTGACCATTGCATCGAAGCTGTCGTCATGCGAACGCAGCGCTTGGAGTACCTGCCAGACTACCTTGTATGTCTGGTTATCATTAAGGGCCTCGTGCGGCTCCATACCAGCCGGAATGACCACCGGCAGAACCACATAGCCACGCTTCTTGCCTGGCGCGTTACGCATGACCCGACCTACCGACTGAACTACATCTACCTGCGAGTTACGCGGTGTCAGGAATAGGACCGCATCCAACGCAGGCACATCAACCCCCTCGGACAGGCAGCGTACGTTGCTAAGGATGCGGCAAGTATTTGCTGGCGGTTCAGCTTTAAGCCAATTCAGTTTGACTTCCTTCTGGCTGGCATTCATGCCACCGTCCACGTGTTCCGCTTCGCATATCAGCCGGGCATTCTCGTCAATCTCTTCTGATTCCTGATACGCCTCAACCACCGACTGGAACATGCTTGCGATATTGACCGAGCTCACCTTGTGCTTGCTGCCCTTGTAGGTGGGCGAAATCACTTGGCAGAAGGCTACAGCACGCTTCATTGGCTCTGAGTCACCAATCAGCTGCTCTTGAATACCTTGTTTAGCCAGCGCTTTCCAGCAGCCAACAATTTTGGCGGCATCGTCTACTTTCAACTGGTTGTCTTCGTCCTTGAGTAGATCCTGAAGGCGCCGGCTGATCACACTCTCCTCAACGGTGAGCACCAGCACCTTGTAGTCGGTAAGCAGGCCGCGCTGAACTGCTTCAGAAAAGTTAATGACGAACAGCTCTTTGCCATAAAGCGCTTCGTCATCCATCGAACACAGGACGACTTCACCGCTTTCCGCCTTGACCTTGGCCGCGTCACCATAGATACGCGGTGTGGCTGTCATGTATAGGCGCTTGGCGGCGCGAATATAATCTGCATCATGGATTCGTACGAAGGTGCTTTCGTCATCCTCGCCAAATGTGGCGCCGGTAGTTCGATGGGCTTCGTCGCAGATAACGAGATCAAACCCAGCAAGACCATGTTCGTGCTGTGCGCGGCTAATTACGTCGATGGAGTGATAGGTAGAGAACACCACACTCATATGCTCATCATCGTGGCGCTTGAGCATTTCAGAGGCTAAGCGATCTGCCTTAGTCGTTGCCGGATAGCGCAGCTCGTGGGTGAAAACCTGGACAGCATCATCTTCGGCTTTGCGCTTCTTGCCCACGTCGCTATCAGAGCACACCGCAAAACTGTGGAGTGGGGTTTCGCTTTCCTGCGTCCATTCGGTGAGAGTTTGCGACAACAACGAAAGACTCGGTACAAGGAACAGCACGCGTTTTCCCTTGCCGGCCAGCCGCTCGGATATCTTCAGACTGGTGAAGGTTTTGCCCGTGCCGCAGGCCATAATCAGCTTGCCCCGCTCTGCTTTCCCGAGGCCCGCAGCCACAGCATTCAGTGCGGTTTGCTGGTGCTCTCGCAACTCCTTACGAGCCTTTAGCGCAATCTGCTGATTGGACTGATACCGAGTCCAGTCAATTTGGCTATCTTCCAGGGCTTGCAGGTCGATCTTGCTGACAGGAGGCTGTTGACCCTGCAAGGCATCCTCAGCGTGCTCGCTCCAGTTGTTAGTGGTGGTGACAATAACTCGATGGGAGAAAGGTGCCTTACCAGAGGCAGTGAAGAAGCTGTCTATATCCTTTTTCTGTACGCGATAGTCCTCAGCGTAAAGCTTGCACTGGATGGCATGATACTCCCCTGTCCCCTGGGTACGGGCAACCAGGTCTATGCCGGTATCGCGACCGTCCAGCCCTTGCTCTCGCGCCCAGTCAGCCCACGTCCACACCTGATCATACAAATCACGGTAGGTAGCTTCGTTGCGCAGGTAGGCGAAGATCAGCTCTTCAAAGTAGGTGCCTTTTTCGCGCTCAGTAACGGAAGCATTACGGTAGACATTCAGCAGGGCAGATAAGGCAGTCATGCAGAGATTTCCTTTCAAAACAACAAGCGCGGCGCCTGCGCTATGGCTCGTCAGTCTAGCATGGGGAGCGCACCAAACGGCTGAAGCCTAACCCACTTGGTAGCGAGCTTTTGAAAGGCCTTCATCTACTCATTAGCTTTGCCAAGTATTGTTAAACCTGAGGGGTCGTGCGGAATACTGGTCGTTAGCTTTCACGCCAAGTTTTTAGGGGGGGATGGCCTTCGCGTAGTCAGTCTGCCTTTGGGCTTTTGGAGGACGACCAGCCTTGAAAGTCATCAGCGATTTTTTCACTCAACTGTTCTTCATAGCGGCGTTTTTCGGCGTCACTCATGTTGGCCAACAGTGCCGCCTTCTTTGCACGATTTTCGGCTTTGATGCGATCAACTTCCTCGTAACTTGCTGGAATCTTTACGTACTTCATGTCTTCGCCTCGATTACGTCCAGTAGCAGGGCACACCTTGCCGTATGTTAATGAGGTCTACTTATTAGCTACGTATGCGCCCCGTCGAAAATATCAAGATTCTTTCGGTGGTTCTTTAGGCAGGTCGGGCCATTTTCCACCCCATTCAATAATCTGCATTATGGAAGCTGCTTTGTCATTGAAATCATATTTCCCCCAATACCGGTGAGTATCATCGGGCCATTTCGAATCAATTACTTGGATGAAAGCGTAATCGGAGCCCTGGCAGCGCTCAATAGTTATCCAGCATAATGGATTGTATTCGTCGTAAACGTATCCGTTAGAAGCTTCAACTTTCATATGTTGTTCCTTTCTTTTTCCGGCTAGTTAGAACTCGGTATTTTCGAGATTTCGTGCTCGACCAGTGCCAGCCCAATGGCTTCCTCTAGGGTAATAATGCCCATCAACACCTGACTCATGCGATCCTTTTGACGCTTGCTCGGTGACCTACCTTCGAGCGCCACGCTGCCTCTAGCATAACGCACTGCTACTGGGTACTGATCGGAACGTTCGACCATTGGCATGCCCTCCCCTCTTTTCTAAGCTCTCATGGTAGCAAGCGTTATGTGAGATGCGCTCATCAGGTCAGACTGATCCCATCGAGGCTCAGTGAGAGGCTACTGTGGAATTTCGCAGGCCTTTCCTAAGTAACGCCTATGAACGTTACTCGCCCATCTGATGGGGTGGATTAACTGACCATCATAAGCATAACGGCGTGTGGAGCGCGGAAGGGATAAGAAAGTTGGGGACAGGTCACTAAAAAGTGTCCGAAACTAAAATATTCAGGAAAACCTAGCTTGACGAGGATTAGTGAAGCGCGACCGTCATGGCCTTGTTCCTTCCTCAGCCAGTGAATGGCGCACGAGAACCTAATACGGTCGCAGCTCGCGGATTTCCATCCGCACGCGCGATACAAGCTCCTCTAAATCGAGATCCGGCTCAGCATAGAGAAAACAGAGAGTCAAAAGGGTGAGGGGATGCATGTCGACTACTCGGGCGAGTTCGCTCACCTTTTCTATCGTCGGGTTTTTCAGTCCTCGTTCCAATGCACTCAAATAGGTACGACTACTGACATCTGAAAAGGCCTCCTGGGTCAGATCATTGGCCGTTCTAGCCTCTCTCAATGCTTTGCCAAATGCGCTTTTCAGCTCCACAGGGGGCTCTCCTATTAAAAAAAGGGAGCCAAATCAGGCCATTTTGAATACTATAGGGCTACAATCTATAGTGTTCATTTGCGGCGGAGTAGCTATGTTCAGGGCGCGTAACGTATGGGAAATCGAATTGATGCGGGTGTTCAATGATGAGTGCCGGTGCTGGAGTTTGATGGAGCAGACAACGAACATCCCTTGGTTTCACGTATCTGTCGAGCGAATGGACCCATCCGAGGGATTGGATGGGCGCAGATACCTCGTTGATGATGTATCGACGCTCGCCAGAATCGTTGCTGAACAAGAGGATAATCCATATATTCGGTGCGTGATGGTTATATTGCCTCCCGCGATGCACGCTAAGTGCGAGTGGGGAATGAAAAGACTGACTGATTTAAAAGAAATAACTGATTCGACAGGCGCTTTGTTTTATGAGTACGCAACGGATGCTGGGACGTTCTGCAATATCCCCGAATCTGAACGCCAGACCGAAATAGAGCTCGTCACCACGGTCTACAATGAAAGTCGGGATTCAATTTCTCGAATTGAAGAGCCCTAACTTTCGTAGCGATCTCCAGGACCTGTAATCAAGCCTAGGACGGCTTGTACTCCCGGTGCTGTTCGCGCTTCAAGTGGGCAAGCTCCTCGTTACAGCGGTAATGACGACCCGCCCAGAGATGCCCTCGGCCCATCTGGCAATTGACACCCTCCGTCATTACTGCGCCTCTTGCTTAGCAACCCACTGCTTTACAGCCATTGAAAGATCACCTTCATCACATGCAACTGTATAATTCCGGCAAAGCTGCCGGAGATTCTATGAATTCGTTGCCGATTGATGCCGCCCTGCCAGCGCTAATCAGTGCCCTTAAAGATCGGAATGAGGTTGTGCTACAGGCACCGCCTGGAGCAGGAAAAACGACCCGAGTTCCTCTCGCGCTTCTCGATCAGAAATGGCTTGCTGGCCAATCAATTGTAATGCTGGAGCCCCGCCGATTGGCAGCTCGAGCAGCAGCTGAAAGAATGGCTAGAGAGCTGGGTGAACAGGTAGGTGAAACAGTTGGTTACCGGATACGCCTAGAGAGCCGAATTGGCCCAGATACCCGCATCGAAGTTGTTACCGAAGGAATCCTTGCTCGCAGATTACAGGACGATCCAGCGTTGGATGGAGTCGGTCTGATTATTTTCGATGAATTCCACCTGCGGAACTTGGATGCAGACCTTGCTCTGGCGCTCGCGCTCAACGGTCGGGATCTCTTCCGTGAAGACTCGCCACTAAAGATATTGGTCATGTCTGCAACCCTGGACGGTGAGCGATTATCCGGGATGCTTGACGATGCGCCGATTGTAAGCAGCGAGGGCAGAATGCATCCAGTGGAGATATTTTGGAGCAAGCCCTTGCCGGTCGGAGAGTTTGTGGAGCCCCGCGTCGTTTCTGCGTGTATCGATGTGCTTGATGAGCAAGATGGTAGCGTACTGGTGTTTCTTCCCGGTCAAGCTGAAATTCGTCGCGTCCATCGTGATCTGGAGGTTTTGCTTCACAATCAGTCAGCAAAACACGCCTCGGACATTTTGCTCTGTCCGTTGTTCGGAGAGCTTTCTTTAGATGAACAAAGAATGGCTATTGAGCCAGCCCCAGCTGGCAAGCGTAAAGTTGTGTTGGCAACGAATTTGGCTGAAACAAGCATTACTATCGAGGGTGTTCATATTGTGATTGACGCTGGCTTGGAGCGAGTACCTCGTTTCGATCCACGTAGCGCAATGACCCGCCTTTCTACCCAGAGAATCTCTAAAGCCAGTGCGACGCAGCGGGCAGGTCGTGCAGGCAGACTTTCGCCGGGCAAGTGCTATCGGCTGTGGTCAGAGGCGCAGCACGAACAACTATCAAGCTTCAGCACGCCAGAAATCCAGCAAGCTGACCTGACTGGATTGGCCTTACAGCTGGCCCGCTGGGGTGCTAAACCGAATCAACTCCATTGGTTGGATTCACCACCGACAGCGGCTTACTCTCAGGCAGTCGACCTGCTTACTCGGCTTGGTGCCTTTGATGGTAGTGGTCGTATTACCCCGCACGGGCAAGCCATGGCGGAATTGCCTACTCATCCACGCATCGCCCACCTGTTGCTACGAGGCTCTCAGCTGGGTTTGACTCAACAAGCCTGTAATCTCGCAGCATTGTTAGCGGAAAGAGATATTCAACGTGGGGGTGGCGCTGACTTACATAGTCGGATGGAATTGTTGTCTGGAGAGTATCGGGGCCATGGTGCCCCCCAGAGAGCCAAGAAACTAGCTAGGCAGTACCGGTCTTATTTGCGAGTAAGCACTACTGAGCCGGTAAGCGATCCCGATGACTCAAAATGGATAGGGTGTTTGCTCGCGATGGCCTACCCTGATCGCATTGCTCAGCAACGACGCCAACAGGGAATGGATTATCGTTTGAGTAATGGTAGAGCCGCGATATTTACCGACGTTGACGGACTCATGAAGCATCCTTGGCTTGTTGTTGCTGATCTCGGGAGTCGTCAAGGTCAACGCGAAGAAAGGATCTACCTGGCAGCGTATCTCGATCCTAATTTGTTCGAGAACATTTTGCAGGATCAGGTTCGACAAGTGGATGAGCTCGAATGGGATGAGCGTGAGGGAGTTCTTCGCGCAGAACGGCAAAATCGTGTAGGGGAGCTTGTGCTCTCTTCAGCACCTCTCGCTGACCTCACTACTGAAGCCCGTGGACAAGCGCTGGTAAACTATTTACGCCGCAAGGGACTTGAGCTTCTTAACTGGACGCCGGAATTACGGCAGTGGCAGGCTAGGGTCGGTCTCATGCGAAGTCTAGATCTTGCCATCCATGGTAAGACCGAGTGGCCAGATGTCTCTGATGAGTCGCTACTGTCCAACCTTGAAGAATGGCTCTTGCCCTACCTTACGGGTGTCACCCGGTTAAGCCATTTTTCCCGGCTGGATCTGAATTCCGCCTTGATGGCATTGCTTCCCTGGCCCCTACCTAGAAAGCTGGACTCCTTGGCCCCAAAAAATTTCCAGGTCCCATCCGGCTCTCATATCCGAATCGACTACAGCGAGCAACCTCCTGTCCTAGCCGTTCGCCTGCAAGAACTATTCGGACTCTCGGATACACCCCGCATCGCGAATGGAGAACAGGTGCTCAAGCTGCATTTGCTATCCCCCGCTCGACGCCCTGTGCAGGTCACACAGGACTTAGCCAGCTTTTGGACCACAACCTACAGTGACGTGAGAAAAGACCTCCGTGGCAGATATCCCAAGCACTACTGGCCCGAAAACCCTTTGGTTGCTGAAGCCACATCGAGAGCCAAGCCACGCAAACCTAGCTAAGCTGTGGTACGTCCATATTGCAGCGCGAAAAATCGACATGCAAAACACCATGTAGACTGCTATGAGCGGCCAGGAAAGGCTGCCACCTTGTTTTCCAACGATAGACGTAGATACGAAACTTCTTTCTCCAACTCTCTAATTCGATGCATAAGCTGTAAGTTGAGTGTCAACGTTTTGTCACGCTGCTCAAGTGTTACATCAAGCTCACTCCTTGCCGTCGAGAGTTTTTCAGTAACGACTTTGAGTTCTCTTTCTTTGACCGATGAAACTGGAACCTTAAATCGATAAGCATAGATTTGCGCAATGAGCGCTTGATGGGACTTCCGTGCTTTTTTTAAATACCCCCTATCGAAACCTGCTTCAACACTGACGATCCCAGCAGTGAGTTTCGATAAGTCGAGATCGACGTGCTCAGGCCTGACCGGCTTTCCGTTCACAAGCCGTTGCAAGGCCTCCTCGCAAGCTCTCAACCCATTACCTGCAAAACTCTGAGACTTCACCGTCAGACTTCCTCTGTGTCGACAAGGCGGGTTCGGAATGCGGTGAGCCGATCAATCTCGGCCTTAACAATCTGGTACTCGCCCGAATCATCCGTGTAATGGGACAACTCATCAGTTGCATCCGAAATTGCCGTCTTCAGCTTCTCGGGTTTGATGATCGCACCCTCGCAAGACAGACATTCCGTATAATCACCGAGCAAGAAGGAGTCGCAATGGCCCGCCTTGGTACAGCCGCCAAGCAAAGTTGGACGGTAACTAATTGCACCATTTCTAACCCGCCGTTCGGTATCCATACGAACATCTTCGACGTGAATTTCACCCGCCGTAAACCGCTTCTTCTGCTTCTCCATGTAAGAGCCGGTTCCGCCGAAAAGAGGGGCTTCATTAAATAAAAGATCGGCAACCAATTGGTTTGCTACCGACATCGGCATGGCCATTTGATACTCGAAGGCAAAGTGATTATTTGGCAATATAAAATCTTTTTCCTGTTCATCGTAATAGCCGAAAATGGTGCGAAGATTCTCGTAGTGATTCGCATAGTAGCGGGCCATCCCAATCGTTGCATGTTTGAACTGTGACCGGAGGGTCGGCATCGAAAGAAAACCACTGCTTCTGCCATAGAACGCCAGCGAGCGCCGAAACTGGTGACTGGTCAAGGGCCAGGACTGACCGACTGCAAACTTTGGCTCGTTGTAAAAATCCCGAGACGGATCGCTTTCCGCAAGTTCCTGCAAATCTTCAGCCTGAATCGGCAGCGCTAGCAAAGAACTCCTTTGGATTTTATCAAGAGCAAATACGGACACACCTACCTCAGGATTCTTCTTAAAACTCACGATAGCTGGATTGAGGAACAAGGGGCAGTGGTCATCTAACTCAATATTGTAGAGCTGAGCGAGGCCGCGACAAACCGCCTGAGCAACTTCGACCGCCTTGACAATTTCTTCCGGCGCGAACCACGAGGTTTGTTTTTTGTAGCCGCTAAACTTCGTGGTGGTCGACAGGACATTTATTGACTGCGGCTTATCACGCTCAATGCCTTGGTCGTCGAAAACTGGTTTTTTTATGATTACCGGGGCCAAACAGTGATAGGACATTCGCATCACTTCCTGGTCGCGCATGCCCGCATAAAGGTGGATCACCGTTTTTACCAAATACTGTATCTGGAGCAAAACCCGTTGGAGATTTCTTTTACGAGAGCACTCAAACTCACCGACAAACACCGCATCCAACCCATGAGCCTTAATCGCTTGTGGCATGTCGGGCCGCCAGTTTTCTTTGCCGCCAAGCCCCCGAGATTTTTGGTCGGGATGGGTAATGCCATAGTACTCGTCAGCGAAGCACGCGATGAATGACTCAAAACCTGTTACTCCTACATGAAGCTGGTCAAGCATGTCTCCAGTAAGATTAATAGCATTCAAATATATCCGAGTAGGGATTACTGGATGGGCGGTCTCAGGGTCTAAGTGCAACACTCAGTTGATGGTCTGAAGGTTATTGCTCTGCGAGAGCTGGAGGTATTCAACAAGCACCTCTACAGGGAATTTCCAGCCTAACGTCTGACGTGGCCGAG
>Ga0307486_1002125_pt1 | contig 14206 bp, 12 predicted proteins | sample CBIW02metaG_FD_203663 | JGI IMG/M metagenome (GOLD analysis project Ga0307486, IMG submission 203663) | Sea-ice brine microbial communities from Beaufort Sea near Barrow, Alaska, United States - CBIW 0.2 | ecosystem: Environmental > Aquatic > Marine > Coastal | place: USA: Alaska | collected... | reverse complement strand
GATCCAAACTCGGCTCATCGCCCTCGCCACCGACAAAACCACCGCGATCACCGCAGGCATTTCGCGAGCAAAAACAGATGAGGCAAGCGATCAACTTTCGCGAGCATCTTGACATGAGGCATCACGACAACCGTTATGTTAATGATCATGGCCCGCAGACCCGACCCGACGCGCAAGCCAGCGCTCATCAACCAAGCACTCGAGTTTCTTGTTGATAGGCCGCTGTCGGGCCTCACTTTCCGTTCCCTGGCGAAAGCACTCGACGTCAGCACCTTCACTCTCGTGTACCACTTCGGCACACGCGCTGAACTGATTCGCGAGATTGTGCGAGCCAACGCACGCGGAGTGACCCCAGAGGAAGCCACAGCGCTCCCGGCAGGCACTATCGAGGAGTACTTTTCGAGCCTTTACCTGTCGTGGCAGTGGACCCAGCTGCCGGAAAACCTACACAGGCAACGCCTCGAGTTCGAAGCGGGACTCCTCGAAGCGGTAGAGCGCGACGAACTCACGATTACTCGCAGCTATTTTGACCAGTGGGTTCAGCTGGGCACTCGAGCACTCGTCAGCCTGGGCGTCGACGAACCTCTAGCCGAAATTGAGTCGCGACTGCTCATCAACACCTTGCACGGAGTGCAATTCGACCTCGTGCTCAATCAGAACCGTGACGCGTCCGCTGCAGTCTTCGAAACCGCCATTGCCCACCATCGCTCGCGGGTCAAAGCGCTCGTGAATTACGTGAGAAATTAACGCTCACGCCCTCTGCCGCGCAATGCGCACAGCGTGCGCCATCAGCAACTAACCGGCACCGATGGGGCGAGCGTTAGACCACTTACGCAAATACGAGATTCTCTTGACAGTGACGGTTTAAGGTGCGCTAACGTCAGTCAACCTAAATATTCGCTCAGTTCTCAACCCGAACTCTTTTCTGAGGAAAATCTATGAGCTCTGCCTACTCCACTTCACCAAGAATCCGGCTACGAGCCACGCTAGCAGCGCTTTTTGCGGCCATTGCGCTAGTCGTCGCTCCCTTGACGTCAGCCGCTCCGGCCTCGGCCGTCGGTTTTACAATCTCTGGCTCCTGGACCGCTACAGGGGCGACGGGTTCCATTGAATATTTGGAGGGCTACAACACGAGCACCTCCGACTCGATATCGTTTACGGTTACTGGCTCGACCTACAGGAGTCAGGTTCTCAGTCCTGGAACGTACGAGCTATACGGGGCACTCGAGGATTCCAATTTTGCTGGACAGAGCGCGACCATCGTCGTTTCCGACAGCGATGTCACTCACAATATTGAGTTTGTGAAATGGGCATACATCCGCGGAAGCGTTACGGACCTCAACAACGTCGGCGACACTTCCTACAAGGCTGCGGGCAGTTCCGCGGTCAATCGGAGTGTCATAGTGCGTGCTGAGCCGCTGGGCGATTCCGCGCGGGCATATGACCAATGGGTTTTTCTGGTTGATGACAAGCCTTCCTCATACGAGCTCGCTGTGGCACCTGGGACCTACTCAGTAGGGTTTAACTCATCCGCATATTCGGCGAGCCAGTATTACCCGGGAACAGAAGACATGAGCTCAGCTGACGAAATCACGCTTGCTCCCGGAGAAACAGTTTCCTACGTCGACGCTATTTTTCCGGTGAGTTCGAGCGAAGCACTTCGTCTAGGTGGGAGTAATCGTTACACCACTTCTGTTAAGATTACGCAGAGGTTCGCGCCCGGTGTGGACCGCCTCTACATCGCAACCGGAGCGGGCTTCGCGGACGGGCTGAGTGCAGTGCCTGCCGCCGCACGGTTCGACTCACCGCTGCTTTTGACCGAGACGAACTCGCTACCTAGTGTGGTCGCGGCGGAAGTCAAAAGACTGAATCCGAAGCAGATCGTCGTGGTCGGAGGGACTGGAGTGGTCTCCGCGAAGGTCTTCAACCAGTTGAACGCCATTCTCGCTAGCGACGCACCAGCGATGCGCCTCGAAGGCTCGAATCGTTACGCTACCTCTCGCGCAATCGCACGGGATGCGTTCTCGGATGGCGCCAACGTCGCATTCATTGCAACCGGTGCGAATTTTCCTGATGCACTGGCAGCCAGCCCCGCCGCGGCGCACTTCGACGGTCCTGTAATTTTGGTGAATGGTGACAGCAAGACTCTGGATGCCGCGACCCGAACGTTGCTTGTGGAATTGGGCGTGACGCAGGTCAAGATCGCCGGAGGAACTGGGGTTGTGACCGCGGGAATCGAGGCAGCACTCGCGAAAGTCCCGGGTGTGACCGAAGTCAAGCGATACGCCGGTGGCGGGCGCGAAGCTACCGCTGTGGCAATCAACCAGTTGTTCTCGGCTAGCAGCACTGCTTTCATCGCGACCTCTAGGGGGTTCGCCGATTCGCTCGGAGGCGCGGCTCTTGCTGGCTTCAAGGATGCTCCGCTTTATCTTTCACCCGTCTCGTGTGTTCCCAGCGCGGTGGTCAACGATATTGCTCGATTGGGCTCGACGAGCCGGGTGATTCTTGGTGGTGAAGGTGTTCTCAGCCAAAAGGTCCTTGACCTCAAGAAGTGCTAGCGAAACACCAGTGAGCGCAGCATCAGAAAAGCGCTCATCCACGCCAAAATAGACCCCATGTCAACGCCCCGCCCTCCAGCTCTGCAATTCAGCAAGCTGGGGGGCGCGGCGCTGTGGGTCGCTTTTATCTCAGTAATCGTGCTGCTACCAGATGGGTTGAATCGCTGGGTGTTGCCTAAAGAGGCGGCGTTGGCGATCGCCGCCCTTCTGGCGTCTCTTGCTCCCGCCACAGGCAGGCTCCCACGGTGGTTTCTCGTTGTAATCGGCGCGGGAGTAGCTGTGCTGACGACCGCCGCGCTCCTCTCAGCGACACCGTGGCCGGAGCTTTGGGGCAGAGCTCCCCGATATGAAGGGCTAATTGCTCTTCCCGCGTATTTCGCAGCGGCATGGATCGGTGCTCGTTTGCTTGGGCCCCGCAGTCCGCGCGATGCACCGCTTCTCGCGCTGCGAGCGGCAGCAACCATCGCGATCGCGATCGCGATCGTCGCGTCGCTGGAGTCGTCAGGTGTGCGCCTGATCGCAACATCCTTCGAACGACCGGGATCACTTCTCGGCAACGCCTCTGATCAGGGGATCATCGGCGTCATGCTTTTCGCCTTACTCAGCTTGCCGGCGCTGCGTGCGTGGCTTCCCGACCCGAGTTTGAGGATTGGCAAGGGTAAACCTGGGCTCTCGGTGTCAGTCTCTTGGGAACACCGCCTTCTGCTTACAGCTGGCGTCGGCGCCGCGATTGCTGCCGTACTGTTGTCGGCATCTCGCGGTGCCCTTGTGGCCTTCTTGGCTGCACTGACTGTGCTCGCAGGCTTCGAGTACCAGCGGACCACGCGGTTACCCGGAGCATCGCCCCGAAATCTTGTGCGTTTTTGGACTATCACGGGCGGTATCGCGGTTGCTGCTCTCGCTGTTGCCCTTGCTGTTCCGCTTACTCGCGCTCGGCTACTTGGCGCTTCGTCGACCATCGATGATCGACTCCTGATCTGGAATGAGTCCCTAGCTCTTATCGCACAGAAGCTGTTCATCGGGCTCGGACCTAGCGGATACGTCGATGTCATTGGTCAAGCGCACGGGCCGCAGTGGTTTGAGCAAGTCGAGTCTGGAGCAACGCTCGATTCTCCTCACAATTGGTTACTCCAAGCGGTTTCTGCGGGAGGGGTCAGCTTCTTCGCGCTCGCCTTAACGGTTGTGGTTGTGGTCGCGGTTGTTGGCATTCGAAAATGGTCAGCGACGATCAATGAGGCGGTGGAATCACCGCGCTGGGCGCCATATACACTCGGTAAGGCGGATCTGAACGCGGGAGCGCTGGCACTATGCGCAGGCTGGGCGGTGGGCCTACTGACCCATTTCACGTCTGCATCCACCAGCATTCTGGGGTGCTTAGTCGTTGGTATGCTCGTGGCTCATGCGCCGGGGTCGTCCGGATCGAGCCGCGGCCGCATTGGACGGGCAGTGCGTACTGTGGCTATTGCTATCTGGGCGGGTTGGCTTGCTGTTGCCGCGTATGCAGAGATTCCGCTCCAACAGGGAGTCAAGCACGCAGCGGTGGGTGAAATATCTGCGGCTGATTCACAATTTGAAACGGCAATGTCGTTGCGACCGTGGGACTCTTCCATCGCCTCGACCGCTGCGCAGTACCTCGCGGTTGCCGCCGACAGCAGAGCCGACGGAGCTGCCGTGCTCACGGTGAGTTGGGCTGAACGCGCGCTGACTGAAACTCCGAACAGTGTCGCAACTCTTAAGGCATACGCCGTCGGCCTCCGGGCAGCCGGACGCACTATTGAAGCGCAGGAAGTCTATGACCGACTCCTTGCCATGCGTCCCCAAGACTCTGAAGTCATGTTGGGTAAAGCCAGCACTTTCTACCTTGCGGGAGATACTCCGTCTGCACTCGAATGGGCCAAGCTTGCGAGCAGCCAGAATGCGAATGATGAGTCGATCCAAGTGTTTCTCGAGTTTCTTGAGCAGCTGCCTCTAGACGAAAAAGAATGACGAACCCTCCGGCCCAGGGCGATGCGCACCGCAAGCGGCAGTGTGTGGCCACAGTGGGTGCGAAGTGGCGAGACTCTCTGCTGGGTGCGAGAGAATAGGAAGCATGGCGTCAACTGTTAATCCTCCCCGCGGCATGCGGGATTTCCTTCCCGCAGAAAAAGCTCAGCGCGAACGTGTGCTCGGCGTTATCCGGGGAAGCTACCGTGCGCACGGTTTCGACGAGATCGAGACGCCGGTAATGGAAGACAGTTCGCGACTACATGCGGGTTTGGGCGGCGACAACGAAAAACTTGCCTTCGCTGTGATGAAGCGTGGACTCACCGCTGACAAATTGCAGGCCGCATCCGAAGCTCTCGATCTTGCTGACCTCGGGCTGCGCTTCGACCTCACCGTTCCACTCGCTCGGTTCTACGCAACCCACCGGGCTGAGCTGCCGAAGGTCTTCCGCGCAATTCAGATCGCACCGGTGTGGCGCGCGGAGCGCCCGCAGAAGGGTCGATACCGCCAGTTCGTGCAGTGCGACATCGACATCATGGGGGAGGCGGGGCCCAGCGCCGAGATCGAACTGCTCACGGCAACGGCTGCCACTCTTGACGCTCTCGGAATCGAGGGCTGCACCATTCGCGTCAATGACCGTCGGCTGCTGTCCAGCGTGCTGACAATTTTGGGGTTCCCAACCAAAGAGCACGAAGCGGTGCTCATTACGGTCGACAAACTCGACAAGCTCGGAGCGGATGGTGTCGTTGCCGAACTACGCGAACGCGCCTTCCCCAACGCACCAGTTGCTGCACTCGCCGAATTCTTGAACCGGCCGCAGCCCGAAACCACACCAGAGTTCACCGTGGATGCGATCCGGGCCGCACTGCCGGACGGCGTCAACGAGGCGGTTATTTCTGATCTCGCGGCGATCGGTCATGCGGTTGAAGCCGGTCGCGGCACATCGGGTGCCCTCATCGAGTTCGACCCGTGGCTGGTGCGCGGCATGGGCTACTACACGGGAGCGATTTTTGAGGTCGCTCATCCGTCTCTCGGGTATTCGCTCGGCGGTGGCGGTCGCTACGACGGCATGATCGGTCGTTTCTTGGGCAGTGACGTTCCGGCTGTTGGCTTCTCGCTCGGATTCGAGCGACTTGTCGATTTGGTTGAGCTCGGCGATGCCGCTCATGACGACCAACTTGCTCTCATTTATGACGCGGATGTCGACCCGACGGTACTCGTTCGCCTTCAAGCCGAACTGATTCGCGATGGCAATCGAGTGCGTCTTGAAGTGCGCCCACGCAAGCTGCCGCAGTTGCTCGACCAGCTCAAAGACGCCGGTTTCACCAGCTTCGCAACCGTCCGTGCTGATGTCGACGGCGTTGCTAGCCTAGATTTCAAGGTGTTTGACCAGCAGTAACTCAATCGCAAGGAGTGCCGGTGTCGCGCAAAGTCGTTTCGATGGTCGTGTTTCTGGCGCTCAGCTTTGGGTTGTCGTGGCTCATTGCGCTTCCGCTGTGGTGGGGCGATGGGTTGGCCAGTCCGTTCTTCATCGTCGTCGCTCTTGCGGTAATGGCCACTCCGGCGATCGCTGCACTTGTGGTGGTGTTCTTCGTCGAGAAGCACGCAGCAAAGGGGGAGCGACGCCGTGCGCTCGGGCTGGGCTCGGTCCGACCGGTCGGGCGATTCATCCGCTACCTTGTGTTGGCGCTGTTCGTTCCGCCCGTGCTCATCTTGGTTGCCTTGCTGGTGGGTACCGCACTGGGTCTTTACCCGGCCGACGTCGTGAACTTTTCGGGCTTCCAAGAGACGCTCGATGCGCAACTTGAGGCGATAGGCCAGGCAAGTCTGCCGATCCCGATCGGACTATTGGTCGCCGCACAGTTTCTGAACGTGCTCATTGGGTCAATCATCAATGTCGTTCCGGCTCTCGGAGAAGAGCTGGGATGGCGCGGTTGGTTGCTGCCCAAGCTCTTGCCACTCGGCGTCGTTCCAGCACTACTTATCTCCGGTGTCATCTGGGGTTTGTGGCACGCGCCGCTCATCCTGCTTGGTTACAACTATGGCAATGCTCCCGGATGGCTCGCGCTCGCCGCAATGGTCGCAATGACGACCGTGATCGGTGCGGTATTCTCGTGGCTGCGCATCCGTTCTGAGTCGGTGTGGCCAGCGGCATTGGCGCACGGCTCGTTCAACGCCGCGGCGGGTTTCTCGCTCGTGTTCATCATGGCCGGCGAGTCCTTCGATCCGTTGCAGGCAACGATTCTTGGATGGTCGGGGTGGCTTGTTCCACTCGTGCTCGTCATCGTTCTGCTCGCTACCGGACAGATTCGGGCTCCCGTAACCGAGTCGGCATCTGTCACTGACGCGGAGTAGGCTTTCACCCGGACATCCACCACCACTAGTCCAAACAAACGTTCTTAAGGAGATCCCCGTGGCCTTGATCGAAGCAGTCGGCGCCCGCGAAATTCTTGACTCTCGGGGCAACCCGACCGTTGAGGTCGAAGTTTTGCTCGACGACGGTGTGGTTTCCCGCGCCGCAGTTCCTTCGGGAGCATCCACCGGTGCGTTTGAAGCGTACGAGCTTCGCGACGGAGACAAGGACCGTTACCTCGGCAAGGGCGTGCAGAAGGCCGTTGACGCGGTAATCGACGACCTTGGCCCCGCAATCGAGGGACTGGATGCTTCAGACCAGCGTCTCGTCGATGCCGAGCTCATCGCTGTTGATGGCACCGAGAACAAGAAGAACCTGGGCGCAAATGCGATCCTCGGTGTTTCGCTCGCGGTCGCTAAGGCTGCTGCGGATTCCGCTGACCTTCCCCTCTTCCGCTACCTCGGCGGACCGAACGCTCACGTGCTTCCCGTTCCGATGATGAACGTCATCAACGGTGGCTCGCACGCCGACAGCAATGTCGACATCCAAGAGTTCATGATTCTCCCGCACGGTGCAGACACCTTCAGCGAAGGCCTCCGTTGGGGTGTTGAGACGTACCACGTTCTCAAGGGCCTGCTCAAGAGCAAGGGCCTCAGCACTGGCCTCGGCGACGAGGGCGGCTTCGCCCCAGACCTCTCCAGCAACCGCGCTGCTCTCGACCTGCTCATGGAGGCAATCGAGAAGGCAGGCTTCACGCCGGGTAAGGACATCGCTGTTGGACTGGATGTTGCCGCAACCGAGTTCTACAAGAACGGCACCTACACATTCGAGGGCACCTCGAAGACGGCCGGCGAGATGAGCGCATACTATGCCGAGCTCGTTGCGGCCTACCCGCTCGTTTCGATCGAAGACCCCCTTGACGAAGATGACTGGGAGGGCTGGGCTCAGCTCACTACCGAGATCGGTGCCAAGACTCAGATCGTCGGAGACGACCTGTTCGTCACCAACCCCAAGCGCCTCGCTAAGGGAATCACTGCGGGAACCGCAAACTCGATCCTCGTCAAGGTGAACCAAATCGGTTCACTCACCGAGACTCTCGATGCTGTTTCTCTCGCACAACGCAGCGGGTACACGGCCGTCATGTCGCACCGTTCGGGCGAGACAGAAGACACCACAATTGCCGACCTCGCGGTTGCGCTCAACACCGGCCAAATCAAGACCGGTGCACCGGCTCGTTCGGAGCGCGTAGCTAAGTACAACCAGCTGCTGCGCATCGAAGAGGAGCTCGGCGACGCAGCAGTTTACGCCGGTCGTTCCGCGTTCCCGCGGTTCGTAGGCTAGCGCTCATCAGCGTCGTCTAGCATCGAACGCATGGCGAGGCGAGTGCGAGCAAAAAAGGTAGCGGTATCGCTGCCTGAGGAGAGCGCGCCCGATCACTGGTTGCGCACGATCCGCTTCTCGGGATTCACCGTGCTCATGCTCGGTTTGCTCATACTCGCCGTCATCGTTCTTGCTCCCAACTTGCGCATCCTGATCGAACAGCAGCAGACCATTGCGCGCTTGGAGACTCAAGTGGATGAGGCCCAAGAATCGGTCGACGATCTCAATGAGAATGTCGCCCGCTGGGACGACCGGGCCTACATCGAGTCGCAAGCTCGAGACCGGCTGTATTACGTCTATCCGGGCGAGGTGAGTTATTTGGTCACCGGTGACGCGGCAGCGGTAACCACCAACGATGGCGTGCCCGTGAGCGCAAGCATCCAGACCACGAAGATTGATTGGGTGCAGAGTCTCGTGTCATCCATCTACACTGCTGGTCTCACCGAAGACGCGCCCGGTGAGCCGACTATCCCCGCAATTGAAGGACCAACGCAATGACCACTCCACCGTTTGACGCCGTCAGCGATGAAGATGTGCGCATTGTGTCGCTTCAGTTGGGGCGACCCGCTCGCGACGTGATCGGTATTGCCGCGCGCTGCGTGTGTGGCAACCCGACAGTGGTGTCGACGAAGCCGCGACTGAGCGACGGTACGCCGTTCCCCACTATTTATTACCTATGCCACCCGGGGGCGACGGCATCCGTATCGACGCTCGAGGCTGAGGGCCACATGCCGGAGCTTACTGCGATGCTTGTCGGCGAGATCGGCGAGCAGTATCAGGCCGCCCACGATGCGTACATTGCTGACCGGGATGGCATCGCAGTTGTTCCGGAACTCGCGGGCGTTTCTGCCGGCGGTATGCCAACGCGCGTCAAGTGCTTGCATGCGCTCGTCGGGCATGCGCTTGCCGCAGGCCCGGGTGTGAACCCCATTGGCGACATCGCCTTAGAACGCGCGACGTGGAGCCCTGCGGTCTGCCAATGCTCGGACTATTCGGATGCTGCCGCTGGCGAAGTACGCGAGAGCAGCCAGTGAAGCGGTGGGGAGCTGGCGTTGTCGCGTTGGCGACTCTGGCATCTGTGCTGGTGGCGACACCCGCGCACGCCGATGCGGTGCGCGATCAGGAATATTGGCTTGAGGAGTATGGAATTGAGGCCGCGTGGGAGACCACGAAGGGCGCGGGAGTCACTATTGCTGTGATCGATACTGGCGTCGACGGTTCGGTAAAAGAACTCGTCGGGGCGGTGACGGGTGGCACTGACTTCTCCGGAAGAGGTGCGCCGAACGGGCAGAAGCCTGTAGGCGAAGACAACCCGGCTCACGGCACGCTAGTGGCGTCGTTGGCTGCCGGCCGCGGCACGGGCACTGACACTGGTGTGATTGGTGCGGCACCCGCGGCCAACATTTTGGCAATTTCGATTGGCTTCACTGGCGGGCAGATTAGTTCGGATGATCAGATCGCGCAGGCGGTGCGGTACGCCGTCGATCAGGGCGCGGATGTCATCAACCTGTCGCTGACTCGCGAGACTCTGGATTGGCCGCTCAGCTGGGACAGCGCGTTTCTTTATGCGATGGAGAACGATGCTGTTGTTGTGGCTGCGGCGGGCAACCGTGGCAGCGGAACCACCTCGGTGGGCGCACCGGCAACGATGCCGGGCGTCTTGACGGTGGCCGGTGTTGATGTGAACGGAGTGGCGAGTTTCAACGCCTCCACTCAGGGCATCACGATTGGTGTTTCGGCACCAAGTGAAGACCTTGTGGGCGTTGCACCAGGCGGTTCGCACGTGCTCTGGAACGGAACAAGCGGGGCAACCCCGATTGTGGCCGGCATTGTTGCGCTGGTGCGTGCCGCGCATCCGGAGCTTGATGCCGCTAATGTGATCAATCGCATCGTGTCGACCGCGCACGACACGGGTGCACCTGGCACGGACGCGATCTATGGTTTTGGGCTTATTGATGCCGAGGCCGCAGTAATAGACCAGGTGCCACGTGTCGACAAGAACCCGATGGGCAGTCTTGCCGAGTGGATCACGATCTACCGTCGGGCGGAGTCGCCACCAGCGGAAGTGCCAACATCCAGCCCGTCGCCGACGCCTGTTCCCGAGGCTGCACCGGATGTCGCTGGCCCAGTTAGCCCACTGGGCACCCTCTTGCCAACAGTGAGCATGCTTCGCAACGTTGGTGTGCCGCTCGCTGTTTATGGAATTTTCTTTCTGATTCTGGCTGGCTGGGGACTGTTTGCTTGGCGTCGATTTAGGAGTATGCGCGAGACAGAGTAGATTTGGGGTCGAACTTCCCCTTTAGGAGACTCTGAATCGTGCCAAAAATCTTGATCGTCGGCGGCGGCTACGCCGGTTTCTATACTGCTCGCAAGCTCGAAAACTGGCTGCGTCGTGGTGAAGCCGAGGTCACCATGGTTGACCCTCTTCCCTACATGACGTACCAGCCCTTCCTGCCTGAGGTTGCTGCAGGCTCGATCGAGCCTCGCCACGCGGTGGTTCCGCACCGTCGCCACTTGAAGACCACCAAGGTCGTCACGGCGAAGGTCACCGGAATTAACCACGCCACGAAGACTGCAACCGTTAAGCCTGAGGTGGGCGACTCGTGGGAGATCGACTACGACCTCGTCGTGGTCACCGCCGGTGCTGTGTCTCGCACGTTCCCGATTCCGGGCGTCGCCGATGAAGCTATCGGCATGAAGACGATCGAAGAGGCCATTGAGGTTCGCGACCGTCTGCTCACAAACTTTGACAAGGCAGCCAACCTGCCCGCCGGACCCGAGCGCGACCGTCTTTTGACGTTCGTTGTTGTCGGTGGCGGATTCGCCGGTATCGAGGCCTTCGGTGAGATGCGAAGCTTTGCATCATCGCTGCTGCCGCTCTACCCGAACCTCAAGTTCGAAGACACTCACTTCCACCTCATCGAGGCTATGGGCCGAATCATGCCCGAAGTTTCGCTCGAGACGAGCAAGTGGGTTATCAAGAATCTCGCTGAGCGCGGCGCTCAGATTCACCTCGATACCCAGCTGAAGTCGGCTTTGGCCGGAGTAGTTGAGTTGTCGACTGGCGAAACCTTCGAGTCAGACACCATCGTGTGGACTGCTGGCGTTATGGCCAACCCGGTAGTTCGCGCAACTGACCTTCCCATCGAAGAGCGTGGACGACTGCGCGTACAGGCTGACCTTCGTGTCATCAACGACGACGGCGTTGTCGAGGGCGCTTGGGGCGCTGGCGACGTGTGTGCAGTTCCTGACCTCAGCGGTGGCGGCGTTGGCGGTTTCTGTGTTCCGAACGCACAGCACGCAGTTCGCCAGGCGAAGCTCATGGCAAAGAACATTGTTGCGTCGCTGCGTGGCGAAGACAGTAAGGACTACTTCCACAAGAACCTGGGTGCTGTTGCCGGTCTCGGCCTGTACCACGGTGTCTTCCAGGCAGGCAAGATCGCGATCAAGGGCCTTCCGGCCTGGTTCATGCACCGTGGTTACCACGGCATGGCGATGCCAATGTTCGAGCGCAAGGCTCGCGTCTTCGGCAACTGGATCATCAACTTCTTCTGGGGTCGGGACACGATTTCGGTCGACGCACGCGTAGAACCGCGCCGCGCGTTCGAAGAGTTCGCGTCACGCCCCAAGTAGAGTTTGCTGTGCCCCACGCGTTGCGTGGGGCGTGCCCCGGTAGCCCAATTGGCAGAGGCAGATGACTTAAAATCATCACAGTCAGGGTTCGAGTCCCTGTCGGGGCACTCTTAGAGCGAGCTGTTTCGCGCGCTTTCAGTGCGTGTGCGGCACTACTTAAGCGGGCAGAATCTCCGCAAGTAGCTTCTGGATGCGCGCCTTGATGTCATCGCGAATGGGGCGCACTTCGTCGAGGCCCTTGCCGCGAGGGTCGACGAGCTCCCAGTCTTCGTAGCGCTTACCGGGGAAGATGGGGCAGACGTCGCCACAGCCCATCGTGATGACAACATCCGAGGCTTGAACCTGGTCGGTGGTCATGAGCTGAGGGACTGCCTGCGAGATGTCGATGCCCTCTTCGGCCATGGCCAAGATCGCGGTCGGGTTGATTTCGTTGCCCGGCTCAGAACCTCCGGAGCGCACCTCAACTGCACCATTCGATAGCGCGGTCATGTAGCCGGCAGCCATTTGCGAGCGGCCAGCGTTGTGAATGCAGACGAAAAGAACGACAGGCTTATTGGTGGTGGCAGTCTCAGTAGTCATGCCCAAAGCATAGATGAATGTCTATGTCTTTTGCGAGTGGCAACCCGGCGGGCGTGAGGTAGTTCACTCAGCGTTCACCGGCAGCAGCGACTGCAACAGTTCACGCACCCGCGCATCAATGTCATCGCGCACGGCTCGCACGCCATCCATGCCCAGCTCGGCGGGGTCGGGAAGCTCCCAATCGAGGTAGCGACGGCCGGGGTAAATCGGGCACGCATCGCCGCAACCCATCGTGATCACGACATCCGCGCCCCGCACGACCTCGTCGGTGAGTGGCTTCGGATATTCGCCATCGACAGAGACACCGATCTCGTTGAGCGCTGCCACGATCTTGGGGTTGATGGTTTCGGTGGGTTGCGATCCGGCGGTCAGTACGCGCACGCGATCGCCAGCAAGAGACCTCAGAATTGCGGATGCCATTTGCGAGCGGCCCGCATTCTGCACGCACACAAACAGCACGTCCGTTGGCGCACCGGATTCCGCGGCAGCCGAATCGGTGGCAGAATCAGCAAGCGCAAGCGACCCCAATCGATCGGCGGCGAACCGCGAGGTGTGCGACGACAACTGGCGGTCACGGGGCGCGCCCTGGCGGAGCAATTCGTAGCTGCTCGACACATACTCGGCGACAGTTTCGCGGGAGAAGACACCGGTGAAGCGAAGGGCGAGGTCGTCGGTGATGCGCGCCAGAATGGCGGGATCAACGGCGGTGCTGGAAGCGTCGGCGGGGGAGCGTTGCACAAAGTCGAACACGTCGGCGAGGCGCGAAGGCACGAGCGAATACCAGACCTGACGGCCCTCTTGAGTGCTCTGCAGGATTCCATCGGTGGCCATGATGCGCACGTGATGGCTCACGGTCGGTTGCGTGAGGCCTAGGCGAGCGGCAAGGTCGGTGACTCCGCGGCGGCCGTCGGGGGCGTCCATCAGCAGGCGCAAGATTTGCACGCGGGTAGGGTCGGCGATCGCCCGCATGCTGTGAGCGATGCGTTCCGCGATGGCGCGCTCGGAGGCGGGTGGCTCGGGCGCTGACATGGGTAGAAGTCTAAACGACAACATCCGATTCATAGACAGTTATCAATGTTTAGGTATGATCGCCGAATGACCGCGCCCCGCACCCTTGCCCTCGCCCGCCGTTTGACCGCAGAATTCCTTGGAAGCGCAGGCCTCGCCGCGGTCGTGATTGGCTCCGGAATCGCCGCCCAGCAGCTGTCGCCGGGCGACGTCGGCCTGCAACTTCTCGAGAACGCCCTCGCGACCGGCTTCGGCCTTGGCGTGCTCATCCTCGTGTTCATGACCGTCAGCGGTGCCCACTTCAACCCGGTCGTCTCGATCGTCGATTCGCTTAGCGGGCTGCGGTCATGGCGCGACACCGCCTTCTACATCCCCACTCAGATTGTCGGATGCATCGTCGGCGCGATCCTCGCGAACCTCATGTTCGAGCAGGCCGCCGTCACGTTCAGCACCGCTGTGCGCCTCACTCCAGCTCACTTTCTCAGCGAGGTCGTGGCGACCGCCGGACTCATCGTCGTGATCTTTGCCCTCGTGCGAACCGGCCGCGCGAATCTCGCGCCCATTGCCGTCGGCATCTACATCGGTGGCGCCTACTTCTTCACGAGCTCCACAAGCTTCGCGAACCCCGCCATCACCATCGGTCGGATGTTCAGCGACACCTTCGCGGGCATCGCCCCCACCTCGGCCCCCGGCTTCATCGCGGCACAACTCA
>Ga0307486_1002123_pt1 | contig 14215 bp, 10 predicted proteins | sample CBIW02metaG_FD_203663 | JGI IMG/M metagenome (GOLD analysis project Ga0307486, IMG submission 203663) | Sea-ice brine microbial communities from Beaufort Sea near Barrow, Alaska, United States - CBIW 0.2 | ecosystem: Environmental > Aquatic > Marine > Coastal | place: USA: Alaska | collected... | reverse complement strand
GAAAATTGTGAATTCACCTGTCCAAATGTGGTATCAAATGGATTAAAGATTGTAACCGAAAATGCCTCAAGATCTAAAAATATTATGATCAATAATTGTAATTTCCATGATATTGGTAGAATGGCATTAGAAACTCAGAACCACAATAATGATGGGATAATGAGAATCACCGATGTTACGGTTACCAATTGTCAATTTAACCGCATGGGATTACAATCGCCTTATGGAATGGCAATTAGCTTGAGCGGAGCCGGAGAAAATGCGGTACTTGATAACAATAATATCGTAGATTCAAAAGACAGAGGAATTGAAAATGTAGGTTGGGGGAATATTACAATTTCCAACAATACCTTTTCCTCGCCCACAACAGCCTATGATCCTATTACCTGCCAAAAGGATTTAAATGGCCCACAGTATATTTATAATGTGGTGATAAAAGGAAATAGCGGGACGGTGTCCGGATCTGGCGCTCACTTATTAGGAATCAGCAACTGTGACGGGGCGAAATTCTTTAATAATGATTTTCATGCTGATGCCCTACACCTTGTTTCCACAATTAATTCAGAATTTTACGATAATACGTATTATTCCGATGGTGGAATTGGTCTTTATATTGAACGAAATTCCAATAATAACAGTGTTCATGATAATACTTTCGTGACTACAGCCGATAACGCAACAACGATAGCCATTTACTCTCCAAGTTCGGGAAATGTCTTTCAGAATAATACCTTGAAAAGAGAAGGAAATGGGGGTAGTAATTACAGCGATATGGATGGTGGAAATCAAAATCTGGATGCCAATTAATAGTTCTAAATTAAGAACTACCTAAATTCTATTGCGGCTTTAGTTTTGTGTAAATCATTTTTTTACCAAAGATAAAGCCGTAAAAAATATATCTTTTCCATAATCGTTTTGGTTCTCTCATTAACCTAATTAACCATTCCAGGCCTAAACCTATCCAGAACTTGCCCGGTCGTTTTACGGTGCCTGCATAGAAATCGAACACAGCACCAATTGAACAGGTAATCTGCGCATCAATACCTTCAAAATTTTCATAAGCCCACTTTTCCTGTTTTGGTGCCGTCATTCCTATAAAAAGTACATCCGGTTGAAAATCGCCTATCTCTTTTAGTATCTTTCGGCTGTCTTCTTCCGAAAAGGATGGTTTAAAGGGAGGTGAGTAAGTGCCGACTTTGACATTAGGGTATTTATTTAAATTTTTTTTAGAGATTTTCCGGAGGGTCTCCTCCGAAGCACCCAGGTAAAAACAACTCCCACTATTTTTATTTAAAGATCTCAATAAAAATTCATGGCAGTCGGCGCCTGCGATCTTTTTGATCTTTTCACCTTTTAGGAAATTCAGTGCCCAGACAATTCCTATACCATCAGGAAGCAGCACATCAGCATTCAGAAGTGATTCCTTAAATTTGGGATCATTTTCAGCTATACAATAGGAATATTGATTAATTGTATTAACCAATATTTTCTTATTCTTACATAATGCTTCGAGGTTATCCGCAAATAATTTGTAATCTAAAAAATTTATCTTTTTAAAATGCTTATCCATCATTATGAAATATGAAAAATTTATAGATTTCTTTGTTAGTTCTATTGAGGCTTAAGAATAATTGATAAAAACTGCTCTTTATACGATGTTAGTGTATATTTATAAAGAAATCTCTCTCTACCTTTCACTTCCATCTCCACCCTCACCTTATCATTACACAGTTTAGAAATTTGATTAAACAATTCATGTGGAGTATTATTTTTAACTATGAGACCTGTTTCTCCATTGGAGATCATTGAGGGTATTGTTCCTACCTGAGTAGAAATAATAGGTAGCCCATATTCCATAGCCTCAATAATTACTCTTGGACAAGCATCAAACTCTGTTGGAAAAATAAAAATATCTGCTTTTTTAAACATTGTAACCTTTCCTTCATCAAATAACTTTCCATGGTGCACTACAAAATCTTGTAATAAATTAGTGTTGACATATTTATTAAATTTACTTCTTTCAGCATGTGATGGCCACCCTCCCGCAAAATGGCATTTGAATTTGAAATTGGCCTCTTTAAGTAATTTACAAGTTTCCAAAAGCTTAAACCACCCTTTAAATTCTAGCATATTAGAAAGAAAAAATAAATTCAATTCTTTGTTTTTTCTTCTAAATTTCTGTATTTCTAAAAAATCTTCAGACGAAAGGGTATTTGGAATAGCATTTGGCAGAAAGAATATCTTTTCGTCCTTTACTACGGACTTCAAATTATCTTTTAATTCTGCCCCTAAAAGAATTATTTTATCACTCCTCAATAGTTTTTTAATTAAGAACTTTTTAAAAACATTCATCCACTCCTTTTCTCTAAACTGAGATCTAAGATGCAATATTAACTTTCTATCTTTAAACCTTCTAATTAACCACAAAATTACAGAATCCCGAAGAAATGCTATACCAAAAGTCGCAGGTACGAAGTAAACCATATCTGGTTTTTCATAGCGCATAACTTTCCAAATATCCATCAGAACGTAAAAAAAACCAAGTATTTTTGCTGTACTAAAATTACCAACATCAGCGATATCCTTTGAATAATTCAATTTGATCTTAAAAACTTCAAATTCTTCACTTGCTTTTAAAATATTCAGGCATAATTCACTTGAAATAGCACTTCCATAATATGGTGGAGGAAGAGGTGCAATAAATAAAATTTTATTGGTCATATTTTTACCGACTAAAGGAATATCATTTTTTGACAATTCTACCTAAAACAAACAGCATCCAAAGAATATTACCTGTCTTTATTTGTCCGCCTAAAGATTTATTCTCATTAACTAGTCCATTTATAACATCATTATCAATAAAAGTTAAATTACGATTCAAATCTTTTAGCTTAGGTTGAAAGGATTTCTCATGAAACCATTTTTTCAAGGGAACGGAAAAACCTTTTTTAGGAGCTTTTAATAAGGAAGCTGGCAACTGCTTACCTATTGTGTTACGTAAAATACTCTTCCCTTCTAACCCATTCATTTTTATATTTTTATCAACTCCCACCATATATTCAATCAAACGATAATCTAAAAATGGTGCCCTTGTTTCAAGAGAATTTGCCATACTCATGCGGTCAATTTTCACAAGCATATCATTCGGTAAAGTCAATTTAAAATTTAAATACATCAATTTATAAAATGGATCTTTAAAATGACATTTATTCATAAAGTCACTCATAAAATCTTCTACCGGATAGACTGATAAATTTTTTGTCAACCTCTTTATAGTAAGCAAATCTCCACATAAATCTTTATGCAAATATCTATTATTAAAATCCAAATTAAAAGAACTAGCAATGAGTTCAGCTTGACTTAATTTATAACTTAAAATTTCTTTCCTAGATTTAGGCAATGATGATATAATGGACGGGACTCTTTCTTTGAACCAACCTGGTAATTTTTGATAATAGGTTGCAAATTTCTCATGCCTATATAAATTATATCCTGAAAGTACCTCGTCACCTCCATCACCTGTTAAAACCATTTTAACCTTGGATGAGGCAAATTTTGAAACATACCCTGTTGGAATCGCTGAAGAATCTCCAAATGGTTCATCATATTGAAATACTATCTGATTCAAAGATTCTTCGAAAGTATTAGACGATACAACTTCTTCGTGGTGATTAGTAGAAAAATAATTAGATACTTCTCTAGCTAAATTTCTTTCATCATATGATTTTTCATCAAAACCAATAGTAAAAGTTTCCACTGGGAAGGAACTAATTTTAGACATTAGTGCTACGATGCTTGAAGAATCAAGACCTCCACTTAAAAACGCACCAAACGGCACATCACTTCTCATTCTCAATTTAATTGCATCTTCAAATAAATATTTAAAATTTTCGTATATATCTTTTTTATTCTTTAGCATTCTTTCTTCATCAACCTCTGGCAAGTCCCAATATTGTATATGTTTTATTTTCCCGTCATGTACAATTAGACACATCCCTGATTGAAGTTTTTTAACATTTTTGAAAAAAGTCCAAGGAGCGGGTATAAAACCGAATGATAGATATAACTCGACCAACTCCATGTTGAACTCTTTTGTAACACCATAGGCAAATAAAGATTTTATTTCAGAACCAAATACAATACCTTCCTTGGTTACAATATAGTGTAAAGGCTTTTCACTCATTCTATCAACGGATAACATCAGTTGCTTCACATTGTCATCCCATAGAGCAAAAGCCCACATTCCATTAAATTTATTTTGGCAATCAACCCCCCAATGCTCGTAAGCTTTAATTATAACTTCCGTATCTGAATTAGTATGAAAATGATAACCTAAATGAACCAATTCAGTTCTTAATTCAATATAATTATATATTTCGCCATTATATGTAATAACAATTGACTTGTCTTTATTATACATAGGCTGATCACCTGTGGATAAATCAATTATTGATAATCTCCTATGGGCCAATCCAATACTTCCGTTAACATGATGTCCTTCTCCATCTGGACCTCTATAAGAAATAATATCGGTCATTCGCTTCAATTGATTAATATTAATTCTATTATTAGAATCAAAATTGAAAGCACCTGCAATTCCGCACATATAATTTTTTTAAAATTTTTAAAGAAAATTAAATAATCAGAATAAAATCTAAATTCTGATTATTTTTCACTCAAATAATCAACACATTCAACGACTCCACTGACCATTTTTTCCAAAGGAAATATATTTTTAACCATTGACTGTATGTTTTCCTTAAACTCCTGCCTAAGGCGATCGTCCGTAAGTAATTTATAGCCAAATGTAGCCATAGCTATTGGTGAATGATCTTCCAAAAGAAACCCCGTTTTATTGTGTATTATATATTCAACCTCAGGACCATGAACAGGATGACCATTAATTTTTTTAAAGGAAAGAACCGGACAATTAAAACAAAAAGAATGATTGACAGAAAGACCTACAGATCCTGGCATAACCATTAAATCAGAAATAAATAGTAATTCTCCATTTTTGTTTTCATCATACACGGCACCGTGGAAATAAATATCCTCTCCAATACCCTTTTTAACTACTATATTTTTAATCGTTTCCAGCATTGGACCATCACCTATGAAATGAACTCCAACTACGATATTATATTTAAATTTTAATAATTCATACATATCGATTAATAATTCTGGCTTTTTAGAAGTTAACATCCTTCCAATAAATATTAAATTTTTCTCATGTTTTACTTTCAATCTATTTTTAATATTCATCCGTCCTTCCAGCTCCAATTTATCTCTTATTTGTGAAGCTGATATTGTATCCAATGTATTCTGTGCAATAAATATTTCTGATTTTGTTATATAATGTTTGAGAATTTCTTTGTCTTTCTTTCCGTATACAATATTTGCATCTATTAAATTCATTAAAATTAATCTGTACCTATCTGATAATCTTCTTCTGGGTTCAAAGCCTATTGCTCTATTATACCCATGGGACCAAAAAGCGCATTTAATACCAAAAACTTTACATGTTAGAATAATAAAAGGCAGATTTATTATACCTATGGCAAATTCTAAAATGACTACTTGAGGTTTAAATTTTAGAATTTGGAACAGCGGAAATAATATTAAAGCGGTTTCATTGAACCAATACTGTATTGAAAAAATTTTCTTTGAATAATTAGTTTTTATAGTTTCAATACCAGAATTATTGTGACCATTCAATACTAATAGTTCTACATGTTGTGCCAATAAATCGAAAACAGGTTTTCGGTAATTGGCAAATATCTTTTGAATAATTACAACCTTTTTATTTCTTTTAATCATAGCATAACTTAAAAAAGCAACCAGACAGATTAGAGACTGGATGTATAAAATTTATTGGATTCTTTTTGTATTGAAGAAGCTTATTTAAGAGAAATAAGCTTTCCGTGTAAATACGCATTCAGTAGGTTTAAAATTGATTTTTCTAAATCAATGGAATCAATGGAATCAATAATTTCACCCTTCTCATTCAAATCAGGATGAACCATAATTTCTGTAAGTTTATTTTGATTTCCTTTTTTTAATTTAGTCTTATAGATTTCCAATACTTCGAAAGAATCAGTAAAACTAATCCTATAATACTTATAGACCATATTAACAATTTTCCTGTACAGCAATTTTAAAGGATTATATCCATTTACCCAGGTTTGTGAGACCCTTACTTTTATATTATGCTTCTTAGCAATAGTCAAAAAAATAGGTAGAAGCCAAGGTAATTCATGTATTGTGTGATGTGAATTTATATGTGTAGGCAAAAGCTTATTTATGTATAGTTCTTCTAACTGTGCATTAATTTCATTTTCAATATTACCTCTATTTGATCGAGATAAAAAAACTCTCGGATTATATATATTCTTTTTAATGAAAAAACCTTCTTTATTTACCAATGATGTTTTTGACAAGTCAGTTATTGGTTTGCCTTCTGTAAGACAAACATGCAACCCAATATTACTACCGAAATGATTACTTTTAGCCAATAAAATCGCCTCTTTGAACGCCGGCATGTTTGGCATTATTGAGGTACTATTTATTAGGCCTTTTTGAAAGCATTTTGTAATCGCAAGATTTCTCTGAGTGTTTAATCCGAAATCATCGGCATTAATTATGACTATTGAAGGAATCATGTTTATTTTTTTAAAGGTTATTACTATGAAAATTATAAATTATCAATATTATAAGCCCTTGACCAAAGTTCCAGGTTAAGCACGCGCCAATATGGAAATTTTGGATTCGCGGATGAATTTTTAAAAACTTTTTTGATTTTATCGGCATCCCAAATGTTCTTAGCCTTAAAACTTTCACTTTCTAAAATCCCCGCCACATAGTTTTTAAAAACCGGATCATTGGTAATATAATCTGTAAAGGGGGTGTTGAAGCCGATTTTCTTGCGGTTCTTGGTTATGGAATCCGGCAGTTCTTTACCTATGGTCTCCCGAAGGATCCGCTTGCTGACCCCGCCCTTAAGTTTTAAAGAATCGGGTATGGAAAAAGCAAACTCCATCATGCGGTAATCCAGAAAAGGAGAACGGATCTCTATGGACTGGTTCATAGAGGAAACATCTTCATAATGAAGAATGGCATTGATGTCCTGATTTTTAATAGCATCAAGAAGATAATTATTAAGGTTTCCGCCGGAAGGCGAAAATTTATAGAGGGAATGGTAACCGCCATTTGCCTTAACAAAATCTTTGTTCAGGCATGGAATCATTTTCTCCTGATATCTCGCCCTAAGATAAGAAGCAAACGGGGGACTTAGAATAGATTTTGCCATCTGCGTCAACAAATATTTTTTGGGATAGCCATTTTCTTTATTGAGACATTTGAACTCTTTGAAAAAATTTCCCTTTTTTGAGGTCAATTGATCTAGCAAATAAGCTCCACAAATCGTTTTATCATACCCCGCCAAAGCTTCATCGCTCCCCTGTCCATTTATAACCACTTTGATTCCCTTCTCTTTGCATGCTTTCATAATCTGATTATGAACAACCGTATTAAAACTAAGCAAAGGATGGTCAAAATCATAGCTCAACTTATCAAGGCTTTCTATGGTATGCTTTGTATCCACCTGAATCTCATGAAGCTTAATGTGGCTACAAGTCTTTACAAATTCCCTGGCAATTTCTGTTTCATCATCCTTAAAATTGGGAAAAGAGGCTATAAAAGCATTTATTTCATTTTGCCCCAATTCGCCGGAATTGATCAAGCTATCCGTCACCCGTGCGATGGCGCTGGAATCCAATCCCCCGCTTAAAAGCAGTGCTACGGGCACATCGCTACGGTAACGCAGTTTGACCGCATTTTTAAAAAGTTGTGTGAATTCTTCTTTATAATCCAGATCTTTTTGGTGTTCAAAAAGGTCATTTTTGAGTGACCAATAGCTTTTTAAACTAACTTGATCATTTTCGATAATCAAATTGGTTCCAGGCAACAGCTCATAACAATCCTTAAAAAAGGTCTCCCCATTATTCAGGCGGTATCCATAGGAGAGATATTGATAAACCCGACAATGGTTTGCCTTATTTATCCCGGTAGCTTCGTGAATGGCCTTCAGCTCACTGGAAAAGAAAAGTTTATTATTTGTCTTATAATAGTAAAAAGGCTTAACGCCCATTCGGTCACGCGAGCAGAACAACTTATTCTTACGAAAATCATAAATGGCAAATGCCCACATCCCGTTGAAATGATGTACGCAATCATCGCCATACTCCATATAGGCTTTCAGGATCACTTCTGTATCACTTTTTGTTTGAAAGGTTTGGCCTTTAGCGAGGAGTTCTTTTTTAATTTCTAGATAATTATAGATTTCTCCGTTGAACACGATTACAATATCCCTGTTCTCATTTAGCATTGGTTGATTTGCTGATTCATCCAAATCTATGATACTCAACCTTCTGAAACCCAGCCCAACTGAATTCTGAACAAAAGTGCCAGCAGCATCCGGACCACGATGATATAAAGTATCATTCATTTTTGAAATCGTAGCCCTACAATCAATTTTCTGGCTTATTTCAACTTCATGATCAATCGCTATTATTCCGTTTATACCACACATATATTACGCGGATTTAAAATTATTAATTGAAAAATCAATATTCTATTATATAAAATTCATTCATTATAAAGCTTCTGTAGCTTTCCCTCTAGATAATTACCAAAACCTTTCCATGTATTTTCAGAGTAAAATGAAGTTAACTCTTCAAAGTTAACGGGAGTATTTTTCGAGGTATTATTTAAACTTAAAATACCCTCATAATCCTTATACGTTTCAACAAAACTCAGGCTACTCAAATCCTTGAAAGAACCATGATCTGGACCTATAATTTTCACACCCATACTCACGGCATCCATTAAAGCTCCGGAACTTAATACAGACACGAACTTATGAGTGAAAAGGATAAAATTGCACTTTCTTGCCATTTCCCGTATCTCCTCCAGAGAAAAAAAATCGTCTTTAACAGTAATGTTTTCATTCAAATAAGGGAACATTTTCTGTTTATAAGTCTTGTCAAAACATTTGCCTGCTATCAGTAATTTCAAATTTTTCCTTTCCTCAGAAGTATTTAAAAATTTCAGAAACTCCAAGACCCCTTTGTAAGGCTGAATCGTTCCCCAAATAAGAAAATCAAATTCTTTTTGCTGTTTTAATTTTGGTATCTCCTTTGGCTTCTCTCGCATGGGGTGGTTAATATAACAAACCTTTGAGACCTGTGAAGGATAATTTTCTTCAACAAAAGAAATCCCTTCCCGGGAATGTGTCACGATCAAATCTGAATACTTCATCAATATTTTATACATAAAATCTGTCCAATGATTTTTTGCAGAAAAGTGAGAGTATTTATTGTGAAGTATCCAGACGATTTTTTTCTTCAGTACTTTAGCGATCACTAAAAACAAAAGAAAAAAAAGAGTCTGTAGTTTTCCCAATTTGTAAATTGGAAGGTCTTCTATCCAGTTAAAAATATAAATATCTGCACGCTGGATATATTGAAAGAAATCCAAAACGCCTTTGTGATTCACTTTTTGATTGATTAGATAAAAATTCCCTTCCAATGATCTTTGAAAATCTTTGATATAAGGATTTGGCGAAGCTTCCTTTTCATAATCAAACTGTGGATAAAAATAGATGTTTTTCATAATTCAAGCATGAATACCAAGACAATACCCTCTAATTCCCATTTCTAGGTACTACCTCAGAAATGCATCTTTGAAAATTTTCTGAAACGATGCTGGCATCGTGTCTGGTCTCCGCGAGATGTTTTGCTTTTCTGGCTATATTTTTCCGTAAGTCCTCGTCGTACAGTAAACTGGAAATAGTTTCAGAAAGGGATGAAACCTTACTGTCTGTAACCATAGAAGCCCAACCATATTCTTTTGCATATTGAACCAGCGCTGTATCTTCTGGTGAGAAAATTATAATGGGAGTCCCACTGGCCATATATTCAGGAGCCTTGGTGGGCATGGAATATTTAATGAATTTTATAGATTCCTCATCAAAATCATAAGGTAGGATTAGAAAATCTGTTTCTGCGAATACCTTCGGTAACTCTTCGTAGGCTACAAAATCCTGATGTTCCACATCTTCAAAATCCGCGATCCATTCCGGTGCTTCCAGAGTTTGAATCACAAACCTTAATTTAGAATTAAATTTCCTGTTAACCTTATTAACTGCTCTTGCAATATTCTTAAGTGAACCGTCGATTCCCAAACCAATTCTCCCGGCGTATAAAATGGTCGGAGACTCATTTAATCCATAAGCTTGCCGCTGATCTTTCTTCCAGAAATTAAGGTCTATCGGATTGTGAAAAGTAACAAAATTTTTTCCATATCTCCTTCTGTATTCTTCGGCCATATAATCGCTTATACTCATTGCGACATCGGTGTTGGCAAGTAAAATCCTCAACATTTCGTCGGTTTTATCCCTCCAGTGATTTGCCAAAAGCCCTTTCCGGTCTAAAGTGGCAGGCCAGTCGTCCATCATATGAAAAATAAGAGGTTTACCGGTATATTTTTTAACCTCCAGACAAAACAGGATATCTTCAAGACTACTCGCCTGGGTGTATAGAACTTCCGGAGCAAATTCATCTATCCATGAACAAAATCCATCAGATAAATGCGTACGAGTTATAAAGTATGAGAACCCCAGAAAATCCAATACCGGATATAAATGTTTAACCAACAGCTTTACTCTGAATTTTGATTTCTCTTCTACGATATTCTCTTTAGACCTGTCAGTGAATTTCACATCTCCCGAATAATACTTTCTTCTGAAAAGATTAAAAGGAAACATCCATTTTCGTTCTTCAGAACCGAGCTGATAATAATTATTGCAAACGGAAGGATCCATATCTTGAGTTAATAGGTAACCTGAACAAGCCACCGCAAGCTTTTCTCTGTTCCAAGCAGAGAATAGATTGGATAAGGTTATACCGCCACCGGTATTATCTACAAATGGCTGATTAATGATTAAAACCCGGGGTTGAGACATTATGATTTACGAGATTTATCCAATGTATAATTTTTATAGTTCTGGAGATAATCAGTCAATTCTTCTTCTTCCATAGTTCTGATAAAAGGAGAAAAACATATAGCCACTGAAATCCATAATAAAATATACTGCAAAGTAAATGTATTTATGGTAGAAGGATACATGTTTAGAAGAATCCAGATAATCCAGCACGCCGCCGCTTTGCTCAATAGATTATTGGAAAGGAACAATCCTTTGAAAATTGCAGGGATCATAATAAGCAAAAAAAGAATCACCGAGACCACTCCGCCTTTTAGTATGAACTGCAAATAATCGGTTTCTATGGTTCCACGATAACCTGTAACGTCATCAGGATCTATACCGGGGCAAAAATATTCACCATCCATGCCTTTACCAATTATCCAATCAGTGAACCCCATATCCGTATAAAAACACAATTCAACATTGGAACGGGTATCTTCCAGTCCCCGGTCTGTGATGTAATCAAAAATCTCGTTGTTGTGTGAAGTAAAAAATTCGATTCCAAAAACTAGCAATATCCCTCCCGTTAGAATAGTAAGCATCACTAAAAATAATTTATTCCGGGTTTGACCAAGATAAAGCAGGTATGCAAAAACCGCCGTGAGACCGCACATAATAAGTAAACCACGCCTGGCTCTTATGATTGCGAAAAATGTGGTTACAAGTAGAACAATAATAAGAAAAAACTTTCTCCGATTAGAATGGTAACGATAGGCCATTAAAAGGAAGAAGGCCGGCACAGCCAGCGTTTTTGAAAAATATTCTACGATATTCAAACTAGTGAGGCTCTCTCCCTGTCTCAACAGATCTTTTATAAAGAAGGCATCATAAAACAAGAAGGCAATAGCTAATATAAAGATAGCCTGAAAAAGTCTTTGTATATAGAAGAGTTTAAGTGGCAATAGAAGGAAAAGCGGACTCAAATATAAAATCCCTCCAAACCAGGCATCAAAAATCATGAATTTGATTTGATCAAAACTGGTAGTAAAACCTCTTATAAAGATGAACGCAATCCAGATCATGTACAAGGTAAACAACACCTGCAAGTAATCATTTCTCAGCCTGAATTTCGCCAGTACGAAAAACGAGGGGAAGAACATCAGGAGACCTATGATCTGTAAAACCTGGCAAATAATGTAATTTACATAGGTAGTTGTTGAAAGGGTAAAACTTAGGGTGTACAATAGAAAACCAATCCACACAAGACTGATCAGTTCGCGTTCTCTGTAGGTAGTTTGTAGAAATGTATTCAAACTTTTCTCCATGTAATCTTAATCTAGCACACTTTTTATTAGCTCCAGGTGTTTATCTATTACTGTAAGTTGATCAAATTCCTTTAATTTGTATCCGGTAATTTTTTCTTCCAGGCAATAAGCAATCCCTGCGGCAAGATCTTCAGAGTTTTTATATTCCGCTAAATAACCATTGTTTTTATGAGCTATCAATTCGGGAATCCCTCCTACCTTAAATGCAGTTACCGCAGTTCCGCAGGATAATGATTCTAAAATCGTATAAGGTAAATTATCTGCAAGAGATGGTGCAACAAAAACGTTCGCTGCATTATAAATCACTGAAATGGCATATTCATTATCTACAAATCCAATAAATCTCGTCTCAAACGGTATAGATTCTGAAATTTCGGAATTTGGACCGCTTCCAAAAACCACTATTTGTATTTCCCTGTTTCCGGATTCATATAAAATATTCAATGCAGTTTTAAGATATTCCCAGCCTTTATAGGGACTATTAATTGCCATTGCTCCAAAAGCAATTATATCTTTTTTACTGTCAAGGTTCAGTATCTGCCTTGCAACCTTTCTGCTAAAAGGTTTAAAAAGCGATGTATCGATTACATTAGGAATATGAAAGACAGGCTTAGAGCCCAATAATGCAGATTTTTGCGCACAATCATATAACCATTTACTCGGTGAGACGAAATAAAAATTCTGATATTTAGAAAAAAAATGCTGCTTCTTATTGAAACCTTTGTAGGATAGGTCTTTAATCTTGTTCGGTTCAAAAAACTGACAATTTTGACACTGAATGGTATATTTATCACAATCAAAACTATGATGGCACCCACCTGTGATCGTCCACATATCATGCATAACCAAGATAATTGGTTTCTTTAACCGGGCGAGTTTATCAAGACTTTGAATACTCAGAAAACCATTCAATATCCAGTGTACATAAATTACATCGGCCTGTAAAACCTCTTTTCTTTCCGAAACATCTGAACCAAGCACAGGGTAGGAAAATCCACCATATTTAGTAAGTATATTTCTGGTGAGGTAGGATTGTATGGTATTATTGATCTTTGAGATCACCCTTCCTTTCTTCCCCATAACAGAAATTCCCTGGCTTTCGTTTTTATCAGAATAAAGAGCCAGAATTCCGGACTCTAAACCTGCTTCATTAAATGCCCGGTGTAATCTATTGGCAGGACTTGCAGCCATAAGTCCATATTGCAGGTGTAGTATTTTAATCATTAAATTAATTATTTATGATTGGTTTGTGCGTTAAAAAAAATTCATTACTTTTTCTTTAATCCCATAATATAAGGAACTGCTATCGTAACCCAATCTAGTAAAACTGCCATAACTTTTAATAGGAACAGCCTTCGCCATGAACCTATTAAGTAAAACGATTTCATGGTTTTTTATAGGTATTTTATTTATTAAACTTTGTGTTGTAAAAGCATATTTATAGCCAGATTCTTTGGCCACTTTTATAAGACTACTGGAATAATTACCGTTTGGAAACGCCATAGTGTTTGGACTATACCCCAACACTTCCGTTAGAATATCATTGGACTTTTCAAATTCTACCGCAGCTTCTTCTAAGCTATAATTTGTAAGAATAGAATGATTATGGGTATGATTTCCTATGCTTACCAAATCATGATTTCCAAATACTTTCAGTTCTTCGGTTGTCATAGGGCGATCAACATCACTCCAAGGAATAAAACAGTCTTTTCCAAAATTCTCCAGCAAATACTGGTCTATCTCATCATTTTTGAAACGTTTAAGATATTGTTGTTCATCCTGTATCATTTCCAGAGAGACTCCTTCCTGTGTCCTGTATTTATAAACAACATCCCACCAATAAGATTTATTGGAAATTAAATTTTTCGTGGTGATGAAATAAGTGGCCGGAACTTGAAATTTTTCCAGT
>Ga0307486_1002121_pt1 | contig 14217 bp, 14 predicted proteins | sample CBIW02metaG_FD_203663 | JGI IMG/M metagenome (GOLD analysis project Ga0307486, IMG submission 203663) | Sea-ice brine microbial communities from Beaufort Sea near Barrow, Alaska, United States - CBIW 0.2 | ecosystem: Environmental > Aquatic > Marine > Coastal | place: USA: Alaska | collected... | reverse complement strand
CCGCGAGCCCCGCACGATGGCCTACTTCGAACGTCGCCGCGCCGAGGGGCTCACAGACCGCGACATCATGCGCTGCCTCAAACGTCACCTTGCGAACGAGGTCTACGCAGCGCTCATCAACCCCGCAGCACCGCCACCCGCCGGACCTGAACTGCGCGCGCGACGACACCTCCAAGGCATCAGCATGCGCGACCTCGCCACCAGCCTCGACACCCCCTACCGGCGGCTCCAACGACTAGAAACGGGCGCGCGCATCGACCCCGCACTCGAGCATCAAGTCACAGCTGCTCTCGACGAACTCGACCCGAAGATCGGGACTTGACAACAATAGGAGCATCCACTCCACGGGACTTGACCGTCCAGTTGACTCATTGGGCTAGGCCGCGAGGGCAACTAGTTGATGAGTATGTACCGACTAAACGTCGAACCGTAACAACTTGGTAACGACCATTGTAGTTGCTCGAACTAGATGGTAAACATGAACTGTAATCGATTGCTGTAGAGCAGTGTAAACCCGGCTTGTCTGGTGGATTCTACTGGATCTGCCGCCCTAATACTGGAGGAAATCATGGAGAGCAAGAAGAGAATCATGGTCGGTGCAACCATATTGGCAGCCGTCTTGGCAATGAGTTCATGTTCATCGACGGAGACGACGTCAACGAGTGAGGCTCCTAGTAGCAGTGCGGGCTCAAGCAGCAGCCAGGAGTCGGGATCTACAGAACTACGTTTGGCGATGGTGACTCAAATTGAGGGGATTCCCTATTTTGCAGGGTTCGCAAAGGGTGGTGAGCAAGCAGCTCAGGATTCTGGGTTCTCATATACACAGACCGGTCCGGCCAAGGTTGACTCGGCGGAGCAAGTGAGGGTGTTCGATAACCTAGTTACACAGGGTTATGACGGGATTGCGATCTCTCCACTTGACGCGACCTCGATCAATCCCTCGATTGCCAAAGCAAGGGCAGCTGGCATCACCGTTATCACGTCAGACGCAGATGCTCCTGATAGTGAGCGACAGGTATTCGTCTCTCAGGCCACCGATGATGCCTTGGGCGCCACTGCTATGGATGAGATTGCGAAGGGAATGGGCGAGCAGGGGCAATACGGCATCATTTCTGGCTCAGCAGATACCCAGACATTCATAAATTGGCTTGCAGCAATGGACAAGAGGCAAAAGGAGGCGTATCCAAACATGGAACTTGTGGGCGGTGTTCGTCACACACTCGATTCGGCCGCAGCCCTAACTGAGGCCCAAAACCTGATCACAGCATTTCCCGACTTAAAGGGTCTAATTGCCGTTCCTTCAACTGCTGTTCCTGGTGTGGCTCAAGCCATTCAAAACTCGGGGAAAAATGGTGAAATTACCATGACCGGCTATGGCTCTCCCCAAACAGCCGGACCATTTCTCGATGAGGGATCGATGACGTCAACCGTCTTCTGGGACGCAAAGCAGCTTGGATATCTGACGGGTTGGGCAATGGACCAGTTGGCTCGCGGGGAAACCCTGCAGGCCGAGAACACGGTGCCCGGATTTGATCAGCCCGTGATGTACGACGATGCGACGAAGACATTGCTCCTCGGAGATCCGATAGTGATTACCAAGGATACGTGGAACAACTACGACTTCTAGATCCATGAAGAATACTGTAACTGACTCTAATCATTTACCCGTTTTGGTGGCTGAGTCCATTTCGAAATCGTTTGGTGTCACACACGCATTGACGAAAGTGGACTTCTCCATCCAGCAAGGCGAACGGGTCGCGGTGATGGGTGAGAATGGAGCGGGAAAGTCGACGTTAATGAAGGTGTTTGCTGGGGTACACGCTCCTGATTCAGGGATTATGTCGCTGAATGGGGATCGGTACTCACCCTCGTCGCCAATTGACGCGATCGCATCGGGCATCGCTACCGTATATCAGGAGCCGTCAGGCTTTGGTCACCTGACGGTACTTGAAAACCTCTTCATGGGCCGCCAAGAGACTTCGCGTTTTGGCATACTGGACAGTCGTGGCATGGCGCAATCCGGTAGGTCGCTATTGGACTCGCTTGGGATTCCTAGCAAGTTGCTTGGGCGGGAGATGCGCTCGCTCTCGTTGGCCGAACAGCAGTTGGTCCTAATAGCGAGGGCGGTATCAAGGGAAGCCAAGGTACTTATTTTGGACGAACCCACTTCGATACTGACTAAATCGGAATCTGAACGGTTGTTTGATTTGGTAGATGACTTATCTAATAAAGGCACGGCAATCTGCTACATAACCCACCGTTTTGACGAATTAGATCGGGTGGCAGATCGATTCGTGGTCCTACGAGACGGCAAAAATTCCGGCGAGATCAGCCATCCGGATAGAAACAAGATTCTGGATATGATGGGTTCTCGAACCATGACGGAAACTAAGAATGAGCCTGTCTCGAAAGATGCCGGAGAAGATGTCAGAGGGGTTTCCGATGAACAGCTCGTCGTAAAGGGGTTGTCGTCTAGCGGCCACTTTAGTGACATCTCGTTCAAGGTGGATAAGGGTGAGATAGTCGGCCTCTACGGTTTGATAGGCGCCGGGAGAACTGAAGTAGCATTGGCTCTTTTTGGTGAGCTACCCATTGATTCTGGCGAAATTATATTCAAGGGTGAGCTCTATCGACCGAAGTCTAGTCAAGACTCATTATCGTCCGGGATAGCGTATCTGCCGGAGGATCGAAAGATTCAGGGCATCTTCCAGTTCATGAATGTTGGAGAAAATACATCTGCTGCAATGCTTAGGTCACTTGCGAAATGGGGGGTGCTGTCGCGCTTTAAAGAGCGAACGATCGTAAGGGACGCAATGAATGCGTTCTCCGTGAAGGCAGCTGGCACAGGAGCCCTGATCACATCGCTTTCGGGAGGCAACCAACAAAAGGTATTGCTCGCTCGGCTCATCGCCACAAGACCGGATCTGTTGATTCTGGACGAGCCCACTCGAGGTATTGATGTTGGAACAAAGCAAGAGATACATCAGAATATCGCTGACCTCGCAAAGAGTGGTGTCGCGATATTGATGATTTCAAGCGAGCTACCAGAGATACTGGCTCGCGCTGACCGGATACACGTACTCCATGAGGGCAGTATTGTGCGCACTCTGGAGCGTGATGAGGCGACGGAAAGCCTCATCCTGGAAGCCGCGGTAGGAGGGGAACTAGATTGACAACCCATTCGGAATCAGTCGTAGAGAGACCAAGTGCCGGGCTGGACTCTGCACAAAAAATCTCTCGCAACTTGCTACTCGCTCGACGTTCGCTCCTGCCATTCCTACTGGTTGTTGAGTTGATCGTATTCACGCTCTCCAGCAACAGCTTCTTGACGGTCGGCAATTTCCTGAATATCGCAAGCGATGCCACCGAGGTGGCATTGATCGGTGCAGGCATGACTTTGGTCATCCTCATGGGAGGAATAGACATCTCTACCGGATATGCCATGGGGGTAATAGCTTGGCTAGTGGCATATCTCAATGGCGTACAGACTAATCCTGTTCTGATTCTAGTGGCCGCAGTCGCGGTAGGTGCTCTAGTTGGTCTAATAAACGGCCAATTGGTCGCAATTTTTAAAATACCCTCTATTGTTGCCACGTTGGGTATGAGCGCTATCTTGCAAACGGTCCTCTTCACCCTATGGGATAAAACAGATATTTTCTCTGGGCCGATACTCGAAGGTTTGTCTCGACAAAGCAAATTCTTCGGAATCCCAACGCTAGTGCTAATTACGGTTGCCCTATATCTAGTTTTATATTGGGTCACTCAGAAAACGGTATTCGGGCGGTCGATGTTTGCAATCGGTTCGAACCGAGAAGCAGCTACCCTAGCTGGAATCAGAACGAATATAGTGCGCATCGCGGCCTTTGTGATAGTAGGCGTGACCGTAGCTCTCGCGGCGGTTACCTATGTCGGCCGTGTGGGAGTTGTACAAGCCTCAACGGGCGGATCGATCACTCTTTTGGCCATTGCTGCGGTGGTAGTCGGCGGCACGTCAATTCTGGGGGGTGAGGGATCTGTGCTCAGAACTTTGGGAGGAGTCGCGTTCATTATGATCCTCCAAAATGGAGTTGTACTGGCAGGTGTTCCACCGCTATGGAACGGATTGATGATCGGAGTGGTGATCTTGTTGGCAGTACTGCTCGATGGAATTATCTCGAGATTGAACTCCGACCAACAAGGTAGTTTAGCATGATGCGACTTATGGGAGACAGGCGAATAGCGCTAGGTATTCTAATAGCTATCGCGATTGTTGCGATGGGAATGATCTCACCATATTTCCTCGAAGCAGGGAATCTTCTTTCTTTGATGCAATATAGTTCGGTTGTGGGACTTCTTGCTATTGGACAATCACTTGTCATTCTTGGCGGTGGAGGTGGTATTGATCTCTCAGTGGGTTCGATGCTTTCGCTGTCGAGCATCACCTTTGGCTTACTGGCCGTTGATGCAGGTTGGAGCCCGTGGCTCGCAGCATTGGGCGCTATAGTCGCCGGTGCACTGCTTGGCCTTTTCAATGGCGTACTAATTAACGTGTTCAACATGCCACCGCTGATTGTGACGCTGGGCACGTTGTATCTATATGGATCACTAGCGCTTGTTCTCGCGAACGGTTTAGATATAAATGGCTTTGACCGAGATGGATTCTCCATTTTGGGACAATCAACTATATTCGGCATTCCGACTCAAGTTATATTTGTGCTCATACCATCGTACGCCGCAGTCGCGTGGGTCATGTCGCGTACTCGTTTCGGTCGAGAAGTTTATGAAACTGGTTCCAATGCGATTGCAGCACGAATTTCGGGTGTTAATGTCAAGTGGACTCGCATCAAGCTATACGCTATCTCTGGAGTGTTTTCAGCGATGGGAGCAGTCGTCACAGCGTCCTGGCTGTTAAACGCTAAGTCGACAGCGGGGGTGGGACAGGAGCTACAAGCAATCACGATTGCGGTGCTGGGTGGGATCGTGATTACAGGCGGAGTCGGCAGAGTGTCAGGGACGCTTTTGGCCTTGGTATTGGTAGCTGTATTGAACTCGGGTATGGCGCTAGCCGGCGTGGGTAGTACCTATCAGATTGGATTGCTTGGGGTGGTGCTGATCGTGTCCGTTCTGGTTAGACATAAATCCGCTATCCCCAGCAGCGTTCCCTGACGGATAGCTTTAAAAAAATCGAAAAGGTGGATGTATGTCTATGATCAACATACTATTTGTGGGCGAATCCTGGAGTACAACTGAGGTTCACACAAAGGGGTTTGATTCCTTTATTACTTCTAGATACGTGGAGGCGGGTTCCGCTATACGTGAGGCACTGAACGGGGGGGGGCTAGTGCTGGAATACATGCCTAGTCACGTTGCGGTAGAGAAATTCCCTGATTCGTTAGAAGGTTTGAGTGTTTACGATGTAATTTTATTTTCGGATATTGGCTCAAACTCTTTATTGCTCTCTAAATCAGTATTTCTCGACGGACAAACGCGACCTGATCGTCTCTCGGTGCTTCGTGACTGGATCAGCCAAGGGGGAGGGTTCGGGATGATCGGTGGGTATATGAGCTTTCAGGGCATCGAGGGAAAGGCAAACTACGGCAATAGTGCGCTCGCTGAAGCATTGCCGGTGCACCTGATCCAGGGTGACGACAGAATTGAAACGCCTCAGGGTAGTTTTGCCCAGGGAACCAGTCATGGGATATTGGATGGGGTTCAAGGTCCGTGGCCGCCTCTTCTGGGGTATCAGCGGTTTAGGGCGCGTGAAGAGGCACGTACGATCGCTTCATTTGATGTTGACCCATTGTTGGTAGTCGGTACGTTCGGCTCAGGACGAACACTCGCCTATGCGAGCGACATCGACGCGCACTGGGCACCAACCGGATTCACCTCCTGGGACGGATTCTCGACGATGTGGCGTAATGCGGCCCATTGGTTGGCGGGGGACTATGAACTTGGGCTTGAAGGTAGACTCGAATGAGCTCAGAACCGGAACTGCCTGTTGTGAGTTACGAGGTGCAGACGACATTGGGACGTAGGGCGTTCGGCACTGGACAGGGATATGTCCTACCACACGAGCATATTTTGACGGATTTACGTGTTTATTGGGAGGGCGCGGGTAAGTGGAATGACCTCGATAGTGTCAACCAAACGTTGAGACCTTCTATGTACGATGCGCATAGGCGTCTCCCACAAGGTACGAGCCGTGAGAATTTGGTTCTTTCGGACTGGTTCTTAGCAGCGCAGGAGTTGATCGAAGCAAAAGACAACGGCTGCCAACTTATTGTCGATTTGACTGTCCAGGGCCTATCCCCACAAATTTCTCTTGCTTCGCAGAGTGCAGAGATGGCTGGATTGCCGCTCGTCTACGGTATTGGACGTTATTTGGGTCATGCATTGACAGAAGAACAGACCTCGGCGAAGGTCGATCAAGTAGCTTCCGAGTGGCTTGAACAAGTTCGTGACGGCGTGGACGGACATTCTGTCGGAATTATTGGAGAGATCGGTACGTCAGCTCAGATTCAAAAAGTGGAAGAAGTGTCTCTGAGGGCAGCAGCACACGTACAGTATGAATCCAAGTTGCCCCTCAATATTCATGTGGACCCGTTTGGCAGGCAGGGTCATACCGTGCTTGATATCTTAGAGCGGGAGAATGCCGATCTCTCGAAAGTGGCTTTAAGCCATTGTGATGGGGATATCGATATCGACTGGTTGGTAAGTCTCTGTGAACGAGGCGTCTACGTGGAGTTTGATTTGTTTGGAACGGGGCATGAATGGAAGATTATGGGTCGTGGTTTCAATAACGACTACGAGCGATTAGACGCAGTATGCCAACTTGTCGAATTGGGATGGTCCGAATCACTACTCCTTTCGCACGATATATGTATGAGAAATTCACTGATCAGACATGGCGGTTGGGGGTATGGGCATCTCGGGCGTACTATTCTTCCCGAGCTGGAACGGCGCGTGGGGCCTGGCATGCGCGAGGTACTCACTTCAACTAACCCGCTACGCTATTTAAGTGTAAACTGACATGGGTACGATAGATACGAGAATCTTGACTCGTCTCATTGGCGCTGAGTATTTGAATCGAGAGTCCTTGGTGTTGGGTGATGAAACCCACGGCGAACTGTTCAGGTTGAAAGATAGTGATTCTAACGTACGGCAACTAGTCGTTGTAGGGGATACCGGTATCGATTTCTTCGTTGGGATTGAGGAAATGCCGAGCCGCGATTCCAAGGTGATTGGTCAACACCTTGGAATATATGGCGGCGGCATGGAAGCAAACTTTGCCACAGCTGCGATAGCGGCATCGCCTGAACTGCATCTTAGATTTATTTCACGGATTGGTCATGGTGATTTGGGTGAAGTTACTCTCCAACACATATCGAAGTTGGGTATAGATACATCCTCCGTGGTAACGGATTTGAGCTCTGGTACCTGGTGGTGCGCAGTCGGCCTGGATGCAACCGGGGAGAAGGCGCTTATGGGGGCTCGAACACCCGCAGCGTTGCCGATCCACGCCGACTTCCAACCAGACTCTTGGGGAGATATATCGTGGCTGCATATACTTGGTGACATAGAATGGTCTGAATCCGCTATTAACACCTCGATCTCCCTGGGTGCAGTCACAAGTGTGGACATCGAAGGTAGTTTCGCAACGGAGTTCCCCCAACGAGCCCGGTCGTTGGTGCTGGCTGCGGATGTTTCAATCATCAACTTGTCGGGCTTGCTTGCACTGGTTGGTATTGAACAAAAGGTTGGGCGCCTCTTAGATCAATTGACGGAAGGCGCGTACCGTGGCGGACGATCAAAGGCCCTACTCATTACGTTGGGCGCTAAGGGTGCGCTATTTGTACACCGAAATCCCGGCGAAGATTGGCGCTTCTATGGTTGCGAAGCGCTGAGATGGCCCGTAGTTGACTCTACGGGAGCGGGCGATTCTTTTGCCGGGACCTTCGTTGCGTCTCTCCTTAAGGGACTGCCGATTAGTGAGTGTATGACGCGCGCGACCGGCGCAGCTGCTAAATCTATGGGGAGAATAGGGGCGCGAGGGCCAAGGCTTGATCAATATTCCAAAGGAGAAGATAATGAACAATAGTGACTCATTTCGAAAGGGCACAAGCCTTTCGAGCACTGAACTCGTTGATCGCATTCACGCATCCATTGCAATGGGTGTGATTGGAGATGCACTAGGCGCTCCGACCGAGCAGAGAAGCATTCGTGAAATTCAGGAACTGTTCGGAGGCCGAGTGGAGAGTTTCTTTGAACCTCCTGCGGATTCGCCTTATGCCAAAGGGCGTCGCGCGGCAGAGATTACGGATGATTCGAGTCAAATGATGCTGCTGTGCGAACTACTGATCAAATACAACGGTGTGGTCACGGCTCGAGCGGTTGCTGATATGGTCTTGTTATGGTCTGAGGATGATCGCTACTTTCCCCACTTTGCTGGGCCGAGTACACGTGCCGCTATCGAGAGTTTGAAGGCGGGCGCCGACCCTGAAATATCGGGTTCCTTGGGGAGGGAGACAACCCAAGGAACTTCGAACGGTGGCGCCATGCGTGTAGCGCCAGTTGGGATGGTTCATCCTGGTGATCCGGAGGCAGCGGTCATGGCCGCAGCTACGACCTGTCGACCGAGTCACTTCACATCTGTGGGTGTAGCGGGCGCGGGAGCGATTGCCGGAGGTGTAGCCGTAGCACTTCAAAAGGGTGCCACGATTCTCGATGTTGTTCGAGGAGCGATCTGGTCCGCTGAGCTCGGGGAGCAAATTGGCTCTCGAGATGGGCGCGAAGTTGCGGGGCCGTCGGTTGCTAGGCGCATCGAGGTCGCGGTCGAGATTGCTTCCGTGAGCCCGGATCTAGACACTGCCATACGCAGGATCGCCGCGATTGTTGGCACGGGGCTTTCTGCGGCGGAAGCTGTTCCCGCCGCAATTGGTTTTGTAGTAGCGGGTGGGGGGGATCCATGGCAGACGGTTGTTGCTGCTGCCAACGCGGGAGATGACACCGACACGGTGGCTTGTATGGCCGGTTCAATCGCCGGAGCTCTCAGTGGTTTCTCGTCGGTACCGCGCGAGCGCTACGACGAGGTAGTGAGTGCAAATGAGATTGACATTGCTTCTCTGGCGAGTCGCCTCGCTGGCGTAGCCGTACCCCATGGCGCACCTAGCTGATCGTATATTTTCGTCAAACTCATCAACGAATCGAATATCCAATAGATCGTCTATCCAGGTCCGTAAGCTCGAACGATAGGAGAAACACCATGTCACTATCAGTTATAGCGCCGTCGCTTGCACGGCTGAGAAGTACTAGAACCCGTTCAATTAGTCCGGAGAATTTTGATGGATCAGTGGCCGGTGGGGCTCGAGCCGTGGATGGGACTGCAGCAATTGCCGCACGAGATTTGGGGCAGGGCTGGAAGATCTCACCGAGTATCGTGCTGAAAGCCGGTGAACAGTTTGATATAGCCGAGATTGAAGGGAGTGGGGTCATCACACATATGTGGATGACTACACATTTTACCAACTGGAGAACGTTGATTTTTCGAGCTCATTGGGATGGTGCAAATGAGCCAGCCGTGGAGGTGCCTTTGGGGGATTTCTTCTGCAATGGTTGGGCGACCTTCGCTCAAGTCTCGTCTGCCATGATTGCATCAAACCCGAACGGAGGGTTCAATAGCTATTGGCCAATGCCCTTTCAGTCGAGCGCAAGGCTTAGTATCGAAAATACTTCCGATCAAGATATTGTGCTTTATTACCAAATCACGTATGACATTGGCGGAGACCATAGTGAAGACGGATACTTCCACGCGCAATGGCAACGCAGTAATGTACTTAAGTATGGAGAAACACATACAGCGCTGGAGAACATATATGGGCGAGGGCATTTCGTGGGAATGTATGTTGCTTGGGGATCAAATAGTGCAGGTTGGTGGGGCGAGGGAGAGGTCAAGTTCTACTTTGATTCAGAGGAGGATTTCCCTACTATATGCACTACTGGAACTGAAGACTATTTTGGCGGTGCCTGGAATTTTGAAATACCTGGCGAGGGATATGCGAACTATTCCACTCCCTACCTCGGAATGCCGCAGGTTCTAAAACCTGATGGGCTCTACTATTCGCAGCAGCGCTTCGGCATGTATAGATGGCATATTCTCGATCCCATAGCGTTTCATGAAATACTAAAGAAGGTTGAAATTCAGGCATTGGGGTGGAGGAAGGGATGGCGATATCTGCCACTTCAAGACGATATCGCGTCGACATGCTATTTCTACCTCGACTCTCCGATAGCGAATCGCCCTGATTCGCCAGACGTAGATACTATGGAAGTACACATTGGAAGCGAGCCTATGCCCGACCTGACGCAGAACCATGGTTTCAGGCCACCGTTGCAGTGAGCCTCGAGGACTCAACCTGTGGTGTGCGGTCGTGAAAGCAAGTTCCTCGCGCAGAAGCGCTATTTTGAAGTTATCCCAAGAGTCAAGAAAGCTTGGGGATCGCCAGCTCCTTGCATATGGGAGTGTAGGAGGGGGTTGTGGAGGGGTGTTGAGGCGCTCCAGTAAAGAGGTCACGCACCTGCTCCGCCTCGACGCTCGTGGTTCCAGCACGGACGCCATCCTCGACATCGGCCTGTCTCACCCAGTTGCGTAGACACGAATCAGTAATTCCGAAATCCCGGGCGATCGACGAGATTGAACCACCCTGACGGGCGACAGCGACAACATCACGACGAAACTCGATGGGATAGGGCTTGGGCATGGTGAACATCCTTCCAGCACGGACCACGTCCGCACAGATCAGAAGTCAACCATCCCTGGGGCAGACCCAACAGGAAGCGTGATCCGCCTACTGTCAGTCTCCGTTTTGTCGCCAATTCGGTCGACAAGGAGTTTCGCTGCCATGAGCCCCATCTGACGAGGGTGAAGTGGAATAATAGATATTTCTGAGGTATCCGAAGTTGCAAATGGCAACTCACCAAGGATTCCAACGGAAACCGGTGGGAATGACCCGCTAAGTTTCGCGAGAACTTGAAGCGCACCGACTCCCTCCAGGTTATTTGTTGCGAGGATCGCCTGAGGGGGTGAGGGCAGACTTAGTAGTTGAGAGACGGCCATTCGACCGCCATCGACCTTGAAATTGGCACGAACAAGCAACTCATCCGGTGCTTCCAACCCATACTGGAGCATCTGCATCCTCCATCCATCTGCACGTTCTCGGGCGGTTAGGGTGTCGCATGGGCCGGTAACGCAAGCTATGCGCGAAAAACCACGAGCAACGAGTAGATCGACCCCCTTTCGACCGAGCGTCTGGTTGTCTTCTGTTACAAAGTCAACGTCCTCGAGGACAGGGCGGTCGACCGCGACAACCGGCAGACCATTCGATGCCAATATACCGATGGACGTTCGTGCACTCGCGGGAGCAACAATTACTCCTGCCATCCGCTCATCGACCGCAATCTGCAAATATTTCATTTCCTTCACAAATTTGTCGTCACTGTTGCAAAGGACGACCGAGAAGCCCTCTGCTTGAGCTACATCCTCAACCCCACGAGCCAAAGTAGTAAAATATGGGTTCTCGATATCGGGCAAGATCAGCCCAATAATGAGACTGGCTTTTCTCCTAAGAGATTGTGCGGTTCGGCTTGGTGAATATCGAAGTTCCTCTACTGCGAGTTCGACAGCTTTCTTGAGATCGGGTTTGACGGCAATCCCGTTCAGAACTCGCGAAACTGTAGCAGTGGACACTCCGGCAAGCAACGCGACATCAGATATTGTTGGCATACGGCTTCTACTCCCTGACGGAATTCTAATATCTACTATACGATATACCCTCCCATCTTCGGGCAACGGAGGTAAACGGGCTCTTCGCAGATGAGTGTGGGGTCATAGTTTGAGGCCGCCTGCGATGAGGAGCATGCGGAGTCTGTAGTTGTGGAGGTTTCTGAAGCCGCAGGCGACGCGTCGGTGGAGCTAGATGAGGCCGTTGATCGCCTCGGTGCCGCCGTTGTTCGCGCCGTGGGTTTCGAAGTAGCCCAGGAACGCTTCACGCCACTGGCGCAAGGTCCGGCCTAGCCGTGCCACTTCGGGGATCGGGCAGGTGGGGAACGTGTCCAGGATCTTCTCGGCGATGGCTCGTCCGGCAGTGTCGGTGGGTTGGTGGTAGACGGATCGGACCTGCTGGGAGCACGCCCAAGCGACTTCAACAGCGAAGTGTCGCTCGTCCGCCTGCCAAGCCGTGGTGAGTCGTTGTTGTTGACGGTCGGTGAGGTTCTCTTCGCCAGCGTGCAGGGTGGTCCGGATCCGGTAGAGGGGGTCGCCCTTGCGGCCACGGTGGCCGTGGATGTCGGTTTGGATCCGTCGTCTCATGTCGTCCACTGCTTTGTCCCCGAGCTTGACGACTGGGGGCACCTCCCGCTTGCGGGGGAGGAAGGCGTCCAGGACTGCGACGGCGTCTTCAAGTTCATCGTCGATAGCATTTTTGTATCCGTGGAACGGGTCCAACGTCGCGACCTCGACACCGGATGTGAAGCCTTTGCCACGTGCCTTCAACCAGTCTTGGTAGGTCTTGCCGGAGCGTCCGGGCACTAAGTCAAGGAGGCGTGCGTGCACGTTTCCGTGAGGGTGTCAAATAGTTTGTGTAAGTGCGGGTCTCCCATCTGAAGGAGATTGACTATGACCATGACGAAGAGTGACAAGCGCAAGGATGAGTCTGAGGCTCGGCGGTTGCGTCGTGAGTTGTTTGATGACGAGATGCTCGACCGGTTGATGGCGGCGTCTGACGAGCGTGGCGTGACCTTGACCGGTGAGGGAGGCTTTTTGCCCGAGATGATCCGGGCAGTCCTCGAGCGGGGTATGGATGCCGAGTTGACGGACCATCTGGGTTACGACCGTGGGGATCGGGCCGGTCATGGCTCGGGTAACTCACGCAACGGGACCACACCAAAAACGGTGGGTACCGAAGTCGGTGACGTGGTGTTGGACCAGCCGCGAGACCGGAACAGTTCCTTCGCGTCTGCCCTGGTGCCCAAGGGTTCACGCCGCCTGGGTGGCTTGGAGGACATGATCATCAGCTTGTATGCCGGTGGGATGACGATCCGTGACATCCAACACCACCTCGCGGCAACGTTGGGCACCGAGTTGTCCCACGAGACGATCAGCAACGTCACTGACGCCGTCGCTGACGAGGTTCTGGCCTGGCAGTCACGTCCCTTGGAGGCGTTCTATCCGGTGATCTATCTCGACGCCCTAGTGGTCAAAATCCGGGACGGTGCCCACGTGTCCAACCGTGCCGCACACCTGGCGGTGGGCGTCGATCTCGACGGTGTGAAGCACGTTTTGGGCATCTGGGTCCAAGCCAGCGAGGGAGCGAAGTTCTGGACCAGCGTATGCGCGGAACTCGCCAACCGGGGAGTGCGGGACGTCCTCATCGTGTGCTGCGACGGGTTGACCGGCTTCCCGCAAGCGATCGAGGGAACATGGCCTCAAGCGATGGTCCAAACCTGTGTCGTGCATCTAATCCGAGCGTCAATGCGGTTCGTGTCCTACACCGACCGCAAGGCCGTGGCCACTCAGTTGCGTCCGATCTACACGGCGCCCACCGAGGACGCCGCACTGGTCGCACTCGAAGAGTTCACGCAGTCGCCGCTGGGGCGAAAGTACCCAGCCGCGGTGACGACCTGGGTGAAAGCGTGGGAGCGTTTCACACCTTTCCTCGCGTTCGGGCCAGCGCTGCGCAAAGTGATCTATACGACCAATTCCATTGAGTCACTCAACTATCAGCTGCGCAAGATCATCAAGAATCGTGGTCACTTTCCCTCGGACACGGCCGCGATCAAACTGCTCTGGCTCGCGATCACCAACATTGAAGACAAAAGAGCACGAGAGCGAGCCAAGGAAGCGGGCCTACCCAAGGGCAGCACCCGCAAAGCGCCCGGAAAACTCATCGAGGGCTCCAGTGTCCAAGGCTGGAAAGCAGCCCTCGGAGAACTCGCACTGGTCTTTCCCGACCGCATCAACCCCCACCTCTAACCACCACGAGCCCCGACCACTTACACAAACAACTTGACAGGCCCGTTTCCGTGGCTGTCACGGGTCAAATCAACCATCCCCGTCAACTCCTTCGGCCCCCGACCACCCTGCTCAAACGGTTTCGTGGAGACGTGGTGCCAGATGTGTTCATCGACGCCCAGAGTGCTGACGCCAGCGAACCGGGTCGGGTCCCTGTCTGCCGCTTCCAACAA
>Ga0307486_1002120_pt1 | contig 14217 bp, 8 predicted proteins | sample CBIW02metaG_FD_203663 | JGI IMG/M metagenome (GOLD analysis project Ga0307486, IMG submission 203663) | Sea-ice brine microbial communities from Beaufort Sea near Barrow, Alaska, United States - CBIW 0.2 | ecosystem: Environmental > Aquatic > Marine > Coastal | place: USA: Alaska | collected... | reverse complement strand
GTGCACCAACGTCTTCACCATTTTCATTGATAAAATGTTGCCAAACCTTATCTTTCCAATGATCAAATGCCCAAGTATAAGTGTGTTGAACATAGGGCTCAAAATCTTTTTCAGGTAATGGAGCTCCATTTTCGTAAAGAGATGTGCCCCAATTTTTCCAGAAAAAAGCGTTGATTTCTCTCCAGGGATTTCCTATACCTGCCTGTTTTTCTTTGGGAATAATATAAAACCCAAAATTAACTTCCCCCGGAGGATAAATGGCTCCGGAATCACGGGTATACAATACATGTTCTTTTATTTTAGATTTACTTAGACCCAAAATCAGGAAGTTTTCCTGAGCGTTCAGGTCCATATACCATTCGACAGGGTAAGCCTTTTCCATTATGTCCAAGTCAGGAAGAATGCTCAACTGTTGCTCATCGGAGGATATAATAAGGGCAGGAGCACGAAAAACATGCTGTGGGATAATATGCTCATCCGTTGGGGTTAAATGCGGGCTCCAATGAAAATCAGGATTGAAGGAAGGTGTTATTTTCACCTGCCAGTCGTCTAATAACAAAGTGTCCTTTAAATCCCAGCTCAGTAATACTTTCACCTTATTGTCAGCTAGAACCTCGTATTGGATCTTTGGTGAAGATTCACCAAGATCGGAATATTCAATATTTGCAATATAATTTCTGAGCTGTTTGGGCATCTCAGTCCTTTTTCCGGCGGAACACGCTTGAAAAAGATAGCTCCCAACTAGAATTAGCGATAGTTTTAAGAAAATATCCGTTTTCAATGAGAAACACCTCCAGGAAGCAATTCTCATTGTTAATTTTACTGATTTCATAGTGATTTTCATCTTAAAGGAATCAACCGATTAATTAGTATTTTAGTCCTAACAGTGATTATTGCTGGTCCCAAACTTTGGCTGTAGCTTTAATCTCTATATCGCCTGGTTGGTCTGTGCACTGAACATGAACTATTGAAAATTCTCCATTCCTCCTTGTAGCAGAGCTGATCTATTTCTTAATAAGTTTTATTTAATCTATAATCCATCGTTCGCCTGAGCAAAGCTCCAAAAATATAAGCGCAATTTTTATTTAAATCAAAGCCTTTGACATGACCATTGGCAGCGTAAAGTATATTATCATCAGCCCATACTGAAGGCTAAAAGTCACATCGCCAGGAATATCATAAACCCCTGCTTGTTCTTGTGAACCTGCCTTAAAATATACCTGCAAATCTGGGTTGTAAAATTTTCTAATTCCTTAAGTTTCATAACTTACAGGTTAAGAGATTTGGCATCCTCAAGGAATTTCTCCAGCCCACTATCAGTGAGGGGATGCTTTAGTAAACCTTCAATTGAAGACAATGGTCCTGTCATAACCTCTGCACCTAATTTTGCACAATTAATTATGTGTATACTATGCCTGATGGATGCAGCCAAAATTTGTGTCTCAAATCCATAATTATCATAAATAAGTCTGATATCTGCGATCAAATTCAACCCATCTGTTGAAATATCATCTAACCTACCTATAAATGGTGAAACATATGTAGCACCAGCTTTTGCAGCCAAAAGAGCCTGACCAGCTGAAAAAACAAGGGTGCAATTTGTTCGTATTCCTTTATCGGAAAAATATTTGATCGCTTTTATTCCCTCTTTTATCATTGGAACCTTTACTACGATTTGCGAATGAAGTTTTGCAAGCTCCTCACCTTCCCTAATTATTCCTTCAAAATCTGTAGCTACCACTTCAGCAGAAACATCTCCTTCAACGATTTTACATATATCCAGATAATGCTGTAAAATATTTTTTTTCCCGGTAATTCCTTCCTTGGCCATTAGGGAAGGATTTGTAGTCACACCATCCAGAATACCCAGGGCTTGTGCTTCTTTTATTTGGGCGAGATTCGCCGTATCTATAAAAAATTTCATTCAGTTCAATTTTTAAATTTATTAATCTAATTTTTCAATATTTCAGCATTTAAATGAAACCTTAATTTCCGTTAAAGATGATCATTACCCAGCCAATAGTTGCAAGAACCAGGATAGAGACTACGATATCTTTCCAGTCATAACTAGCCTTATTCTTGGCTTTCTCCTCTGCTGATATTGTTTGAAATGTAAGGTTTCACATTGTTCATTAGACATTTGAAATACCCGGCTCCATCTAAATACTTCTTCACTGGCCTATTTGATACTATTAATATCTATAACAAGCTTACAGGATTATTGGATATTTTCGCCGCACCCGCTATATTCTTGTGAAACTTTATAAGTTTACTTGTCCCAATTTATAAACATTGGAGATGGTTCTCTAATTCTGGCATAATTTGAGCAATGCAATGAGAATAAATGACTGGATTTCCTTCCAGTCGGTCTACCCAAATTTCTCCTTTTTTAGTAGATATCGAATCGATACTATGGTCTGATTTCTTACGTTCATAGATCTTATTTACCATTCATATCCTGCTCTAATTAGTATGAGCTGGGGATTCCTCATTAATTTAATAACCATAAATTTATCCCCTTGATCATTGGTAATAACTCTAACCTTCATTTCTCTTTATATAGGTTTCGAACGGTCATTATTTATACACATATGCGTTCTTCTTTCCGAAGAATCTCCAATTAAATGTGATTTCATTTTTGACGTTTGCTTATACCTTGAATTTTACTTCCTGACCTGAAACATGCACCTTTTTCACGTCGATTTCCCCCATGGCAATATCTAAAGATGGCTGTCCATTCTTAAATTCCACCGTACCAAAGCCCTTTTCAGTAGAAATAAAACTGGTAAAATCCCCAATTTTGGAATTTATATGTAATACTTTATCCACAGCATCGTATCGAACCCCTGTAAGACCTTCTATCATTCCATAACTTGACAAGGCTCGGCCATACCACGCACCACATTCATATTCATTAAAAGGATTTCGTACACGCCCATCATACCGGTCACGACAAAAGCGAACTATTTCCAGTCCTTCTTCCACTTGTCCCATTAACATCAAATGAGATGCTACTTGGTATTCAATTCCGGTCCATACTTCATTACAGTAAACAAAAGGTAGGGAAAGCTTTCCCCCCTTTGGCCAGGAACACAAGAGCAAGCCTCCCTCATTTCCCAAGGCATAGGTGGGACGCTGCGGATTGATATGGTCAATTAAATCAGGTTTGAGATTATACTTATGGACCGCCATTAAATGGCTTCTAGTTTTCTCCTTATCTATTGGATCCTCCAGTCCACACATATTTGCTATCCACCCTCCAAGAATCCCATCAGAAAGGCATCCTCTGCCATACTGATATTTAGGGCCTTCCTCTCTTAACACAGCAAGAGCTTCTTCTGAATATTCTGTATGAAAAAATTGAGCTTCAACAGGATTGGGAGCCACCAGACCGGTCCATTGAATATTCTGAATAAAATACTCTCCGTTATAGAGTTCGGTTTCCATGTATTTTTTCCCCTTGCCATAAAGCTCATTGTATAATGACACATCCTCCTTCAAGAATCCACCCATTTTTGAAATAGCCAACAGTGCTCCTAAATAGAAGCTGGTGCACATTCCATCGGGACCCCAGAACTCTATGTCATAGGTGTTATGATGAGGCTCTTCCAAACTACCTTTCCTCTTTGGATCCCAAGTGCGAATACAGTAATCCATGCTAGTTTTGACCATAGGAAACATCTTTTCGAGCCATTCATGATCTCCACTGATTCGCCATTCTCTGTGAACCTTCATTATTCCACCAAGCTGTCCATCTGCGGCAGCATGAAAGTCATGTGTGGTTGGCGAAATTGGAAGGTTTGAACGAAAAACCTGATGCCCTTCCGTATTCTGATCTTCGCAATATTCCGCATGACGTAAGCTTCTTTCCAGGGCAGGAAATAAATGGGGAATGGCCTGTGCGTAATTCCATACATGGGTGCACGAACCGTGACAACAACCCCAATCATCGCTACATCCTTCCCAGTTCCACAAGCGTCCGTCATACTGTCTCATTACCGTAGGAGATTTTAGAATGGTCAAGTTGGCTGCAACGGCCTCTAAAACTTCTGGAGGTAAACTACTGGAATAAAAAGCATCGGAAAAAAGGCGTGATTTATCATGGAGTTCCTTGTATTTCTTTTTCCAGTACGTTGTTACCTCTTCAATGTTCTTAAATTGACTTGCATACCAGGGTTTATATGTAAGAGCAGTATGTTGTTGATCTCCCTCTGGGTCTAGAGAAGGGGAAGAAGTACAACAATGGGGAGACCCTACACAAGCTTCATCCTCACCTATTTCTCCAAACTTTAAATTAGACTCCGGAACATACCAGGCCATCATTACCCGAACGGTTTTTTCTTCACCAGGTTCCAATTCGAAAGGCACGAACAACGAGGCGCCCGGAGCTCCCTCCTCTATTGGCTCGTTTGATTTGAGTTTAGCTTCTTTTATTGTGTCCCAAACCATAGTAAGTGGATCAAACCAACCACCGCGAAACCAACAATGATCAACCACCGTATTATCATCATCCGTAAAAATGGCGAAATGACCGTTAAGATGAGACTTTTCCTCCTTTCCTATTTGGTTCAGAATAAATCCATTAGCAATTCCATTTATCGACCCTTTGTTATCCCCAAATTGCACAAAATTTCTCGAATTATATGAAAAGATCGCTTCAAGTCTCTTATTTCCAGTATTTACGAACTTGTATTCAAGGGCTCCAACGGGAAGACCCGAATTATCTTCATCCGTTGGAATAAATGGACTCCAGCCTAGGAGTTCAATATCCAGAGGTAAATCTTCATCTTCCAGATTAATTGAAGCAAAAGGAAAATTTGTTTTAAAAATAGCTTTCTTAAATCGTGGTAATCCAAAATTAGTTCCATGTCCACCATTCACCGTACCCCCCGGTCCAAACAATTTCCAATCGGGAACTTGCCCCTCTAGTACTTTAGCTCCTTTTTCTATCCCCTTTACTGCGATAGCAGCAAACATATTGGGGGTATTATACAATTCAGGACGGTGACGAATGGACATATGAGAAATAGAACCTGTTCCTTCCAGACAAAACATTCCTGCTCCCATTCCACCTATTGGGTAAGCTATCTTAGCTAATAATTCCCCGAAATAAGGTGCATTATATTCCCGCTTTTTTTTCCTGAGAATATATTCCTTTGACTCTTTATTTTTTATTTCGGAAGAATTCTGGCCTTTTACTTTTTGCGTAAAAAGGATTCCAGGCAATATAGAAGCACCCAAACCTGTAACTCCTAAATTTTTTAAAAAAAAACGGCGGTTAGAATTATTTTTCATCGTAGATGGTAATTTCTGACATTTCTATATTTTCAATTATTACAACTGTTTCCTTCAAAAATGCAATGTTTTCCTCGAAATTCTATTATCACCAAAGGATTGTTCCTACTAGCTATTTTATTATAAAAAACTGAAGAAAATCAATCATAATTGCATTTATGATGAAAATGAAAAACTCCATGTTTGTCTCTCATTTACCAAAATAACTGATATTTTCTTTATTCTTCTTAAAGCCCTACAGTTTCTCCCAAGGAATATAGCAAGTCTGAAACATGAGGTTCCGCTGTTTCTATATTAGCCATAACTTTGACCGTAAATCTATACTCATTTTCCGGGTCATAGGTAGAAAAAGTATAGCTTTCTGGATTATCTGCAATAACTATGGCGCCCCCTTCCTTATTTCCATTGATACGTACCTCAATCTGAACAGAAACCGGTTGAATCACCGAAGAAGGATATGAAGTAGGAAGTTTCCAGGAAAGCAAAACATCATTTTCAGACAAGTGAGTTTGGAGGTTGGTTACGGGATCGAGCGATTCTCCCGGTTTGGAGTCAATTACCTCATCCTTATAACAACTAGTCGAAAAGACCAGACATAAAACAGAAAAATATAATAAGTGTTTTTTCATAACTTAAAGTTTAAATTTAAAATTCAATAACCTGGATTTTGCTTATACACGCCTTGTGACCAATTCATTTGAGCTTGTGGAATGGGTAGAAATTCATCCCGTCCTGCGGTAAAATATGCAACATTGAGCCAAGGACGTCGCTGACTCTCCTTCTCAAAATATTCATTCATTACCTCATCAACAATCCCCCACCTTACAAGATCGAAAAAGCGACGTCCTTCCATTGCCATTTCAAGCCGGCTCTCAAAGACATAAGCCTTCCATGCATTTTCTGGAGTCCAGTCAATATTAACACCATCTACATAGGGCTCTATCTTATAATTAGTGGGATAAGTTCCATCGGGAAGTTGCAGCCTTTCTATACTATTGCCCGCGCGGTTTCTAAGAGCATTGATCAAAGGCAATGCTTGGGCGTGTTGTCCTGTTTTTATAAGGATTTCAGCTTTCCATAATAACACTTCAGCATAACGAACATCGATTTGATTCTTGGAATTAAACATCCAGAATTCATTCCACAATCCCGGGCTGTCGGTACGAACCTGTTCTTTCAATGAGTTGATATAACCGTATATACCTGGATCTCGTGTCCCGGTACTATCAAACGGAATCTCCTGATATTTAAAGGGGAAACCTGGAATAGCTAATGTATGACCAAGTCTTGGGTCAAAAGCTTTGTTTTCAAAATACTGGTCGTAATTCCCAGCTAACTCCGCCTCATTAAATGTATCAAAAAGTGGTATTCCCTTTTCATCTACTTGAAATGCATTCATAATATTGTAAGTACCTTTATGGAAATCACAACAACTAAAATAAGGATTCCACCATGGAGCGGTGAGTCCGTTACCCTCGTTCAAATTTCCTCGTGGAGTTCCGTCATCTATGGTAAATTGTAATTCCCAAATAGATTCAGGAGAAGCATTATCATACTCCAACATAAAATTTATAGCAAAGTCTGAGGCCAAACTAAATCCACCAATGTTTATTATATCATCCACATAGACAAGAGCTTCTTTAAGTTTTGTCTGGTCAATAGAGGAAACTTGGTTTTGATCATCTTGAGGATAAGCCATCCACATCAAAGTTTTTGCTGCATAAGCGTCTGCTATGAACTTATTAGCTCTACCTACTTCTTCCTGTTTAGGTGGAAGGTTCTCAGCCGCAAACTTGAAATCATCAAGAATTTTTTGCCAAAGAGGTAAATCATTCATCATATCCTCTGGATGGTTTGAAATCTGTGTAATATCTTCCGGCGTAGCAGTCTCATCTATATATGGAATCCACTTCCAACGTCTTTTCATTTTATAGTGAATCCAACCCCTGAGAAAGCGCATTTCCGCAATTCGTTCTGTCTTTTGAGGATATTCCGCTTCTTCAATCTTATTAATGGCATTAATAGCTGTATTCGCTCGGGAAATGCCCTGGTATCCGCGATACCAAACATTATCGTTATTTCCAACACTTGCATTAACTAAGGAGAATACCTCCATTTGGTACCAAGGAGTTTGGTCATTCAAACCTCCACCACCTTTATAGGCGTCATCGGATCTCATGCTCGCTATCCAAGGATTCATGGTTTCAAAAGCATGGGAACGGGGAATAAATGCATAAGCTGCAGTCACAAAGCCGTCCAGTTTGTCCGGATCTAATAGTTGACTTTCCGTAAGAACTCCCTTTGGATTGACATCCAAAAATTCTTCGTTGCAGCTGCTTATTGAAAAAATCAATAAACCAAGTAATAAATTTTTCTTTAAACTTTTCATGTTACAGTAATTAAAATATTAAAGTGATAATTTAACACCCATCAAGAACATCTGCGGCCTTACATAAGGACTAGAATATTCAGCATTCTTAGAAGGAGTTTCAGGATCTATTCCAGTAAACTCATTACTATAGATGTTGACGAGGTTTTGCGCATTTACATATATTCTGCCATTTTGAAGGCTTAATCTTGACAAGAGGTTTGCAGGAATCGCATAGCCTACCTCAATATGCCTGAGTTTCAAATAGGATCCAGATTCCAATAAATATGTTGATAATCGTTTCTCGTCATTTGGATTTATTAGAGACACGGCAGGAATACTTGATTCAGGATTAGAAGAAGACCAGGCATCCAAGAGTCTGGTGGAATGGTTGAATCCTTTTTGCGTCCACACGTTCCAGAAATCGCTATAGGTTTTCCAATCGTTTCTAACCTTATTTCCCGCAATTCCTTGCCAAAACATGGAGAAGTCAAAATTCTTATAATTGGCCTCAAAGTTCATCCCATAGGCTACATCAGGATCACTAACGCCTAACCAGGTTCTATCATGTTCCCAAGTAATTCGACCATCGCCATTTAAATCCTTGAATTTAAGTCTTCCAAGACCTTTACCTTGTTGCTCTGGAGAGTTCTCCACTTCACTCTGGGTGGTGAATAAACCATCTGCAACAAAACCATAAAATGAATTAAGGGGCCTTCCAAGAATATCATCATCTAGTCCATTACCTCCATAGGTAAATTTTACCGATTCCGGTAAATCGTCTATTTTATTTCTATAAGAACTTAAATTCCCGGTGACGGAATATTTGAAATCTCCTATTGGTTTGCCGAAGTACGAAACAATTAATTCCATTCCATTATTGCTCATATTGGCCGCATTAATCCATTCATTACCACCTTCTCCAATAGCTGCGAGATATGGAGGTTCGTATAGCATTCCATCAGTGTATTTATAAAAATAATCGAAAGATCCTGCCAAGGATCCCCCAAATAAACTGAAATCCATTCCTAAGTTCGTTTGGGTAGTAGACTCCCATTTTAAATCAGGATTTCCCGTTCGCACTCTTCTGTAACCAGAATAGAGCCTTCCTGTTTCGTTTCCGGCCAATCCATAGCTTGTACCGTGATTTCCGGCATGGTAAGCCGCATCATAAATATTAACCAATGCATTGGTAGGAATGTTGGAATTCCCGTTAATCCCCCAGCTCGCCCTCAATTTTAAATCGGAAACAACTCCATTGTCTTTAAGAAAATCTTCCTCACTTAATCTCCATCCCCCTGATACTGCCGGAAAGAAACCAAATTGATTACTCTTTCCAAATTTCGAAGACCCATCGTATCTTATGGTCGCCGATAGTAGATATTTCTCGTCAAACACATAATTGAACTTCGAGAAATAGGAAAGTAAAGACCACTCATCACCACCTCCGGATACTTCCTGGGTTCCAGTTGCTGCGTTTAAATAACCGTAATCATAATCCTCTATCTCAATATCCCGACGAAATCCGTTAACATCTTCAAAATTAAATTCAACTGATTCCATTCCGGCAACGAAATCGAACTGATGGTTACCCACCTCCAGATTGTAATTTAATGTATTTGTCCAGGTACTAGTAAAATTCTCACTACGATAGCTTCTTACTCCATTGTTAATATCGCGTTTACCACCCCCTTCAACCCAGGTGAAATCAATATGTCTTAGTTTACTTGTACCATAATCAATTCCGTAAGAGGTTCTTAAATGCAGGTTCTTAAAGAGTTCCAAATCTGCAAAAATATTTCCAATGAGTTTATTATAATAATTGAAATTATCCTTATTTAATGTCAATTCCCTTAGAGGATTGTTGTAATCATCCATTCCTAATCCCATTGCAGTTCCTCCCCAACCTCCATCAGTTGTATAAACCGGAACAATGGAAGGCATTGTAAGTAAGTTTTGAGTCACATTTTGATTATTAACCTTCATGTTTGAAAGAGATAAATTTTCCCCAACGGTCAACTTGTCTTTCAAAAGTTTATATTCTGAATTAAGGCGCATCGAAAACCGGCGAAACATAGAGTGTTTCTGTGTCCCTTCATTTTTATAATAATTCAGAGAAAACAATGTTTTAGCTTTCTCGGAGCCATTGGAAATGGAAACGTTGTGATTATTCTGCAATCCAAGTTGAGTACCTTCATCAAACCAGTCGGTATCTGCTGAATGCATAGTCTGTTCCGCATTTAGCCACTCTATAGGAACTAAATTATCCAAAACAGCAACCCCATCCTGATCTTCATGCCATTCATAATCATAAATCTGAGTCATTGTGTTTGGATCGCTACCGTCATTAACAGCTGCTTGCCATAAAGTCCTGCCATATTGCTCAGTATTCATTAGATCAAAGACATCTTTCATATATGAGACCCCAAAAGAACCGTCGTAAGTAATTCTTGTTTCCCCTAGCTTTCCTTTTTTGGTTTCAATTAAGATCACCCCGCTGGCCGCCCTAGAGCCATAAATACTGGCCGAAGCAGCATCCTTCAATACTTGCATGGAAGCAATATCATTTGGATTAAGATCATTTAGATTAACGTTTGTCGGTAAACCATCTATTACAATCAAAGGAGGTGCAGATCGCATTGAAGTCAATCCCCGGATCTGAATATTCACATTTCCGGATGGGCTCCCATCACCTGTTATCTGCACTCCAGGAAGCCTACCCTGTAGCCCTTGCATGACGTTGGCATAACTGTTTTTTTCGATTTCTTCTGAAGTCACAGTGGCAACTGCACCTGTCAGATCCGCCTTTTTCTGCCTCATGTATCCGGTAATTATGATTTCATCCAACTTAGCCAAATCTTCTTCTAAGGTGACAGATAGATCGGATTGCCCGTCAATTAGCACTTCCTGAGTCTTAAAACCTAAAAAGGAAAAGACCAGAGCGTCATCAGCAGCAGCTTCCAGAGAAAAATTTCCGTCAAAATCAGTTGCTGTTCCCGTTTCGGCACCTTTCAATCTTACGGCTACCCCAGGCAAAGGCATACCCGTTTCATCAACAACAGTTCCTGTGATTATCTGTTGGAAACTAGCAGGAAAAACCTGAAAAAAAGTAAATAATAGCATCACCAAGGTAATTGACATTCTCTTCATTCGTTGGTTTCCTGAACATCTTTTTAAGAGATGTAATTGTGAATTATTTTTCATCATAATGTTCTTTTATTCGTTGAGTTAAGTTCAAATGATACATAATTAGTCATATAATTTATTGGTTAAACGATTAAAAAAAATCCGAAAAAAATAGAAAGCTTTAACGTTTTCTTAGGATTTCACTAAAATAGGAATAGTTTTTTGATTTACAAACTTAAACGATTAAAAAATATGAAAAATTCATTTTCCCCATATTAATATCCGAAATAAATAATCTAAATCGATATAGTATTGAGGATTTTCTATCCTATATTCGTTTTTTATCGCTAAATTGAAGATTATTTTAGTCTCCAGAAGTTATTTCCCTAATAAATAGGATGTCGCCTGTGATCACCTCCGATAAGACAAAATCAGTTCAGTATTGATACTAATAAATACTAGAATCCGATCATCTCCTCAGAATAATGTATTTTTATCTTCCTATTTTAAAATCTCTTCAATAGGTTTACGAGAGATTCCGAAATAGAATGTCTGACCAGAATAATATTCTTCTCTCATTTCAAAATTTTCAAAAGCGGGACCTCCTGGAATTTTGACATATCTACTCTTGTCATTACTGGCACCAGCCCAATAAGTTGACCGGCCATTTACCCGTACCCTTAGAGATTCCTTAGCTTGATTGCTTTCTTTCCTCCAGTATTGAACTATTTTGAAAAACGGCGAATATCTCCAGTTTTGACGGGCAAAATATTCTGGTGTTTGTGGCCATGAAGCTAATTCAGAAAAGGTTTCATTAGTTTCTATTGCAGCGAGATAATCTCCTTTAGCATTTCGATATATTTCTTTCCTTGGATACTCCTCTATCTCAATAAAATGAATATCCTCATAGCCTTGGTACAATTTTCGGGCATCTATAATTTCATCCTTTAGATGAAGTAACCTCATACGGGAATAATTTCCCATTGTAGCCGTCAATACACAACGCTCCATATCTACACTACCTTCTCGATTGTTGATCACAAAACCTATTTCTTCAGGCCTATCACTTCTGATATTCGCTTTTATATAGGGATGAGCACCACTCAGAAATTTTTCTAAGAATATATAGAAGGAAAGCTGTTCAACCGAAGGGTTGATTGGATCTGGATTGGTAATTACCCCTCTGGATCCCGCCGCTGGATAAAACGAACCCGGATCCTTATGGTCCCCTGCCCACATCAATTTCCCCCATTTACCATCAACGCGCGAGGGTGATATTTCACTGAATTCCATTTCGCCATCGACTACAGGTTCTATAGCAATAAAGTTCAACATGTGAATCTGTCCACTCGCCTCAAGACCCATTCTGAAAAGTCCTCTTGGACCACCAGAGTAGGATCCTTCTTTGTACTCAATTGAGGTAGGCCAAAGTCCTATCACAATACCACCTTTAATTCCCCACATGGCATTATCTTTCCCGTCAGTTGGCCTAATCCAATCTACGGAGGATGGCTCCTGAGCATAGAAATTTACAGGAAGCAAGAGTATACCCGTCCAAAAAATTAACAAGTGTATCTTTTTATCTATCAGACTCAACATAATCAGTTCTTTCCCCGAGTTGGACCTTCCGTATTGATCAAAGCCGGAATGCGATCTTCTACCGCAGGTAGCGGTGGAAATTTAGCATGTGGTTCAGTCTGATACCAGTATCCAACTGTATAATAGTTATCAGATCTGTGATTGGCATGACCATGCTCAATGGTGACCTTAATGGACTTCTTAAAAACTATGGGCGATTCTGAATGGAATCTATAAACCATCCATTCAGCCCCTCTATCATCTCCTCCATTCACAGGGTTTCCATACTCTGAATAATGGAAGGTAGGCTTTTCATGTCCAAAAGAATTAATTCCGCACCCTCCGTAGCACCAGGCGCCCAGATAATAATCCTCTGACCCGGTTCCGTGAATGTTTGCTTCTTCTTCGCCATCAATATATATCATTTCGTCACCTTCACCCCACCAGTCTCCTTGATTTTGAATCAAACTGTGGGTTACTCCTATATAATGACCTTTGCCCTTGGCCTCCATAATAACATAGTTACCTTCACCTCCAGTGTTAGTTTTATTGTTTATTTCCGGCTGGCCGTTCCTTTCCCAATCAGTAGTCCAACCCTCGGTCGGTTCAGCTTGGTTGTATTGTGCATGAAAATAGGCAATATCCGCTGGTAAGGATTTGTGCTTTTCCCAATCAATATTGTAGTAGAAAGCATCTATTGCGTTCTCTCCTTCATTGGTGATCGTCACTTTGGCTGATTCACGGAAGGGCATCGGGAAATTAGCATTCAAGGCTTTCTGAGAGCCAATAGAAAGATATTTTGAATCGTACAGGAAATACCTTCCTAATCCAAGTCCGAAGAAATCACCTAATGGTGCTTCGACACTGGGATTCTCTTCGCCATCCCAATACATACGAAGTACGATTTTCTTCAAATGATTCTCTTCTCCGGTGGCCGCTGTCATCCAGATGTGTTTAAAAATTCCAGGACCTTTTACTTCCCCGATAACTCTGGTTTCACCTGATTTTATTTTATTTTTCCAGTTACCATCATCGTTGGCGCCAGTTTTGTCATAACTTGAGATTCTTTCAGAGGAATAATCCCGGAGTTCAAAAATTTCTTTCTCCACAGGACTCTGTGCATAAAGGCTCCCCGTAATTAAGAGGAGGGTTAACAATTGCAAGTTTCTTTTCATAAGTCTACATTTATTGATTAATTAATTCATTAAAACCGGTGTTTTAGAGCCTGGGAACTATTCATCCTGTTTTTCAAGGATCAAACGTTTGATGTGGATATTCCCATCTTCTTTGAATCTTATGGTAATCGTTTCATTAAATTCATCTATAGTTACGTCACCTAAATACTTTCCAACTTCTACCTCTTTTTCTTCGGAATGAAAAGAAACTGCCTCCACCTTTTCTTTTTGTCTTTGCCATATGCTTACCTCCGCACCTTCAGGCGATTTCTCTATATCACCGATTAGTTTGTATTTGCCATCCGGGAATTCACTGAGATCAATGCGAATTTGACCACCCGAAGTTGCGTGCCAATCATTTCCGGCCATTGTTACTTTTCCGTTGAAACTAAACTTCATAAGTTGTGGGTAGAGAACATAGGTACTTGGAACATAAGTTCCGCTTAGTTCGTTTGTTGGAGGAACGGGGTTCCCGGACACAGGGGCATCAGCATAATAAAAAGCAATCGAGGTATAATCCACTGGTGCGTTGTTCTCTTCGGGACCGTGTTCAATAGTGTGTAAGATTTCCTTCTCAAAAGGCATTTTGTCTGAGATGAAGAGACGATATCCTCCTGTCCTGGAGTAAGGGAGCGAGTAGTCAAGTGATCCGTGCAAGGGCAGACTGACTTTTCG
>Ga0307486_1002119_pt1 | contig 14218 bp, 12 predicted proteins | sample CBIW02metaG_FD_203663 | JGI IMG/M metagenome (GOLD analysis project Ga0307486, IMG submission 203663) | Sea-ice brine microbial communities from Beaufort Sea near Barrow, Alaska, United States - CBIW 0.2 | ecosystem: Environmental > Aquatic > Marine > Coastal | place: USA: Alaska | collected... | reverse complement strand
TTGGCGAAGCGGCTTTCGAAGTCGCGTCCCGGCCAGGGAGTCATAACGTTGCGGCACACTGCCAAGAACCAGGACGGGGTTGTGGTTGCTGTGGCAACCCGCTCGGTGATGGTCTGGACTGAGGAGAACGCACCGTGAGCTTCACCCTAGGCCCGTCGATTCTGTTCGTTCCGGCTGATCGTCCCGACCGTTATGCGAAGGCTTTTGAACGCGCGGATGCCATCATCATTGACCTCGAGGATGCTGTTGCGAGTGTCGACAAGGCCGCCGCGCGCGCTGCTCTGATTGCAAATCCGATGGATCCAGCGCGCACGATTGTGCGGATCAATCCGGCGGGAACCCAGGATCACGACAGCGACCTTGAAGCTCTCGAACAGACTGATTACCGCACTGTGATGCTTGCGAAAGCGGAGTCGGTTGCCGACTTCGATGCGCTCACCGCGCTCGATGTGATCGCCCTGTGCGAGACGGCCCGCGGTGTGCTCGCGGCAACAAGTTTGGCGGCGCTGGATTGCGTAGTTGCGCTTATGTGGGGTGCCGAAGATTTGGTTGCCTCGCTCGGTGGAACTTCATCGCGTGTCGATGATGGCCCGTACCGGGGCGTTGCGCTTCATGCGCGGTCGTCGGTCTTGTTGGCGGCGGGTGCGTATTCGAAGGCTGTGATTGATGCGGTGCATCTCGACATCGCAGATCTTGAGGGTTTGGGTGCTGAGGCTCGGGATGCTGCCGCGCTCGGGTTCACGGCTACGGCCTGCATTCATCCCTCTCAGGTGGCTGTTGTGCGCGAAAGTTATGCGCCCACGGTCGAGGAGATCGCGTCAGCGCGGGCACTTCTCGCCGCCGCGGAAACGCAGCCAGGCGTCTTCAGCTTCGAGGGCCGCATGGTGGACGGCCCAATCCTGCGGCACGCCGAGTGCGTGGTTGCGCGGGCGGGGTTGCACGAGGGCTAGACAACTACAGGGTTAACGTGTGGCGGCGAATTCGTACTATCCGTGCATGCACAAGTGATTTCGACTCATGCGCGACTGCCGGTATGTCTGTTGAGCAAACCACGAGAGTTCGGCTCGGGAATCGATACCGTTCGCCGAAACGAAAAGTGGTAAAACAAATTTGCCTCAACGAATCAGACCTGTCGATATGCTCATACTCATGAGCTCCGATTACCCGATACTTGACAACTTCTTTGGCTTGGATGCAGAGGAGGCAATTGTTGAGTCGGGTGTTCGCGAAATCTTCACTCCGCACCAGCCGATTTCCGACAGCGATCTTCTTCTCGGGCGCCAGAAGGAAGTAAAGAAACTGGTGCAGACGCTCAATACACCGGGGCAGCACGTGCTTCTCTTCGGCGAGCGAGGTGTTGGTAAGAGTTCTCTCGCGAATATAGTCGCGGAGTTCCTCAGACTACTTATCAAGCGCAAGATTTTTGTGAAGCGGTGTGATCGCGAGGATACATTTGAGTCGATCCTGGTAGGGCCTCTTGCTTGGGTCGGCGGAGATCTCAAGCTCAAGACGGTCAGCGAAGAATCTGCTGCGAAGGCGTTACTCGATTTGAAAATGGTCAAGGGCGACAAGAGTAAGTCCTACACCGGCACCTACGAAGTAAATTCCCCTGTAACTCCCTCAACAGTTGCAGAAATAATTCACGATATCGAGGGCTTGCTTGTTGTCGATGAGGTCGATGCACTTGCAAACTTAAACGAACAGCGGAAGCTAGCAGAGTTGATAAAACTGCTCAGCGACGCCGGCTCAAAGTTTAAAATAATGATTGTTGGGATAGCCGAAACAGGGAGTGAACTAACGGCAGCCCATCCCTCGGTTCAGCGCTGTCTCAAGGAGACAAAGGTGAGGAGGATGACCGAGTCAGAACTAAAACAGGTTGTCATGAAGGGATCCGCGAAGACTGGGCTCGCCTTTACGCCGAAGGTCACTGCATCCATTGCGTCTTTGAGCGCGGGATACCCCCACTTCACACATCTAATCGCATTGAAGTGTGCAGAAATGGCTATTGCCGATGGCCGTAAGGACATACGCGATGCAAATTTGAATGACGCTCTTGAGCTAGCCGTGGAAGACGCGGAAGGCACTCTTAAACACGACTACGACCAAGCGACTAGGTCTACCGGTTCAGACATGTATAAAAATATCGTCATTGCCGCTGCGATGATGAAGTCTGAGGAGTTTTCCTCCGCAACTCTTCGGCAAGAGGTTCAAAGAATCACCGGGAAGCCTATTTCCCAAGGTTCAATGAACAACTTTCTGAAACGGTTGGTGTCGGACGATAGCGCGTCAATTCTTCGCCGGATGTCCAAAGGCATTTACCGATTCTCAGATCCTCGGATGGCAAGCTTTGCACGTATGGCAAACGCTCTTGTCGATGAAGCATGAAATGTTTCTTGAAGAGTCTCGTGAACGCTGGCCGATAGTCGTCTTGCATAAAGGTTTTTGACGCCGTCGGTTTAGAGCAAAATCCGTGCGGAATGCCTAACTCTGGACGGAGTCATTAGCGTTGCGGTTAGATCTCTATTGAGTTTGTAGCTCCGAAATCCGTCGCGAATCACATGAGATTCTGGCTAGCCACGGATCGATGCGCAGCCTAGGTATGGCACCGCCGCAGCGAATCCTCAAAAGTATTGACCATGGATTGCGCGGCACGGTCGAGATGCGCCCAAATTTCGGAATCGTAGAGCGGCGGCAATTGAAGGGTGTCGAGAGCTGCCTGCATGTGGTGCAACCAGCGGTCACGGGCATCCGGGTTCACTTTGAAGGGCATGTGTCACATGCGCAGGCGGGGGTGTCCGCGTTCCTGGCTATACGTGTTTGGGCCGCCCCAGTACAGTTCCAAGCGGCCTGTCAGGCGTTGGATCGCACCCTCCAGGTCAGGCTGCTCCGGATACATCGGCAACAGTATCTCTCACGGACCCCAAGCGGGAAGCTGGGGCCCGCGAGCCATACAATCACGATGATGTTTCGGGGAATTAGCCGAAGATGCGTATCGCGTACATGACGGCAAGGAAAACCAAGAACGCGAGACCGAGCAAGCTAAGAATCAACTGAGGCACTCCAATCTGCAGGCTGCCGCGATCTTTGTGGCGCCCGAGGATTACCATCACTACACCGATAAGTGGCACGGCAAGAATCGTCACCGCTTGCGCTGTGATGATGAGTTGAATCGGAATGCCGCCGAAGATCGCCGCAACAACTCCGCCGAGCACGATCACAAATGAGATGCAGAGCTTGACTGGTGTTGAGGAGAGGCCACCGCGGTCAATGCGGAAAACACCGGCGAGCATCGTTCCACCAATTGTGGAGTTGCCGAGCATTGATGAGAATGCCGACGCCCACAGTCCAATGGCAAAGAGAACGACTGCCCAAGAACCGATTGGTGCAAGGATCTGGGCCAGTGCTGCCGGTGATGTTGCTGCGATTCCCGCTGGGTTAAGAGTTGCGGCCGCAGCGATCATGATGATCGCAGAGAGCAACCCAAGAATCAGTGTTCCGAGAACGGCGTCGCGTCGTGCAATTTTGTAGTCAGTGGGAGCCCAGCCTTTTTCACGAACGAGCTGAATCTGGTAGAGCGCGCCGACAACCGAAAACGTGGTCGCGGCGAGTCCCACAATGAGCGGGACTGACGCTTCAGGGATGGACGGGACCAATCCACCGATGATTCCAGCAGGATCCGGGTTGCTGATGATCGCAGTAGTGATCATTGCCACGAGCATGATGAGAATGACAACGATCATGAGCTTTTCAAGCGCGGGGTAGAACTTGGGGATCCACACGAACAGGACTCCGATTATTGTGAATCCGATCGCGAACAATCGTGGGTCGCCGCCGAAGAGCAATTGGCCTGCGGCTCCGGTGCCAGCTGAGTTGCCTGCTTGAAACGAGGTGACCACAAGGAAGGAACCGATACCCACGACGATGGCGATGATGCCGGTAAGCCGGTGGGTGATCGTGCCGAGAATACTGTCTTTGGTGCTGAGTCCGATGCGAACACCAATGTTCACAAAGCACAACATGAGGATCGTGGCGATGACGGGAACCCAGAGCAGCTCATAGCCGAAGGTGGCGCCCATCGCGCTCGCGGTTGCGATTGATCCCGGGCCGAAGACGAGAGCAGCGGTGATGAAGGCTGGCCCGATCGACCCAAAAATGCCTTTCTTTGGCGCAACCCCGGAGGCACTCGGTGGGGCAATAGTGTTAGTCATTGCGTGAACTCTTTTCTGTGCGGTGAAATTCGCGCAGCGTCAGTGCTGCGTGAATGGTGTTGGCAACGATGGTCTGGGCTGAATTCCACGGCGCGGTGGTGCGGCCGAGTTGAGCGTTTCGTACGAGCTCGTCAGCAAGTTCTACGAAACCTAAAGAATCGTGCGCATTGGCGGATGACAGGGTCAACGAATGCGTGCCGGTGGAGGTGAATACATCCACGGCGTACACCTCAGGGCCGGGAGTTCCCGTGACGGTGAGGGCAAGAGGTACGTTCGTTCCTTCGGGGGTGACGAGCGACCCCGTTAGTTGAGCTGCCTCTTCAGAACTGCTGGCGGAGTTGAGTGCGTGATGGATCCACCCTTGTGCCGAGCTCGCCAGTGTTGCCTGGGGGAGTATCCGATCGACTATTTCCCAGGCGTGAGCGCCAACAGTGACGAGGGTTCCCCCGCTGAGTTCGGGATCGTCTTGCCACTTTCGGTCTTCTGCAAGAAACATCGCGATGTCATGCTGAACAAGAATCCGCAGTCCCCAAATCTCTGCACCCGTAATTTGTTCGGCAAGCTCACGAAGTCGGGGAGCGAATCGGAGCACGGATGCGGTTCCCACGCGCTCAGGGGCGCTTTCGATTGCTGCAATCCAGTTCGTTAGTTGCGCATGGTTGGCGGCGACGACTTTATTGAAGAAGAGTGGTGCTGAGGTTTCGCTCAGCAGTGCCTCGGCAAAGGCGGTTATTTCGTGGGGCCTGGCCGTAACGATGAACAGATCCGCGTCGAATTGGATGAGGGCGTCGAGGGTGCCTGCCGCCGGGCACGCGAAGCGTTCGGCGAAGATATCCGCCTGGCTCGCATCGGAGTCGTAGACACCGACGACGTCGACCTCGGTGCCGTGTTGCTTGAGCATGACGAGATTCGATGCATCGGTGAACGGATGCGAGTGGGCGAGGCCCGCAAAGGCAACGCGGATGGCGGTCACGGCGGCCTACCTCAACCAGTCGTCGCGATTCGCGGCGATGAACGCGTCATCGTTGAGCTCCGGGTAGGCGAGGCGGACTCGTTCAATTTCTGCGGCTTGGCCTGGGGATAGTCCCTCGTTTGGGTCGAGACACCACGTGCCTTCGAGTAGTCCCTGCTTGCGAAGCATTTCATGTACGCCAGCTATCACCCCGCGAAAGTCGTTCGCTGGGTCGAATACCGCCTGGTTGAGATCAACCAAGTCTGCCCCGCTGCGATTCAGGCGAACCAGCGCTTCTGCATCGCCGGCGGCGGCCAGATGAGCAGTCTTCAGCAGGCTCACTGCTGCGCGTGTACCAACTGCCCACTGACCAAGTAGGCCACCGACGAAGCGGAGCGTGCGCGATCCGGTAGGGGAATCCACGTGAAATTCCGATTGCAGGTCCGCGATGATTGCATCGTCGTTTCCGGTGTACAGCGAGATTTCATCCGCCCTTCCTGACTCTGCGACCCCTCTCATGAGTTCGAGTGTTCGGTAGCGATCGAAGGGGGCCGCTTTCACAGCGACGACTGAAGGTATCGCGGCGAACTCTCGCCAGAACGCGCGGCTGAGGTTGGGCCCACCAATTGCGGTCTGCAAATAGAAGCCAATGATCGGAAGCACCTCGCCGACTGCACGCGCCCGTTCGAGAAGGCTCTGCTCGTCGGCCCCTGCGACGCGCGGGCTTACGAGCACGGCATCGTATCCAAGCGAGCGAGCGAGCGTTGCTTCGGCGACGGCTTTTGCGGTGTCTCCGGTCACTCCAGCGATGCGGATGATGGTCTCGTCGCCATGATTGTTTATCTCTTCGGCAGCAAGTGCGAGAACTGGCTCGAATAGGTTGTGCTCTGGGTCGCGAATCTCAAACTGCGTGGTGTGGACACCAACTGCGAGCCCACCGGCGCCAGCGGCAAGGTAGTAGCGGCTGAGTGCGCGCTGGCGCCGTTCATCGAGTGCGCGTTCTGCTGTGAGTGCGAGCGGGTGTGCCGGGATGACGACTCCGGCTGATAGCGATGCGGCGGCGGAAGGGCGCAACTGGGGGATGATGCTCATTAGAACTTTCCGTCTCGAGTAGCCCACTTCGTCGGTTTGGCGGTCATGGGGAGCCCCACTTCGATCCACTGCGCTTGCCACTGGATGAGGGTCTCGGCGGAGACTGTGGGGTAGCCGAAGAGCGACATGCACTTGCTGGAATCGTTCAGCAGCGCCGTTGGTTGAGGTTCGCCGACGATTGTCACATCGCGCTCCAACAGTTCGCCCATCCTGCGCGCGATGGATTCGACGCTCAGCGTTTCGGGACCGGTGAGATTGATGGTGAATACATCTGAGCTGGCGTGCGTAAGACTTCGCAGCACCACTTCGTTCGCATAGCCCTGCCAAATCACGTTGACGTTCGCCGTCTCGATTGAGACCGGTTCGCCTGCATGGACTGCGCTAACAATGTCGGCGAGCACGCCGTAGCGAAGATCTACTGCGTAGTTGAGGCGAACGATAGCAACACTCGTTCCGCGTTCTTGGGCAGCGAACTCAAAGACACGTTCACGGCCGAGGCATGACTGTGCATACTCTCCGATGGGAGCCGGTGCGACACGTTCTGAGGCTCCGCCGGTGGCCGGCGAAACAAAGGGATAAATGTTTCCCGTTGAGAGAGCAACAATCGAACTTGAGCGGTAACGGCGAGCAATACGGTCGGGAAGCGCTGCGTTCACTTCCCACGCCCAGGAGGGGCTCGTAGCGGCACCAAATTTGGCGCCCACCATGAAGACAACATTTGGAGCATCCGGCAACGAGTCCAAGCTCTCGCTTTCGATGAGATCGAAGGGGATGACTTTCACACCAGCGGCCGTTAATCCCTCGCGAACTGACTGATCGGCGAATCGAGACACGGCATAAACCGTATCGCCGGAGCGGCCCGCGGCATCGAGTGCTTTGCGTGCCAACACCGCAAGCGTCGGGCCCATCTTGCCCCCGGCGCCGAGTATGACGAGGTCGCCGGCTCCTCGGGAGAGGTCGCTGATCAGCCCTGCGCTCGGCGTGACAAGTTGCTCTTCCAACTCGGCTTCGGACGCAAATCCCTTAGTCATACTCGATCCTCCATTGGTCGCGTGACGGTAATTCAACACTACGTTGTGATAATTAGCAACCACCAACCTGAATGCCTAAGTTTTGAGGGGTATTGGCTTGAATTGATTGTGTCAGCCGACTGAGATATTTGAAAAAATCGAGTGCGGGCGTGCGCAAAGAAAGATAGAGTGAATCCTCAGATCGCCTCTGATTTGTGGTTGGCGATTGCTTGCAAATCGGAGGTGTAATGCAGACCCCAGCAACGCCATCACACGCTACCCGGGTGGCGCTTCGTCTCCGAGACAGCGGTCCAGATGCCGTAAACGGGATTGCTCAATCACTTCAGATCTCCCGAACCTCAGTGGAAAATGTGCTTGGCAACCTCACGCAGGCGGAGATTGTTACCCGCACCACTGCGCCGGGCGCGGGGGTGGGACGGCCATCCAGATCGTATGAGTTCAATAGTTCTCAGGGCTATGTTGCCGGCGTTGACGTGGGCAATGCGAGCATTCGGGTTGTTATTTCTGACCTGCGGGGTGTCGTTCTCGCTGACCATGTCGGTGCTGGCGCTGACAAGTATTCAGACGGTGCAGCCAAATTGGGCGCGGTCACGCGAGAGGTGAAACGATCTTTTAGTGCGGCATCGCTCCCGTTGGAGAGACTCCGAGCAGTGGGCCTTTCACTTCCTGGCATTGTGGATGAGTCGGGATTCGTTCTCACATCTGTGGTGATCCCGGAGTGGTCGGGTGTTGAGATCGGTGTGTACTTGCAGCAAGAACTTGGCGCTGCGGTAACCGTTGATAATGGTGTGCGGCTTGCAGCCGTTGCGGAACATCATCTCGGCGCAGCGCAACTTGTCAATGACATCCTTTATCTTTCAGTGGGTAATCGTATTGCGGTGGGGCTCATCCTTGATGGCAAGCCGCGTCGCGGAGCCCACGATGCTGCTGGCGATGTTGGGCGGTTGGCGTTCCCTGGGGTGCAGCCGCTGACGGGCGAGATAGCGTGGGAGAGCGGTGAGAACGCGGCCGTTGTGTTCTCGCGGGCGCGTGATGGCGATCTCTCAGCGCAGCGGGAGATTGCAAGCTTTATTGAGCGTTTGGCTCGTCCACTCGCCACTTTGATGATGACGGTCGATCCAGCGCGAGTGGTGATCGGGGGAGGCCTGTCTCGTGCGCACGAGGAGTTTTTGCGTCCGCTCACGGAGAGTGTGCGCAAGCACATTCAGCTCCCCTTTGAAATACCGATTGTCGAAGCTCGACTCGGCGATGAGGCTGCAGCCCACGGTGCTCTCGTTCTTGCGTTTCGCAGAAAATCATTTGAGATTTACGGGCTCGATGGCATGACAGTTCCCAAAATCGCACCACTCTAAACTGGTTCTAGTTGCCCTCATGTGGGGTGCCGAAGATTTGGCGGCCTCGCTCGGCGGAAAGCCGTCGCGCGGGCCCGTATCGTGGTGTCGCGTTGCATGCGCGCTCGTCGGTGTTGTTGGCGGCGGGAGCCTATTCGAAGGCTGTGATTGATGCGGTGCATCTCGACATCGCCGACCTTGATGGTTTGGGTGCTGAGGCTCGGGATGCTGCCGCGCTCGGGTTCACTGCTACGGCCTGCATCCACCCCTCTCAGGTCGCAATTGTGCGCGAAAGCTATGCGCCAACAGTCGAGGAGATCGCGTCAGCACGGGCACTTCTCGCCGCAGCGGACGGCCAGCACGGGGTCTTCAGCTTCGAGGGTCGCATGGTCGACGGACCCATCCTGCGGCACGCGGAGTGCGTTGTAACGCGGGCGGGGTTGCGCGAGGGTTAGACGAGCGATGTCGCTTCGCTGCTACGACGAATCGAGACCGTGTGAGTGCGAGTTTGAGAGCCCCAACTACACAAAGTCATTAGTGGTCGCTTCCGTAGACAAATTCCGGTTGGCAGTCCACGCGTTCGGGGACTCACCGCTGGGTTCACTCGTCGTGCCCAACATTCGCAACGGTACCCTAGCCCCGTGAACACCAATCAATTGCAGCAGAACACCTTCAGCAAAGTGACTGCTGCACGTATAGAGGATGCCCGGACGATTACGCACTCACAGTACATAGCACTTGTCCGAAAGTGGGATCGCGACAACCTCATACGCGGAGCGGCTTCGGCGTCTGCGCAAAACAACGGGGCGACCATCAAGGATGGAGTGCAGTCCGACTATCTTCCGTGGAACATCTCTGGCATGGCTGTCACGGCAATCTGCAGAGGAACGGCCGGCGGGCCGACTCCGTCGAATACCGAGCTTCAAGAACTCATTTGGCAATTCGGAAATGTCTTCGATAATGCGGAAGTAAATGAAGACGATACCGATGTTGCGAGAATGATCGCGCGTATAGCCCATCAACAAATGCCGTTCCAAAAGCAGCTATTGAATCAATGGGCTCGCCCCCAGGCATTGTTTGCGGACACGCCCTTCCCTGCGAACTACAAGCCGGAAGTGATGGTGGAAGGTTGGCTCGAGGATCTCCTGGATTGCACTCTAAGCGAGTTCATTGGGTCAGCGTTCGCTCTCTGGGCTAGTGCGATTGCCGTCGACGGCAAGTATGGGCGTTCAGTGTGGGACGGGTCGCTTGATCCACTCCTGAAGATTCTGCCGCTCTCGAGGATCGACGAAATAGGACTCCGGCATTTTGTGACTGACGTACCCGGTATCAAAAGCGCGCGACGGGCCGCGCAAAAACCAGGTGATGGATCTGAAAAATGGGCGTACAACCCACTGATCTACCGACCGTTTCTGCGCGACATCGAAGAGGGAATGTGGATCGCGCCGTCGACAGATTTGTTAACTCAGAAGGCAAGCGCACTCGGAATCGTGTATGAGGGGATCGAGCGCTGGGGGACGAAGTTCAGTAGAGACTTGGGCAGACTCTTTGAGTCCTACGTGGGGAGGAATCTAGCTCTCACAAGCGGGGCGACGCTCGTGGGCGAGATCGGATATGGGACCAAGAAGTCTCCACGACGGTCAACTGATTGGTTTTGGGTTTTTGACTCTCTCGTCGTACTAGTGGAAGTAAAAGCTGGCGCGCCCAATCAATCGACGAGGCAGAGTGTCGGGGAGGTCTTCGCCGGCCTGACTGACAAATTTTCTAAAGCGATTAAGCACCTGGACCAAACGGCCAGCGCCCTCATCTCCGACAGGGTCGCGTTCGCCTCTATCCCGGCCGACCGACCTATCGTGGGTCTGGTAGTGACACTGGGCGACTTCCCCACCGCGGAAATGGGCTACGCGTATGGGGTGTTTGGTACTAGCAACATCCCGGTGGCGTTCATCCACTCTGGTGAACTCGAAGCGCTCGTTGCGCAGGAAACCGAGCTAATTGTTTCGGTGATAAGAGAAGCAGCCGATGCAACCGGGCCTAACAATTTGATCGACTCCAATCGCTTAAAACCGCGGCTCAAGAAAGTAAGGAATGAAATCATTGAGAAGGCTTGGGGGTCCAATCCTGTCCTTGATTACATAACCAAACGTCGAGCGGCTGACTCTAAGCGCAGGGAAGCGCCCACTGTCAGTTCTTGAATCGCATCGAACTCGAACGGGGCGAGGCAGCCCGCGTGCGCCGCCCGGACAGTTTGTCGTGTCCGCCCGTCACGGAACTGCAATGATTGCGACAACAAGCGCCTCACGAGAGGGAATCAGGAGTCTACGACAATGACGGATAAGAAAAGCATCCACACTGTGCCTACGCAAGACGGGTGGGCAAACCGTCGTGCCGAAGGCGAGCGTGCTTCCAGCACACATGCGACCAAAGCAGAAGCCCAAGCCGCGGGGCGCGCGGCCGCGAAGAAAGACGGCGTCGAACATTTGATTCAAAACATGGATGGCAAGATATCGTTGCGCAATTCCTACGGCAACGATCCCTATCCACCAAAAGGTTAACGATCTTGCGGAGCACGCGTGGGTGACCAGACTGGGGTTATGGGGTTATGACGCTATGGAGCAGTGGCGGGCGAATCCGATCCGTGTGTGGCTACTCCTCAAAGGTATTAACCATCGCGTGCGCGGCACGGTCGAGGTACGCCCAGATTTCGGCATCGTAGAGCGGCGGCAATTCGAGAGTGTCGAGGGCGTTGCGCATGTGGTGCAACCAGCGGTCACGGGCATCCGGATTCACCTTGAAGGGCATGTGGCGCTGCCGAAGGCGGGGGTGTCCGCGCTCCCGGCTATACGTGTTCGGGCCGCCCCAATACTGTTCCAAGAAACTCGTGAGGCGCTGGATGGCACCCTCGAGGTCGGGCTGCTCCGGATACATCGGCAGCAGAACCTCATCCGTCGCCACCCCAACATAAAACTCACGCACCAGCTTCTCGAAAGTCGCGCGACCGCCGATGAGTTCCCACATGGAGTCCTCGGGGGCATCTGGTGCCAGCGCAGGTTTGGCAATGATGCGGATCTTAGGGCGCTTCGCGGGCTCGGTCACATTCGCTGGCTGGGTTGTGTTCGCGGGTAGGGCCGCATTGTCAGATTCAGTCATTTTTTGCGCTTCTCCTCAGGAAAACTCAGCGGCACCGGACGGGTGCGCGGCGGACGTGCACCGCGCACACTCGCAGCACCCTCGAACCCACTCAACACGATCGAGTTCAATGCCGGAAGCTTCACACCCATTTTTGCGGCATGTTGCCGACGCGGGTGATTTCCCCACGAGAAAGCTTCCATGCAGGGAGCCTAGCGAGCGACTGCTGAATAGTCGCCGCTAGGCCCCGGCATGCCCGCCGAGTGGCGGCTGAATGCTACGAGTTGTCGCGTGCCTGAGCGATCAGTGCGCGCTCAACACCGGCAAGGTTCTCGATGACCAGGCGACGCAGCGCCGGAACATCAGGGTTCGCATCAAGCCACGCGTTGGTGGCATCGACGAGTTTCTTGTTGGCCAACGGTGCGGGGTACAGTCCGCGGATGACCGTCTCAGCGATCGAGTAGCTGCGGTCGTTCCACACATCGTTGATGGCCTCAAAGTACGGAGCAACGAACGGCTCGAGTACCGAAGGGTCGTTCACGTGGGTGTAGCCCATGGTCACGTTACGCACGATCGCGTTCGGCGACTTGTCGCTCTTGACGAGCGAATCAAACGCCGCACGCTTTCCCGCTTCGGTTGCGATCGTTGCCCGTGCACGGGCGGCAGCCTGCTGGCCATTCGCCGTCTTGTCCTTCGCGAGAGCTTCGTCAACCTCGGCATCACCGGCAGCACCGTTGAGCACGAGGCCCTCGAGCAGCTCCCAGCTGAGGTCAGTGTCGATCTCCAGCCCATCGAGGGTGCTGGTTCCGTTCAACAGTTCGCGAAGAACGAGAACGTGCTCCTCCGTGGATGCCACATTCGCGAAGTACTTCACGAACTGGAACTGAGCATCCGAACCAACCTCAGCGCTCTGAGCGAGACCCCACAGGGTGTCGCCGATCTTCTCGACGGTAGCTGCACGGCGCTCAGGAGCAACGTACTGCTTCGCAACCAACACGAGCTGCGCGAGAGTGGTGCGGATCGTTGTCGACTCGCTTTCCGACGCGATGTTGCCAAGAACCAACGCAACATAATCGCTAGCCGGTGTCTCGGCATCGCGGGCAGCATCCCATGCCGCACCCCACACGATGGCGCGAGCCAGCGGGTCAGTGATGTCCGAAAGGTGCGTCATCGCAACGCTCAGCGACGCCTCGTCGAGGCGGATCTTCGCGTAGGCAAGGTCGTCATCGTTGATCAGGATCAGGTCGGGGCGCTTCGTGCCGACCAGCTCGGGAACCTCAGTGCGCTCGCCCTCAACATCGATCTCGACGCGGTGGTCGCGAATGAGCTTGCCGCTCTCCAACGAGTAGTAGCCGATCGCCATGCGGTGCGGGCGAATCGTGGGGTAGTCGGCAGCCGCGGTCTGAACGACGGCGAAGCTTTCGACAGTTCCGTCCTCGGCCTCCACAACATCCGGACGCAGCGTGTTCACACCAGCGGTCTCAAGCCACAGCTTGCTCCACTCCATGAGTTCGCGGCCACTCGTCTTTTCGAGTTCAACCAAGAGGTCCTTGAGCTCAGTGTTTCCGAAGGCGTGCTTCTTGAAGTACGCGGCAACACCGGCCATGAATGCTTCGAGGCCAACCCAGGCAACAAGCTGCTTGAGGATCGAGCCGCCCTTCGCGTAGGTGATTCCGTCGAAGTTGACGAGGACATCATCCAAGTCATTGATGGAGGCGTACACGGGGTGCGTCGAAGGAAGCTGATCCTGCTTATAGGCCCAGCTCTTCTCCATCGCCTGGAACGTCGTCCACGCGCCGGTCCACTCGGTCGCTTCGGCGGTCGCAATCGTCGACGCCCACTCGGCGAACGACTCGTTGAGCCACAGGTCGTTCCACCACTTCATGGTGACGAGGTCGCCAAACCACATGTGCGACAGTTCGTGCAGGATCGTGACAACACGACGCTCCTTGATCGCGTCGGTCACCTTCGAGCGGAACACGTAGGTTTCGGTGAACGTGACAGCGCCAGCGTTCTCCATGGCCCCAGCGTTGAACTCGGGCACAAACATCTGGTCGTACTTCTCGAAGGGATACGGGTACTGGAAGTGCTTCTCGAAGAACTCAAAGCCCTGCTTGGTTTTCTCGAAAATGTAGTCGGCATCGAGGTGCTCGCTCAGCGAGGCACGAGTGAAGATACCGAGTGGGATGACGCGGCCGTCGCTCGAGGTGAGCTCGTCGCGAACCTCGGCGTACGGGCCAGCAACGATCGCGGTGATGTAGCTCGACATGATTTGCGTCGGCGGGAAGTTCCAGGTGGCATTCTCGCCATCCACGACAGGCTCAGGAGTGGGGGAGTTGCTGATGATTGCCCAGCGTGCCGGTGCCGTAACACTGAACGTGAAGGTCGCCTTGAGGTCAGGCTGCTCGAAGACAGCAAACACGCGACGCGAATCCGGCACCTCGAACTGCGAGTAGAGGTAAACCTCGTCGTCAA
>Ga0307486_1002118_pt1 | contig 14220 bp, 13 predicted proteins | sample CBIW02metaG_FD_203663 | JGI IMG/M metagenome (GOLD analysis project Ga0307486, IMG submission 203663) | Sea-ice brine microbial communities from Beaufort Sea near Barrow, Alaska, United States - CBIW 0.2 | ecosystem: Environmental > Aquatic > Marine > Coastal | place: USA: Alaska | collected... | reverse complement strand
TCGACGCGTTGAGCCTGACCATTGCGCAACTTGCCGCGGTGCTCGCGCCCGAAGCGATTGTCATTGGTGGTGGCCTCGCCCAAGCCGGCCCCGCCCTGTTCGTTCCGCTTCGAGAGCGGGTCGCAGCTCGCTTGAGCTTTCACCGGCATCCGCGTATAGTGCCGGCCCAACTCGGCGAAACGGCCGGCTTGCTGGGAGCAGCCCTGCAAGCGCGTGGCATGCTGGAGGCCACAGCATGAACCGCAGTGAACGCCTCGCCGCTGTGTTGGATCTACTCGCCGATTCGGGTCAGGTCGAGGTGGACGACATCATCACCAAACTCGGTGTCTCGGCGGCGACCGCTCGCCGCGACCTCGATACCCTGGCTGAACAGCAATTGCTCACGCGCACGCGCGGCGGGGCCGTCGGTCAGTCAGTGGCCTACGACCTGCCCGCTCGGTACAAACAAGACCGGCATGCTGCAGAAAAATTGCAGATTGCCCGGGTAGCAAGCGCCCTTGTTACCCGTGGCGACGTGGTGGGGCTCTGCGGTGGCACGACGAGTACGGCGATTGCGGGAGTACTGAGTTCGCGGTCTGATATCGCCGAAGCCGGCCCACACGCCAACCTCACCGTCGTCACGAACGCCATAAATATTGCCGCTCAGCTATCGATGCGACCGCAGATTAAAACCGTCGTCACCGGCGGAGTCGTTCATTCTCGCTCCTACGAACTCGTTGGCGCCTATGCCGAATCGGTGCTGACGCAGGTGCGGCTCGACCTGGCCTTCATCGGGGTTAACGGCATTGACCCGGCCGTGGGAGCCACGGTTCACGATGAACGGGAGTCCGCCGTTAATATGCTTATGGCCAGCCGGGCTACTCGGGCAGTGCTGGTGGCGGATTCCAGCAAGATTGGTCTCGTTGCCTTTGCCGCGCTCGGCGCGCTCGGCGAGTTCAGCGCCCTTATCACCGATGCTGGCATTTCCGCCGAGCATCTTCGGGCTTTTGCCGAAGTTGGCCTGGAGGTAATAGTTGCGTGATCGCGCACGCACGTGCTGCGCTCTCGCACGTTCCTTCGGAGCTTTTCGCGACATGCTGCGGTACGTTCGTGCGCTAACGGCGTGTTGCAATTTCATCCGAATTTAGGTGTGTTCGCGATTCTCCAGAGATCTTACAAGCTCGCTCTAAAGACCCTGCCAGGAAGGCTTGTTGGCCCAGATGTAGCGGTAATACTCCAGATTAGCCAGCTGCGCGGCAGCAGCGGCGTCAAGGACAACCGTGACGTGCTCGTGCAGTTGGATGGCCGACCCGGGCTGACTCGCGGTGACCGGGCCCTCCACAGCAGCGGCAATCGCCGCCGCTTTCTCAGCTCCGAAAGCGAGCAGTACGAGATGTCGGGCGCGCCGAATTGTGCCCAGCCCCTGGGTAATGCAGTGCAGGGGCACTTCCTCCGGCGAGCTGAAGAATCGAGCATTGTCGGCGCGCGACTTCGGCGCGAGTGTTTTCACCCTGGTGCGTGAGGCAAAGCTGGAGCCGGGCTCATTGAATCCCAAGTGACCGGTGCGCCCGATGCCAAGGAGTTGTAGGTCGATTCCGCCGGCATCCTCGATGGCACGTTCGTAGACTGCACCCGCCCGCTCGAGCGTAGCCAGGTCGCCGTTGGGTACATGAACCTGATGCGGTGTGAGCCCGAGCGGTTCCACAACTTCGCGGGTTATCACGGCCCGGTAGCTTTCGGCGTGACCTGCGGGTAGGCCAACATATTCATCCAGCGCGAACCCGCGCACTCGCGACACATCCACAGGATCTAAGTGCAACGATTTCGCCAGTGCCGCGTAAACCGGCAGCGGTGTCGACCCCGTAGCGAGCCCCAGAACCGCATCGGCGCGCCCTTCAATGAGATGCCGCATAGCCGTCGCCACCAGTTCGCCCGCGGCCTGTCTGCTCTCCACAACCACAATTTCCGCCACAGAACTCTCCAGACATTTTGACTACTTGTGACTGAACGTAGCAGAAACAATCATATTAAAGCATTTTGCCGGAGCGTAATGGCAGACACCAACATCGAAGCGGCTGGTCGCCGCGCCCGGCCCACGATCACAAGGTGGGCACGGTCCGGGCCCGGCCCTTGAACACACCGACAGAAATCCCTGAGTTCCCCGGCCCAGGTTATGAATGCGGGCCCATGATGTAGCGTGGGCCGGCGTTCGCAACCTGGGCCCAGCATCCATCCCAAACTTCATGAGGTGGGCCCGGAAACTTCAGCGAGCGGAGAAGGCTGCCGCCGCTACGGACGACCGAGACCGTGATAGGTCCAGCCGGCGGCTCGCCACACGACGGGGTCGAGCGCGTTACGACCATCAATCACGGTCTTGGTGCGCACGAGCGAACCCACCCACGCTGGGTCGAGATGCCGAAACTCGGGCCACTCGGTGACGAGCACCACAGCGTCCGCTCCCCGCAGGGTGTCTTCGAGAGACTCAGAGTACTCAAGCTGCGGATGCCGCGCCCGCGAGTTCTCGATGGCCTGCGGGTCGGTCGCCACCACGTCGGCCCCGAGTCCGCGCAGTTGCACGGCCACATCGAGCGCCGGAGAGTCGCGCACGTCGTCGGAGTGCGGCTTGAAGCTCAGCCCGAGCACCGCGACCTTAGCGTTGTAGACAGTGTCGCCGAGCGCCCCGACCGTGAGGTCGACGACGCGCTGGCGGCGACGCAGGTTGATCTTGTCGATCTCCTTGAGGAAGGCCACGGACTCACCGCGTCCCAATTCTTCGGCACGGGCGGTGAAGGCTCGAATATCCTTAGGCAGGCATCCGCCACCAAACCCGACCCCGGCACCGAGAAAGCGGCGACCGATACGGCCGTCGTAGCCGATAGCGTCCGCGAGCTGCGTAACGTCGGCACCGGTGACCTCGGCAATTTCGGCCATGGCATTAATGAAGCTGATCTTCGTGGCGAGAAACGCGTTCGCGGCCACCTTGACCAGCTCGGCCGTGGCGTAGTCGGTGATAACGAGAGGGGTCTTGTTCGTCAGCGCAGTGGCGTAGATCTCGTTAAGCAGCGCGGTGGCGTGCTCCCCCGCTTCGCCGGACGCCACGCCGTAGACAAGGCGGTCGGGGCTGATGGTGTCTTGCACTGCAAAGCCTTCGCGCAAAAACTCCGGGTTCCAGGCCAACGACGCGCCACTGCCTGCTTCAATGAGCTTGGCGAGGCGGGCGGCGGTTCCCACTGGAACGGTGCTCTTGCCCACCACGAGATCGCCGTCGGCGAGGTGCGGAATGAGCGATTCCACCGAGGCATCAACGTAGCGCAGGTCAGCGCTGTAGCTGCCCGGCTTCTGCGGCGTGCCGACGGCAATGAAGTGCACCTGCGAGCCGGCGGCATCCGCTATATCCGTGCTGAAGCGGAGTCGGCCGCTGCTCATGGCCGACGTGAGGACTTCTGGCAAGCCGGGTTCAAAAAACGGGGGCTTGCCGATGGCAAGTTGGGCAATTTTGGCGGCATCGACGTCAATACCCACAACGTCATGACCCAATTCGGCCATAGCCGACGCGTGAACGGCGCCAAGGTAGCCGCATCCAATGACAGAAATCCTCATTTTGTCCTCTCGATCCTCCCAGAGCCTAGTGGGCACGGCGCACGACCCCAATTCGTGACGGTGAACAGGGGATGCGGCCGGGCTTAGTTCGTGCGAGCGAGCAGATAGGCATTCAGCGCTCCGGTCAACGGCAGATCCGCCGGAAACAACTGGCCATCGAGAGCAACTATGGAGACAGCCAGCCGCACGCTGGAGACAAGCCACGCGGCCTCCGCGCTCCTAAGCTCGTCCACGGCGATATCGCGATAGTGCACGGCAGCACCCTGTGCTCGGAGGTATTCGAACATGCTCTGCTGCGTGGTGCCGTGCAATATAGCGCCGCTCGGCGCGGGCGTGACGTACTCGCCGTCAATGCGCAGCACAACGCTCGACGTGGGGCCTTCCATCACGTAGCCGTCGGTGGTCACAAAAATAGTGTCGTTGGCACCACGGCGGTGGGCCTCCCGGATGGCGGCCATGTTGACGGCATAGCTCAGGGTTTTAGCGCCCATTAGCAACCAGGGCGCCCGTTCGGCCACCCCTCGCGGGTATCCCCGATCGAGAGTAATCACGCTCACGCCAGTGGAACGCACCCGTGTGAAGTCTGCCGCTTCTGCCGCATGCAACCACGCGGTCGGTGCAGGGCCATGCTCAACGCCGCGACTAAGGACGATCTTGAGGGCCATCTCGCCCTGCTGGGGAATGCGCGCGACGGCATAGGCAATCGCAGCCCGCCACTGACTGGCATTGGGCACGGGGAGGTCACAGATGCGCGCCGAATTGTTCAGCCGGCTGATGTGAGGCTCTACCTCATGCGGGTGGCCGTTGACCACCGCGAGGGTTTCGAAGATTCCGTCACCACGCTGGGTGCTCAACTCGCCCACTCTTAGAGCCGGGGCGTTGGACTCCATTTCGTGAAAAGTATCTTCGAAGCCTGACTGCACGGAATCTGCTGGCACAGGGTCGATCAGTAGGGTGAAAGGCACTTTCATACCCTGACTATACTTTGCCGGGCATCCGCTCACATCAGCGAGCGGATGCCCGCGGCTAGCTTTGAAAGGCTACGATCGGGTCGGTTGTGGGCTGGTCGGATCCACCGTTGGGTTCAATGGTGACGCCCACAGCATCGCCGGCCTGCATAGTTCCCTCGAGTACGCGCCAGACGGTGCCATCGCCGGTCGAATCAAAGGTTCCGGCGGGGGCCGCGCCATCGGCATTGATGTACCAGAGCTGGTAGTCCTCATTCGCGGGCAGAGCCGGCAGGTTGTCAACCAAGACTGCCGAGAGCCCCAGCTGATTAGACCAGACCAGGGTGGCGTCCTGGCCGTTGGCCGTGGTGGTAGCCGCTCGCTGGGAATCCATGGCCGCGTTGATCTTGGCGAGCCCCGCGGCTTGCTGCGACTCAAATTGAGTGTTGTTGAGGGCGGAGCCGAGGGAGATACCACCGACGAACAGAGCGACCGCAGCGGCGGCAGCCAGCAGGGACAGCGCCGGACGCTTGAACCAGCGTATCTGGGCACGCTCTGTGGCCGGCGAATGGCCTGTGTATCCGTTGCTGGGCTCCGCCGGCGCTGTGTCTGCGGCGGAGCTGTCACCGGGGGCAGGGGCATCTACCGCGGTGGGGCCGGAAGTCCCCGGTGCTGGAGACAGCTGCGGGGTCGATGCCAGCATTGCCATGAGGTTACTTTTGAGCGCAGCGGAGGGCTGCACAGGAGCTACGGCGAGGCCGAGTGCTACCGCCGTGTCGCTCAATTCGGCGGCCTCAATACGGGCCTGTTCGGACTCGAGAAGATACTTCTTGAAAGCGACGGTGTCTTCGACGTCCAAAGCATGCAGAGCGTAGGCGCCCGCCAGGTCGGCGGGGTGCAGGTCGGTCTTTCTCTGATCTGTCATGAGGCCACGCCCAGTTCGTCGCGAAGGCGGATGAGCCCGTCCCTGAGCCGGGTTTTTACGGTACCCAAAGGAATGTGGAGCTTTTCGGCGACCTCACTATGACTGAACCCGCCGTAATACGCGAGGCTCACAGCTTGACGCTGCAGCTGTGTCAATCGAGTCATCGCCTTTTCCACCCTTTCGTGTTCCATTCGTACTTCAACGGATTCGGCCACGTGATCATAGGCAATAGCCAGGTCACGAATTCCGATTTTGGTATCGCGGTCACGTCCGGCTTGCGACGACCGGATTCGGTCGACAGCTCGTCGGTGTGCCATGGTGAGTATCCAGGTGCTCGCACCACCACGGGTTGGTTCGTAGCGCGAAGCCGACTGCCAGATCTCCAGAAAAATCTCCTGGGTCACCTCTTCCGACTGCGCATGGTCGACGAGCAAGCGCTTGACCAGGCCAAGCACTCGCGGGGCGATCTGGTCATACAGCTCTCCGAAGGCCGATTGGTCGCCGTGGGCTACTCGTGCGAGCAGCTCCTCCTTGGTGGCAGGGGCTACCGGCGCGAGGTCTCCGGCGGAATCAACAGTCATGAGATCTAGCATGTCAGGTCTCGTCCCGTTCCATGACTAAGGTTCGGTGCAAAGTCGGTAACGGATTGGTCTCTGCGAGAAATATTCATCAGATCGGCTGATCAAGCAGCGCTCGGGGGTAGCATCGGCGCTTCACAGTACGCGATCTCACGAAAGAGGTCGGGCCGCAGAGCACCTCTCGGCGCGAGGCCGCTCGAAGCGGCGAATAATGGAACCCGGGATTACTGCGGCCCGACCAATATCCAGTGTATGCATGTGCGCGGCCCCGCGCACAATGTTCGCCGACGGCGCACTGTCGGCTGTGGACCGTGGAGTGCGACTGCGGAGTGCGGAGTGCGGAGTGCGAAGTGCGGAGTGCGAAGTGCGGAGTGCGAAGTGCGGAGTGCGGAGTGCGGAGTGCGGAGTGCGGAGTGCGGAGTGCGAACTTGAACGTGCTGCGAGCACGGGGCAAACTCGACACCCGGCAGGCCACCGGAACCCCCGAAGAGCCACCGCAACACGCCCGGGCCCACCTTAAGCAACGGGGCCCACCTTCGGAAACCGGGCCCACCTTAGGGAACCGGGCCCACCTTCGGAAACCGGGCCCACCTTAGGGAACCGGGCCCACCTTCGGAAACCGGGCCCACCTTAGGGAACCGGGCCCACCTTAGGGAACCGGGCCCACCTTAGGGAACCGGGCCCACGATAGATCATGGGCCCACTTCCCGGGCCCGGGCCCGGGCGCAAAGAGGGAAGCGCGAGTGACGGCAGACCGGATCACGGTCAGGACCCTCCATCGTTGAATATCCTCCGCAACACGCCCCGGCCCACCTTAGGGAAGTGGGCCCACGATAGATCATGGGCCCACTTCCCGGGCCCGGGCCCGGGCGCAAAGAGGGAAGCGCGGGAGCGGATCTGGAGCGCTGCAGAGTGGAGCTGCGGAGCGGAGGCGGCGCGGCGGCGCGGAGGCGGCGGCGCGGCTACTCGAGGGAGTCGCGGCGCCAGAGGCGGGCGCACGCCGCAAACTCCTGCGCTGTGGTGCTAAAGCGCAGGGCGCGCGTGGTGAGTTCCGACGCGCGGTGAGGCTCTGTCAGCTCAAAATCGTCGGCGATGCTCGTAGCGCCAAGGGCCGTTACTCGGCAGTACGCCGCACCTCGATCTAAGGCCACCGCAAAGTCGCCGGTGAACAACCCGCGCAGAATCTCATCGGCGAGAATCATAATCTCGGCTGGCCCGGTGGGCGCCGCGGCACCCGCAACGAGAGGATCGATAGTGGCGGAAACATCCGAACCGCGCTGGTACAGGTAAGCACAGCCGTCGGGATCCTGCTGAATGAGCATGTGAATAAGATAAATGCGCCAGAGAGCGCCCGGAAGACTGCGCGGGGTGGCCCTCGACCACAACTCCGCCACCGCGTCAATTCCATTCTCGTCGGTGTAGGCCACGAGGCGCTCGATTGTTTCAGGATTGGGATCGCTGCGTACCCGGTTAAGCAGCGCCTGCGCCGTCTCGTGCGCTATGCGGCTGATGGAAGCCGGATCGTCACCGCCCTGAAAAGCCTCAAATTTGTTGGCTGAAAACAGGGTGGGCTTGTGAAAATTATCGGCCACGCACGCTCTCCTTAGGTCCTGTCGAGCGACCAATTCAGGCTCGATCAGCGGCATTTTTTGCTGCCCCCCACGCTACCCAGAAAAGCTGAGAGCAAATTCACGATAGGTTAGAGGCCGCGGGCCTCTAGCTCAGTTGGTAGAGCAAAGGACTTTTAATCCTTGGGTCGTCGGTTCGAGCCCGACGGGGCCCACAGTAAACGCGAATGTGACGCGGCAGATGCGCACCGAATCCAGCGGATTCGGTGCGCATCTGCAGCGTGTTGAGAATAGCTGCGAAAAGTTCAGGGAGTTTCGCTTTGACGCCCCAACTCGCGCTGCACGAGCAGCGCAAGCTCACGAAGTAGTACCTGGTCAACCTCAGGAAGCGCCCGAGGTTTTGGATCGAACACGCACAGCGCCCCGATACGATCGCCCGAGGGCGACTCGATCGGAAAACCGGCATAGAAACGTATGTTGGGGTCGCCGTTCACCAACGGATTATCCCGGAAGCGCTCGTCACTGCGCGCATCCTCAACGATGAGGGGGCCGTCGCCTTCGATTGTGATGGCACAGAACGAGTCCGATCGGGGCAGTTCCGTTCTCTCCACACCGGCTCGGGCTTTGTGCCACTGTCGGTCGTGATCAATGATGCTGATCAATGCAGACTCGGTGGCGAATAGGCGCTGCGCCAGCTCCACCAGTCGGTCAAACCGAACCTCTGCGGGGGTATCCACAATCGCCAGGCCATCGACGGCAGCCTGCCTTCCGCGTTCCTTATCGTCGTCGTACCCTTCAAAAGCGCACATTCCACCGGGTATGCCGTTCGTGCCGCGACTGAGGGCAGCGATGCTGAGTCGAGCAGCGTCGAGCTGGTCCGCCATGGCATCGGCCAGCAAAATGGCCCAGTCGCGATAATCCTGAGGAGTGCGATGGCGGCCGGGCGTCAGGGTGGCGCTCGGTGAGAACGGCACGAATGTGGTGCGGGGCAGCTCGGCGGCCAGCCGTGCGCTGACCTTATTGAGGTCGGTCGCCGACCAATCGGCGATGGACACCAGCGGGGGCTTGAAAATTTCAATATTACGAATGGGCAGGATGCCGAGTACAACGATGTTAGTGCTGCGCGAGGTCTCCTCCTCCAGTAGCGCTAACAGAGCCGCTAAACCGTCTCGCCACTCGGCCACGCTGGTCAAATCAAGGGCCTCATTCAAGCCCAGAATCACCACGACGGCGTCGAAGCGATCGAGCTTCACTTCGGCTAGCGCTGTGAGTGCGCTTGCCGCTGTCATGGCACGATTGGCGATCAGGTCAATGTCAACGCCTCGACCGGTGCGCGTCGACAGCTCACGGGAGAGCGCTCCGGGTAGCGCAAGCTGATGGCTGAGTACACCCCAACCGACGGCCGGCCCACAACCGAGAATGAGCACCCGATCACTATCAATGCCAGCAGCGTGAGCCTGCGGATTATCGCTCGGCCGGGGAAGATGATCCTGACTTCGCGCTGTGGCCACCCAGAGACGCATCAGAGGGCGAAGCGCCCACCGGGTAAAGTCGTGCATTCGTGCCTCTCAGTTACCGCCGTTCTGCCTCTAGTCTGCCCCAAACTGGGGCCAAGGCGTACAACGACCGGTCAGCGAGTTTTAGAACAGTGCGGCTACGGCATGCGCCACGGTAAAAATCATCAGTCCGGCCAGCGCGCCCACCACCGTTCCGTTAATGCGAATGAACTGCAGGTCGCGGCCCACCTGCAGCTCGATCTTCGACGCCGTCTCAGCAGCCGGCCAACGCTCCACGGTTTCCGTGATCACGGCTGCAATCTCATGGCCATACTTCGACACCACATAGGTGGCCGCATCAGCGATCCACCGATCAATGCGTTCGCCGAGGCGAATGTCCGCTGCGAGGCGAGCGCCGACATCCGATATCGTCGCCTCGATACCGGCCCGCAGGGCACTGTCGGTGTCGTTGAGGGCGGCAAGGAGCGACGCTTTCACCTGCTCCCACGTCTCGCTGGCAAACTCGCGAAGACGGGCGTTGTCCACGAGATCCGCCTTCAAGGTCTCTACCCGATTGATCATGATCGCATCGTGCTGCAGATCACCCATGACCTCCGTGAGGTACTCGTCGAGGGCACGCCGCACCGGATGTTGGCGGTCAGCCCGCGCCGACGCCACGAAGGCAAGTACCTCGCGGTAGGCCTTGTCGTCCACGAGTTTGTCGACGAACCCGGGCAGCCATCCCGGCAGACGTTGAGAGACGGTGCGGCCGAACGCCTCGGGGTGAGCGCGCAACCAACCGTCAGCGCGGTCCAGCAGCAGATCCACAGCAGCGTGCTGTTGACCGGATGCCACGAGTCGCTCCCCGACGCGGCCAAGGCCCGGTCCCCACTCTGGTCTCACGAGATGCTCACGAGCGACGGATTCGATGAGGTTCTTAATGGCGTCGTCACCCAGCACATTGAGCAGCCCTTGGCCAGCCACCGCCACCTCATCGGACAGCCGCTTCGCATTAGAAGGCTGCCCGAGCCAGGCTCCGAGCCGGCCAGCAATGCCGATGGATTCGAGCTTGCCGCGAATAACACCCTCTGAAAGGAAATTCGTTTCTACAAATTCGCCGAGGCTCGCGCCTATTTCGTCTTTACGGGAGGCGATGATATTCGTGTGCGGAATATGCAGGCCCAGGGGGTAGCGAAAGAGCGCGGTGACTGCGAACCAGTCAGCGATGGCGCCGACCATGCCGCCCTCAGCGGCAGCCCGCACATATTCCAACCAGGGATATCGCCCCTGCAGCGCGAACGACACAGTAAAGATAACCGCCATCAGCGCGAGCAGGCCGGTCGCCAGGCGTTTCATGCTGGTGAGTGCGGCCCGGCGGGCAGCGTCGTTTGGGGACTCTGCCATGGGTGGAATCGGGGGTGCCGCAGGTGTCGTTAGGGCCATGACTCCAGCCTGCCCGATTGCGCGGTCAATCGGGCCTGTTTGTTCGTTTTCAGCTAAGCTCAATCTAGAGAAGATACTCTATGGGGGTATGTGGTTTGCGCTGGCCACACGTGTGATCATTTACGGAAGGACCTGACAATGTCTGGGATCATTCCTTCGAACGTGTCACAGCCGCTTCCGCTCCGGCTCCGCCGGTTGCTATTGGCTTCACTGGCGATGCTCGCCCTGGTGGTCGGCATTTTGGCCATGCACTCCGCGGCCAGTTCGCCCATGATGGGTTTCGCACTGCCGGTCGCGTCTTCTTCGGTCCTGCCCCAATCGGCACTCCACCACGAACCAGTCACAGGAGAAATGGTTGGCAGCACGAAGGCCGGCAGCGCGACGGCCGGTGGCGAGCTGGCCAGTTTTCAGATGAACAAGGCTCTGGTCTTTGGCAGTGCCGTGACCTCGGCAATTGCAGCCACGGCGATAACAGTTTCGACCGCGACGACCGCGCTTACCTCGGGGCTGGGCCATGAAGGGATGCTGGGCTGCATCCTCCTAATGACGGGCTGCGTCATGGTGCTCGTGCTCGCGGCTTCGGGACTCTGGTTACAACGTGGCGCCCTGGTACAACGCATTGCTCACACCGAAAATATCGCCCAGTTCACCTTCCATGCCGTCAGCCTGCCAATTCATCGGCCCCACCTCAACGTGCTGGGCATTAGTCGAGTTTAGAAACCGCGCCTGTCGGCGCGCCGTGACACCCCGGTTTCTCAACTCGAAGTGAATGGACTGAACCATGAAGAACGCACGTCTACCATTTTTGTCCCTGGCGGCTGTGGTAACAGCCCTTGCCCTTAGTGCCTGCGCGGTCGGCACGTCAACGAGTTCCACGCCCACCGCATCGGATGCCTCCAGCAGCGCGCCCGTCGCATCCGCTTTCAATAGTGACGATGTCATGTTTGCCCAAGTAATGATTCCGCATCACAAGCAGGCCGTTCGGATGACCGACAACCTGCTCGCCAAAGATGGTGTCGACCCGATGATTATTGACCTTGCCACACAGATCAAGGCCGCGCAGGCGCCCGAGATCACCACGATGCAGGCCTGGTTGACCGACTGGAACGCTTCTGATGACGGCATGGCCGGCATGGATCACGGCACCGACGGCATGATGAGCGGCGACGACATGATGAAGCTGCAGAATGCGTCGGGAGCAGATGCTGGAGCGCTTTACCTAAAGCAGATGATCATGCACCACGAGGGTGCGCTCGTCATGGCCCAGACCGAGCTGGCTGACGGCGAGAACGCCGACGCGCTTGCGCTGGCCGAGGCGATCGTGAGTTCCCAGACCGCTGAGATCACGACAATGAATGACCTACTGGCCGCACGCTGATGACGCCGACGCAGAAGGCGCCCGTGAGTCGGCGGCGAGTTTTGATGGCCGGAGGCCTCGGGGTTGCCGCGACCGCTATTGGGGCCACGGCCGTTTGGCAGCTGTGGCCCACAGACGCCGGTACTAACTCCGCGGTTGGCAGTGCACTTGCCCAGCCGGAGGAACTCGTCAGTTCGTCGGGTGAACTCACCGTCCAGCTGGTGGCTGCGCCCGTGCGGGTTCACCTAGCCGGAAAAGAGGCGAGTGTATTCGGGTATAACGGTGGCCTGCCGGGGCCAACACTGCGCATCCGTGCCGGTGATCGCGTGCGGGTACGCCTGCAAAACGGGCTAGAAGAGCCGAGCAACCTTCACGTTCACGGACTGCATATTTCGCCAGAAGGCAACAGCGACAATATTTTTGTCAGGGTCGAGTCTGGTGATTCTTTTGAGTACGACTACCAGCTACCCGACAACCATCCTCCCGGCGTGTACTGGTACCACCCTCACCACCATGGATTTGTCGCTAATCAGGTTTTCGGCGGCCACTATGGCGCGATCATCGTCGAAGACCCAGAGCCCATTGCGAGTGCACGCGAGCGCATGCTCGTCATCTCCGATATCACGCTGGCCGCAGACGGGCAGGTGGCTGGCGCTAGCGGTATGGAGCGAATGGCGGGGCGCGAAGGCGATCTGGTGCTGGTCAACGGACAGCTCCATCCGCGACTCACCGCACGCACCAGAGAACGGGAACGATGGCGCATCGTCAACGCGTGCACGTCTCGCTATCTGCGCCTTCGGCTCGCCGGGCAGGTCATGCAGATGCTCGGCATCGATTCTGGACGCTTCGAAACTATCGACGAGGTTACCGAGATCGTGCTCGCCCCCGGCAACCGGGCAGATATCCTGGTGACGGCTCACGCCGGAACTAGCGTACTGCGCGCCCTCGCCTACGACCGCGGAGCCTCCGGCGGCATGATGCGCGGCAGCGCACCTTCCGGACAGACGATCAGTCTTGCCACGCTAGTCGTCGCCGGTTCCGCGGTGACCGCCCTCGGCATCCTGCCCATCCAGCCCGAGCAGCGCGACCTCCGATTGGCCCCCGTGACCGCCCGGCGTGAGTTGGCCTTCAACATGGGAATGGGCTCGGGCATGAATGGTGGCATGATGAGAGCCACAATCAATGGGCGGGTCTTCGATGGTAATCGCGTCGATACCACCGTTGCCTCCGGCAGCGTCGAGGAGTGGACGTTGACCAACGGTGGGAATATGGCGCACCCCTTTCATCTTCACGTCTGGCCCATGCAGATCGTTGAGCTCGATGGTCAAGCGGTCTCAGCGACACAGTGGCAGGACGTTGTGCACGTGCCGCCACGCGGGCAGGTAAGAGTGCGCATAGCGTTTGAGGACTTTAACGGTCGCACTGTTTATCACTGCCACATTCTCGATCACGAAGACGCCGGAATGATGGGCGTCATAGAAGCCCGCTGACCGCTGCGGGCGCGGATGCCAATGCCGATACCCCCTATCGGCATACCCATGGGGGGTATACAGTTGTTCCAATAGCCAACACGGTATCGAGGAAAAAGATGACACAGCCAAACCTGAGCCACGACTTTGCGAACAGTGCGGAACAAGCGGAGCCGGAACACGGCGGCGCGGAACACACTGGCGACGAGCAGGGCACTGCTGGGCACGGCGCTGCTGGGCACGGCGCGATGAATCACAGCAGCATGAACCACGGCGGCCACGGCGATCACGTTGCGCAATTTCGTCGCTTGTTTTGGATCATGCTCGTTATAGCCGTTCCGGTGGTGGGGTTTAGCCCCATGTTCGCCAACCTCGTCGGCTATTCATTGCCGGACACTGCAGTAATCACGTGGATTTCACCGCTGCTCGGTACCGTCATGTACGTCTGGGGCGGCCGCCCGTTCCTTACCGGGGCGGTTTCGGAGCTGAAAGAGCGCAAGCCCGGAATGATGCTGCTGATCGCCCTGGCTATCACGGTCGCGTTCCTCGCTTCGTGGGGCGCCAGCCTCGGCATCATCGACGCCGAGCTCGACTTCTGGTGGGAACTTGCCCTCCTGGTCGTGATCATGCTGCTCGGCCACTGGATCGAAATGCGGTCGCTGGCCCAGACATCCACTGCCCTGGAATCGCTTGCCGCCCTGCTCCCCGATGAGGCGGAACGCGTCGAGGGTGATGAGATTGTGGTCGTATCACCGACCGAACTGAACCTCGACGACCTAGTGGTGGTGCGACCGGGTGGGCGCGTTCCCGCCGACGGCACGATCACCGAAGGCACCGCCGACGTCGATGAGTCCATGA
>Ga0307486_1002116_pt1 | contig 14232 bp, 8 predicted proteins | sample CBIW02metaG_FD_203663 | JGI IMG/M metagenome (GOLD analysis project Ga0307486, IMG submission 203663) | Sea-ice brine microbial communities from Beaufort Sea near Barrow, Alaska, United States - CBIW 0.2 | ecosystem: Environmental > Aquatic > Marine > Coastal | place: USA: Alaska | collected... | reverse complement strand
CATAATTAAGACTACTTCCATCGGAACTAGAGTTATAAGGGCTGGTAGTTCCACCAGTAAATTCATCAATCTTCCAATTATCTTGACCATCATCGAAATTTCCGTTTAAAATTTCAGGTCTAAGAGCAGGTGGAACTTCTGGCTCTACAATTTCTATAGTGCTCGAAAAAGTACTCACAACCCCTAAAGCATCAGAAGCAGTTAATGTTACTGTAAATGAACCCTCTCCTGGATATGTATTACTCGCATCCAATGATGATGTTGAATTTCCGTCACCAAAATCCCATTCAAAAGTGGTAGCACTTGAAGATAGATTAGCAAAATTATAGGTCTTCCAATCTTCAGCAGTTTGCGTCGCTGAAAAATTAGCCGTTGGTGGGGTTTCGTCTGCTTTTGAGTTTGCTTCGGGTAAATCATACTCATAGATGCTTAAACTGGGATCGCAAGAAGATAAAGAAGCTATCAATATCATCGTTAAAGCCATCGTAAAAGAAGGTTTAAGCAATCTTTTGATTTTCATTAAATTAATCATGATTTTTATTTTTAATTATAAATAATTTTTTTAGTACCCAGGATTTTGACTCAACAATCCCTTGCTTAAATTTACTTCCCTTTGTGGTATAGGCAATAAAAGATCGGTTGCGCTAAAGCTGTAATTATTTGCTTCTGAAAAAGCTGAAAGCACCTCTTGGGCAACACCAAATCGAATTAAATCGAAAATACGTTGATTCTCGAATGCCAATTCTACTCGTCTTTCGTTTATTAATTCTTGTTTAGAAATACTGCTTACAGGATCTGTTAAACCAGCTCTGTTTCTAACTTTTTGAAAAGACGCAATTGCTTGAGAGTTTGTAGTAAAACTCGCCCCAGCCATAATAGCCTCAACATGCATTAACAATACATCGGCATATCTTAAAACGATCCAATCGTTTCCTGCAGAAGTCGCATTTCCAGAAGTAGGTGCTATCCCTAAACTTGCATCTCCATCTGGTAGATATTTTACAACTTGATATTCTGTTGGCTGTGCTTGATCTTGTCTATATGAAAACATTGTCCTATCTCCGCCTAACGCATCAAGAGCAGCTCTTGCCTCTGGAGTAACATAATTCACTCCTGATGATCTACCTACAGAATTTAACCATTCTGCCGAAAAGTTTTGACTATCATTAGCATTATCTGGAAGAAATCCTATTGCAAAAATAATTTCGCTGTTTTCTTCATTATAAAATACATCTTTAAAGTTAGGTTGCAGTGTAAATCCACTTCCCATGACTTCCTCCAATAAACCTTGGGCATCTGTATAATTCCCTAATGTTAAATGGACTTTTGCCAATAAGGCTTGCGCCGCCGCTTTAGAAGCACGTGTTTTGTAGGTATTATCCAATTTTCCAGCCGCGAAACTTAAATCGCTAATTATTAAATCATAAACTGCTGATTTTGCAACCCTTGTAAATTGTATCTCGGTTTCCAATGGAGCAACCACGCGATCTATTAAAGGAATATCTCCAAATAAGCGAACTAAATTAAAATACGCATAGGCTCTCACAAATTTTGCCTCGGCTTCAAATTTAGCCGCATTAGCTTCAGAAGCTGCATCCAGGTTTTCTAAAACTATATTTGCCCTGAATATAACATTATAGAAGCTTGTATAATAATCTGCCACGATACCATTTGTAGCTCTAACCGTAAAGTTTTCGAATTGAGCAGATTCTCCTTCACTACTTTTTGTTCTAGTATTATCACTGCGCATTTCGGTTAAATAATATTCAACTTGAATGGCATGATTTAAATCGGAATCCGAATCCTCTGAGGCATTAATCCCTTGAATTCCGTCATACATATTTATAACGGCTGCTTCCAGTTCGGCATCATTCGAGTAAAATGTTTCTCCGCTAATGGCAGCTGTAGGTGCTGGATCTAAATAGTCAGTACCACATGAGGAAACACACAATACTATACTAAGTATTGCTAAAATTTTTATTTTTTTCATAATATTTTCTGTTTTAAGCATCATTATATCAAAAATCTATATTTAAACCTAAGGATACAGTACTAGAAATAGGAGAACCAGCTCTTTGATATCCGTAAGTAGTTGGGCTGGTATCATAAATAGATTCTGGATTGAATCCAGTGTAGTCATCTGCGGTTTTATATATTAAATTCTGCCCAGTCGCATATATTCTTGCACCGCTAACTCCTAATCTCGCTGAAAAATCATCTGGTAATCTGAACCCAATATTTACATTACGTAAGGCTATATAAGAGGCATCCTGAATAATGTCGTCCGTGAATATCTTTTCCCTAATAAATTGTTGATCCGGTGTACTTGAGATAAAATCCTGTTTACTGCTAAACTGATTGAAGAGATATTGATCTCCGATATTTCTAACCTCGGCACCATGACTACCTTGAAACATAAAACTCACGTCGAAATTTCCAATTTGGAAATCATTGGTGAAACTCCAAACTAAATCTGGATAAGGATCTCCAAGAATGGTTTTATCTTCATCATCTATTATTCCATCGCCATTTAAATCCTTAACATAGACATCCTGAGCTTCGGCACCTATTGGGAAGTAAGGATCCGAGATGTATTCCAATGGAATGTCTCGATCTACAACCCAACCATAAAAGGAAGAAATCGGGTTTCCTTCTAAATTTACCCATTCCGCAGCTCTTTTATCATCTACATTTTGAATTTGTCCGTTAGAATCGGCAAAATCTACTAGCTCATTTTTATTTACAGAAGCCAAAAGAGTTGATGACCAGCGAAACTTTTCTTTCGAAATATTTCTAGTCCGAAATTCTAATTCAAACCCACTATTTTCTACTTCTCCTAAGTTAACCAATGCATTGTAAAATCCTGTCGTGGCAGAAATTGGATTGTATAACAATAGTTGATCACTGGTTCTCTTATAATATTCAATAGAACCTGAAACTACATTATTGAACAGTCCAAAATCAATACCCGGATTTATTTCAACGGATCGTTCCCACTTTAAATCTGGGTTTGCAATGTTTATAGGATTAAATCCTGAGGTAGCACTTCCATTTACAACGGCGGTAGTCGGATTTAATAATGCGATATAAGGATAGTTATCTATTAAATCGTTTCCAGTATCTAAATTTGGATTACCGGATAGACCATAACTAAATCTAAATTTTAAATTATTAATAACTCCGCTATCTTGCAAAAAGCTTTCGTTGCTTAAGATCCAACCAACTGACGCTGCGGGGAAATTCCCATATTTGTTTTTAGGTCCAAAAACCGAAAAACCATCACGTCTTAAACTTAAAGATGCCAAATACTTATTGTCGAACGCATAATTTACCCTACCAAAGAAGGACATCAAGCGTTGTTGGTAACTAATAGATTGGGCGTCCGCAATCACTGTGGCTGCCGAAATTGTTTGTACCAAATCTGAATCATAGCCTGTACCCGTAGCACTCTCTTCACTAGTATCCCATTTTTCGGCTGCAAAACCAAGTATGGCACTAAGGTCATGCTTCCCAAATACCTTGTCGTAAGAGAAATAACTTTCGGTTGCTATATGAATTCTATTTCGGCTTGAGATGTCAAGTTGAGAACCTGATTCTTCATTTCTGCTGGCTAATACACCTTGATATCTACTTCCTTTTGAATTTTGAAAATCCCCAGATAATGAAGTTCTAAAGGTTAAATTATCAATGATTTCATATTTACCATAGAAGCTACCATATAACTTAAATTTATGGTCAGTTCTTTTACGTTCCAAAAGCTTTGCACCAGGATTTGTATTTGATGTACTACTAATATCAGTTCCACTACCTGTGCTAGGCATGCCAGCATCCAAATCGTAGTCATCAAACATACGTTCCTCCGCATAGTCTCCAATTTGCGCATCGGCCCATCGTCCATTTTCTCTGAACCTGTTTACAAATTGGATGGTATGTTCATCTAAATATAATGGTAGCCAAGGGCCTTGTCTTAAAACATCGTGAGTAGAACCATCAAAACGTCTTCTATTCGTATATGAAGGCGATAAGTTAATTCCTATAGACAACTTATCGGTAAGTTTAGTATCTACTTTAAGTTTTAAATTATATTTCTTATAATCATCTGTCAATAATACCCCTTCATCATGATTGTAGTTCATGGAAGAACTGAATGTTGTTCTTTCATTACCGCCTCTCGCACTAAATGAATGATCTGTTATTATACCCCCATCAAAAATAATATTCTGCCAATTGTTATCTACACCAATTAATTGCAAATACTTGATTCTGTCAGAATTCGATCCAGTAGCGGCTAATTCAGCAGCTGCTGTTTTCGCAACCGAAAAATTATAATCCTCACTATGTCGGGCTTCTTTAGTACCTGTGTAGGTACTGTAATTAAATTTTGTTTCACCTGCTTTTCCTTGTTTGGTGGTAATCATGATTACTCCATTAGAACCCCTAGAACCATAAATTGCGGTTGAGGCCGCATCTTTTAAAACCTCGAAAGAATCGACAGAATTCATATCAAGGGATCCAAGAAAATCATTGTCAACGGCAAGACCGTCAACCACGATTAAAGGATCAGAACTTCCTGCTAAAGAACCTGTGCCCCGAATACGAATTGTTGGTGCAGAACCAGCTTCACCACCGGTAGCTTGGATATTAACACCCGATACTTGACCCACTAAGGCTTCATCTATCCTAGATACAGCAATTTGATCTAAATCTTCATTGACTACTTTGGATATAGATCCGGTTAAATGAGATTTTTTCTGGGTACCATAACCAATAACAACAACTTCATCCAATGCACCTACGTCTTCGGTAAGTGTAATATTTAAGGTTGTTTGATCATTAATTATTTGGACTTGTGTAACAAATCCAACAGAAGAAAATTGCAGTTCGTCACCGTTAGTCACTTCTATTTGGAATTTTCCATCAAAATCTGTTAAAGCCCCTCTGGAAGTATTCATTACTTTAATATTAACACTAGGGATAGGCATATTATCTTTTGCCGAAACAACAGTCCCTAATATCACTTTGCTATCCTGAGCAAATAAAGCAATATTGAACATCAATATTACAATAAGAACCAGCTTGGTTTTCAAATTCATAATTAATTTTTTAAGTTCAAAGTTTTATTGTTCTCTTTTACAAACCGTATTATGATACGATCTAATTAAAAAATTCACTTTATTAAATTAATACTGTTCTCCTCAACTTTTTGTATTTTCGCAGAACATGTTTTTAATAAAGGAATGCATGTATTTAGTGTTACTTCCTTCCTAAATGAAGTAAATTGTTTAAAAGGATAGGTGCGCGCCTGTCCTTTTTTTTATTTATTAAACCCTATTTGGATAACTGAAAAACAATTAATTAGGACCGAATTTTTGGAAAACCAATTTGGTGCACCAGATTGGTTTTCCAAATATATAATAAAATTTTCTTAAAAAAAATTTATTCTTTCAATAAAATTAGGTTATTCTAAATTTTAATTCAAAAACGTTAATCAGAAGGAAATCACGACATGAAGTCTTCTCGAATTGGGCTAAAAACATCAATTAAGACCCCACTTTTTTTACAGATCGCACCATGTAATACATGTGGTGGAATATAAAATGCATCCCCACCTTTCATCATTTTGGTTTCATCTCCAATAGTTAATTCAAATTCGCCGCTAACAACATAGGTAACTTGTGAATGGTAATGCTCATGGATTGGCCCAATTCCACCTTCGTCAAAATGAACATTTACTAGCATGATTTTATCATCATACCCCATTATTTTTCTTTTTACACCTTCGCCACATACTTCCCACGCAATGTCATCACCTATTAGAAATTCTTTACTTGCTCCAAAACTTTTCATAATTTATGTTTTAATTTATGTTAATATAATTATAAGCACCTACCCATTCGTAGGTTTCATTATCTATATTTAATTGATGTTTATTGGTTTTTGAATTATCCTTTAATGAAAACAAGAATATACTCCTTTTACCTTTTAAATTTTCAATTGAAATAGCTATATATGCTTCATCATTGTAAAGCATTTCCAAATTTTTAATATTGCTAAAAGCATTGGTTGCTATTTCACTAACAGGATCATAATGCCCATGCGATTCTATTATTGAAACATAGTATGCATTTTTAGTGTTCTTTTTTCGAATTATAAAAGCGGAGTCTCTTCTTAGATTAAAATTTGGGTCATGAGCTCCAACTCTGGCAAAAATTAACTCGTCGTTATTCGAAACGACAGACGACATTGTATAAAAGCGTTTATTATTTAACCAGGAAATTTTAGTGCTTCCTTTGGTTGAGGCTCCCTCACCTTCGTTCCATAGATGTTGATAACCGTGTTTAGTACCTAATGCCGTTAAAACATCTGGCACTTTGTATTCAAAATCTGCCGAAATTAATTGACCAATATAATAATATGGTAAATCGTACTGGTTCTCAGTAGCCGAATTAATTTTAATAATATCTAAAAGAATAGGGTTTTCAAAGGAATCGTCTTTAACCATAGCCATTGTTCTATGCAATTCAGTTCCAGGGTAGGCATTTGCTTCTTTTGCACTAACTACTTGTAGATTTGGATCAGATACATCAAACAGATATTTTTCTGAATGATGTAAACTACCTATTTCATAATCGCCATTAAAATGAGAAGTTTCGTTTTGATTAATGGTATTGTGTGCAATGGTTTGTTTTGCCCAAGTAGTGTTTTCTTTTAAGTAATTACCACCACCTTTTTGTTGAATATTAACAAATCGTGCCATTCCATAATCTTGAATCACTTCGTTACCACCTTCATAATATGAAAACGATAATTTATCGTAATGTCCATGGCTTAAGCCTTGCGCCGAATATTTCATTACCAATGAAAGCTCTTTATCTGGTCCATCAGCTCGAATAATTCCAACACCACCTTGGTCTCCATTTGGACCATCGGTATATTCAACCGATTTTTTAATAAATGGTGTTTCCAAACCATCTCTTAACCCAATTGCAACTGCCAAACCCGTATCGTCTAACAATACTTCGCCTTGGTCTTTGGCAATAGATAATAAATCGGTTTTATTGCCTCCAAAATGATAGCCAATATCCACCGATGATACCAATGCTTTTGTATAAATAGACATCCCTTTTTGACTATCATTTAAAGGAAAAAAATCACCATTGGCATCGGTTAAATTCAACAGGGTGTTTATAGATTTCAATAGTACACCATCTTTATATTCAAAAATTTTAAGTTCCGGTTTTACATTTTGCAATGCTTCTGCAAAAACTAAAAAAGGGTACATAGCATAGCGTTGATAATAAGGTCCTTCTGTATAATACCCATCAGGAGAAAAAGGTTCGTCCAAATTAGCGAGGAAACCTACTTTTTGTCCTTCCTCCCTGATTAATCCACCATCATTATCTTTCTGTCCTGGTTTAATATTGTCAGTTTTCAACCCATATAAAGCTCTATCTATTAATTCCTGATCATCCATAACAAGCCCTATCATTCCAACTGCGACATTTCCCCAGGTACTATGGTTATGAATTCTATTAAAAAATTGGGGATTACCAATGGTTATAAAATCAGCAAAAGGTTTAAAGAGATTTTTTTCCAAGAGGTTGCGTTCTGTTTCGCTTAAATAATTATAAACACAATCGTAGGATTGACTAACATAAACCAACCAGTTAGAATCATTTAAACATTGCCAAAAGAGTTTACCTCTTGCGTAAGATCTCGTTTGAGGATGCAATGGAAGCGTTGGATATATTTTGGCGTATTCCAAAAGCATCTCTTTAACATATTTCGCATACTTTTCATCATCTAATATTTGATATAAAACGCCAGCCTGTTGTAAGATTACGAAGTTTTTTTTGTGACGCTCATGAGTATAACCACCAGAATAATCTTTTGGAATTGGTACTTCAATACCATTTAAAATCTCTTCATCCACTTCAGCTTTTACTTTTGCTAATGTTTCGTCAAAAAGAGGGACCGTGCCCAATTGCTCTTTTATTTTTTCAACCCCAGATTTTGTCAGTATTAAACTTGGATGTTCTTGTTGGTTATTCCTTTTTACAATGGCAGTTGTTATTGATTGTGCATTGCTGGAAAACACAACTAACATTAATGCTACTAAAGTAATTTGTATATTATTTTTTAAAGACATTTATTGTTTTTTTGAAATTAATCCCAAGTTGGACCTATCAGTGGCTTTTTTATTAAATTCAGTTGCTTCATATAATTATTAAGGACCTTCATTAAAATCCGGGTTCAAATTCCAAAGATTTTTAAGTAATAAAATGAGAATTAATTCGTTCGTTTTTGTTTCATAATTAGGGTTGTAATTATTGGTCTACCAGTTTGGTTTACCAAATATATAATTATTTATTTATCAAACAAAATTTGTTAATACCTTTAACATTTACTATAACTCAACTAATTTCAAATAAAATGAATACTACTAAAAATATTCGATCAAAGCCAATATTCCATTATATGAAATGACACAAGAGAAAAACAGTGCCGAAAACAGCCCTATATTAACACCAATTCCTGTATGATATCCCTTCATCACTTCTTTATTATTCACCAATAATATAATCCCAAATATTACAATAGGCAATACAAACACATTGAACACTTGTGATAAAATTTGCATTTCAATTGGATTTGCTCCAAATACAGGAACAATCAATGCAACTACACTTGCAATAGCAGTGACAATTCTAAATTGACGAGAATTTGTGTCTAATTTTCCAGACTGGTAATCTGCTAGCAACAATGGTGTAATTAATAAACAAGGAAAAATTGAAGATAATCCAGCGCTCAAAGTGCCAAAAAAGAAAATGGTGACCGCAAAACTTCCTGCAGCAGGCTCTAAAGTATTTGCCATTTCCAGAACTTGAGTAACGGGTTTGCCTTGATGAAATAATGCGCCACTTGCAACAGCCATAACAGTGGCACTAATAATAAATACCAAAACTGCCGCAATTATAGCATCTCTCTTTTGTTGATCTAGATTTTTATTTGTCCATCCTTTTCCCATTATAAAAAGCGGTCTCGATAAAAAAGTGGCAGACGCCATTGTTGTTCCAACAAAAGCAGCCATCATCATTTTACCGCCTTTAACATCAGGAATTGATGGTATTAGACCTTTAACAACCTCTATAGGAAGTGGATAAACAAAAAATAGCGAAACTATAAATGATAACCCCATGAAGGTTACAAATATGACCAAAATCTTCTCAAAGAAAGTGTATTTTCCAACTAACAGGAGCGAATAAAATATTCCAATGACCAATACCGCAATGGCCAAAACAATTTCGTATTCATAAGGCCTTATTCTTTCAAAATTCATTGCCAAAATTTCAAAAAGCAAATTAGACGAAATACCAAGTATCCCCATTAAAGAATTCCATTGACCAAAGGTGATCCCAACAATAATTAGAATTGCTAAAATTTTCCCACCTTTAATATGCTTTTTAAAGCCATAAAGTGCGGTTTCTCCAGAAATTAAAGCATAATTTCCATAAGCAAACATTAAAACTCCAGAAAATATACAACTTATTAAAAGTACCCATAACAATTGCATCCCATAAGTACTTCCGGCCACTATCATAGAAGTTACACTACCGGTTCCAATAGTGTAACCAATTGCGAAAATACCAGGCCCAAAACCTAAAACTAACGCTATAATTTTTTTTAATAAAGATTTTTCACCTGTTGTTGCCTGCATAATATTTAAGGATAATTTAGAAATTCTATTATTAATACAATATTTTTTATTTCCAATTGGTGTGATAAAAATTCTCAGAACCGTCATCAATTCGCTGATAGGTATGTGCGCCAAAATAGTCTCTCTGCGCTTGTATTAAATTTGCTGTTGAATTTGCCGTGGTAAGGCTATTAAAAAAGTTAATTGATTCACTTAAACAAGGAATTGCCAACTCATTTAAAACACACTGTGAAACAACCTTAGTTATGGATGGTTTCAATTCTTTTATTTGTTGAATAATTTTTTTATTCATCAATAAATTCTCTGTTCCTTTTAGAGTCTCCACCAATTCCCACATTAATGTAGATTTTAAAATACAGCCATTAGTCCAAATTCTAGCTATTTCACTTAAATTCAATTCCCATTTATAGGCTTTTGAAGCGTCAGAAATTAATTTAAACCCCTGATAATGATTTATGATTCGTGAAAACTGATAGGCTTTTAAAACCTCGTTATTTAACAAGTTAGGTTTCGTTTTTGAAGTGTCTTCCCTGTATTTTTTATGCAATTCAACTCTGTCTTCTTTATAAAATGAGGTATAACGAGCAAACAGAGCGGAAGCAATTAAGGTACTTGGAACTCCCAATTGTGCAGTGGCAATAGTTGCCCAATTACCGGTCCCTTTATTTCCCGCTTTGTCCATTATTTTATCAACTAACCAATGGTCCCCTTCTTTTTTTCTAAGAATCTCATTTGTAATATCCAACAAATAACTGGAAGCAGTTTTTTGCCAAGATTCTAAAATATCAGCAATTTCATCAGGGTTATTTCCCATAGCACTATAAATGCCATATACCTCTGCCAACAATTGCATTTCAGCATACTCAATTCCATTGTGTACCATTTTTACAAAATGACCACTTCCTTCTTTGCCAATATAGTTGCAACAGGGCAAATTATTTTGATCTTTAGCAGCAATCGTCTCTAAAAACGGTTGAACCATTTTATAGACTTCTTTATCCCCACCAGGCATAATTGAAGGTCCGGTTAATGCTCCTTCTTCTCCTCCCGATACACCTGCTCCAATAAAATGAATATTTTTAGACTTTAAATAAAAAAAACGCTTTTTGGTTTTTAAATAATTCGAATTCCCACCATCAATTAAAACATCACCAGCAGAAAGATATGGAACAATGTTTTCAATAACCATATCGGTTATCTTTCCAGCATTCACCATTAGCATGATTTTCCTCGGTTTTTGTAAAGAATTTACAAAGCCTTCCATATCATCAAAGGGAAGTGCTGTAGATAATTCCTTATATTCATTTTTAAAATTAACTGCAATATTTTCCTCAACACCATCAACATGCCTATTAAAAATTGATATATTAAAACCTTTATTAGCTAAATTTCTACTTAGGCTTTTACCCATTACACCGAGTCCAAATAAACCAAATTCAGATTTATCAAATAATTCTTTTCTAATTGCCTCCACTATCTCTATAGGTGTTAATTTAATACTTATGTTAATCGATTTTTTTGGGTTTTCTAAAATATCAAACTGGGATTTTAGTAATTCTGTTGGCATAAAATGATCTGAACGTTGTTTCATTCTCTCAGAGATCAATTCAAAAGAACCAACTAAATGAATCCATTTAATATTATTTTCAATATCATCACTTAAAATTGTACGGTACTTTTCTTTTAGGGCAGAACACACTATAACACAACTATGGTCTTTTAGTTGATCTTTAGCCAATTTATTCAATGTTTTCAACCATCCCAAACGATCATAATCATTTAACGGTTCGCCTTTCGACATTTTTTCAACATTTTCATGTGAGTGAAAATCGTCTCCATCGAAATAAGGAATAGCAAGCTCTTTGCCCAGAAGTTCTCCAACAGTGCTTTTACCAACACCCGAAACTCCCATAACAAAAAATATTTTATTTTTATTCTCGCTCATTTATGCATTTTATTGAATTACTGGCAAATCTTTTTTCAATTAGCTTCTTTAGCATTTGAAGTAACAGGTTACAGCCACTCTGTATTTGGAGTTAAAACTTAATTAATTCATAGGTACCTGCTGATTCAACTGCATCAAGAAAAACCTGAAATATTAGTCTGTGAGTTTGAAAGTATAGAAATATTATAACCAATATTAATTTTATTGTTACATAAATAAACTGGTTTACCAAACTGGTTTACCAAAACTACATATATTTGTTTATAAAACAAGGTTTTTCTTAGAAATTTAAATGATCTACTAAAAACACTATCTTCTATTTCTAGAGAAGAATTAAAACAAGTAAGCACTTCAACCATAGATACCTGTCTATTTAAAACAGGACTAAAGAACCAATTCTTCCAAAATGTACAACGCCAATAATGGAAAAAGCAAACATGATTTGGTGAAGCTTAAACCTTAAGATATATTTATTCAAGAGAAGATTTAAATTAACTGAATGTATTTAAAGACCAAAATCCCTCGCAAAGAGTTGCTGTTTAAAATTGTTCTGAAGACTCGGTTTTAGTTATTGATAGCGAAAAAGTCGCTGGCATTGTTACCGATGGTGTATTTCTGAAATTACGGCATTAAATTTTCCCTCATACCATCAAAGCCCCTCATCTCCAACAAACTTAACATTGTATCAAGCAATAGATATAAATATTCCTATTGGTTGCGGTGATGTCACTCCCCTTTAGTAAACCTTTACAAAAATTAATCTTCCAATCCCTTGTAACATAAGAACTCCCTTTTAGTCTATATTTTATTAATTAAAAACTTTTTAATATTCCAACCTAAATCTCAATCTCCCCCCAAACAACCGGATGCTGGCTTGCTGCTTGCTTTTCATTTTTAATGGTATTGTAAAGCGACCATTGGAAAGCTTTCTCAGACCATACCGCTTTACGGTTTAAACCACTGTTTTTAACCCGTCTAAACATTTCCGGGGACAGCAATATGTAATCCTTCTGTTTGGTGTTTAAACCCATCTTGTAGGCTTTCATACCTAAATAGCTCGTATCTTTTTCTTTTTTGCCAGCAACATTATAACCGGGGTGTTTTGAAACATCCTTTAGATCTGTTTTCTGAAGCAGGGGAGCCAGGCTGAAACAATATGAAACCGCATTTAGAGTGCCAGCTACAATCACATATTCCTGCCCCTGGTCCCGCAATTCCTGATATATTTCGGCGACCCTATGAGCTTGCCGAAATCTCAAAGCATCGCAATTTTCTTTATCCTTTCCTTGTTCCTGAAGATGAACCGCGAGCAAACAGATTTTGTTTTTGGAAGGAGTCGTGATCTCATACTTCACCAGATTTTTATCAAAAACCGGTTTTCCTCTATCATCCAACTCATTGCTATACGTGCGGACTTCCTGGATTTGAAATCCATTTTTTGTAAGCATTCCCATCTCCTGACCCCTTCCATCGTTTCCCTGGAGCACAAGCAATTCCCTGTAGGGCACACCATTAAATTCAGGCAGGAATTGATGGTTGAATTCCAATAATGAATTCCGGTCTTCCACTTCCTGCAGCAATAAAACATCTGCATTCACCTCAGCAATTACCCTGGCTTTGTTTTGAGTGGAAAAAGGATCGACAGGAAGGGTTTGAAGTGCTACCCATCCGTTCCAGTCCGTTAGGCTATTGGCCTGAATTTCCCCGGAAGAATAGCATCCCTGAAAAAACAATTCTCCACCCCTTCTTCTCATAACGGCGTAGGATTTTCTGCTTATTTTTCCAAATCCGAGTAAAAAGGACAGATCTTTTATCCTATCCGGATCGCTCGCAGTTTTAGAGTATTTTCTCATTAGGTGATCCATTTCATTGAGCCAGTTGATTACTGCATTTCCGGCCTGAATCTTTACCAGGGATTTGTCCCTGTGAAACAAATTTTGAATATTAAAAGTGGCTATTTTCATCATTATGATTTTTAAAATTAATTCCGTTTATCCTGGGTATTTTTATCAAAGTTGACCAGATTGAACATCTGGCGCATCCGGCTTCTTACCCTACTGCCGTAACGTTCCTCCATTTCCGCTGCAATTAAATTCGTGGTGGCATGGGTTTTAATTTTTGATTGAAGGAAAAACTCGTGCCTGGAAATAAGCAATTCGCCCATCACATTGCAATCCTTCCCGAAGAATCTTCCTGTTGGCTCCGCCCCAAGATCATCAAAGCAGAAAAAACCTTCATTTCCGTAATCTTCAATGGTTTTAAAGCCAATGTGATTAAAACCAAAAACGATATTCCTGGCCGGAATAACTTCGTATTGCCGCTGATGTGGCACAATATTTTTTAAAAGGCGCATCAAACTTGTTTTCCCGCAGCCTACAGGGCCTGATATCAACAATCCCTTGCCTAAATCTATTTTGTGCTTTTTACAATTCTGTTCATCCCTGATAAAATAATTGCTTAGCAGAAACAGGATTTTTTCATCTTCCGGGTAGATCTTGAAATGATTCCCAAACAACATTTTTCCTTTGGCTTCCAGATACACCAGTATCTTTGGAAAATCATACACCAT
>Ga0307486_1002114_pt1 | contig 14241 bp, 12 predicted proteins | sample CBIW02metaG_FD_203663 | JGI IMG/M metagenome (GOLD analysis project Ga0307486, IMG submission 203663) | Sea-ice brine microbial communities from Beaufort Sea near Barrow, Alaska, United States - CBIW 0.2 | ecosystem: Environmental > Aquatic > Marine > Coastal | place: USA: Alaska | collected... | reverse complement strand
TGCTTTTATCTCCAGGTATTTATTGATGGTATTGATGCTGAGGTCCTCCGGACGGGTGAGTAGGGTTTGAATTCCGTTTTGCCGTAATTTTTTTGCCATCAGCCTTTTTTCAAGGGCGAATTCTTCGGCGATTGTTTGATGGGCAATTTCCGAAACAGACTTCATTTTATGATGAATTACCTTTTCAAGTTCTGTATTTTCAAAGAAAATGATCACCACTACATGTTTTTTTGAAAGTGCCCTTAAATACGGAAGTTCTCGATTTAGGGCGTTCATGTGCTCAAAATTGGTGTAGATCATCAGTAAACTCCGCTGTTTTATCTGGCGTTTAACCTGGGTGTATAACAACCCGAAATCGGTATCAAGGAATTTTGTTTTGATGTTATAAAGACTTTCCAGGATTTGGGGAAGGTGCGTTTTTTTTGAACTTGCCGGAATAAGATTGCCGGTATGGTTGGAGAAGGAGAGCAATCCAACTTTATCTTTTTTCTTGAGAGCCACATTCGAAAATGCGAGGCAGCTATTTATAGAATAATCCAGTAAACTCAGTCCGTTAAAAGGCATTTTCATCACCCTGCCGGTATCGATAAGAGAATATACAGGTTGGGCTTTTTCTTCCTGAAACTGGTTCACCATTAAATTGGCGTGTTTTGCGGTGGCTTTCCAGTTAATACTGCGCACATCGTCGCCTTTTACATATTCTTTTATTTGTTCAAATTCCCGGGTATGGCCTATACGACGAATTCTCTTTAGACCGGACTGCCTGATTTTGTTGTCTATGGCCAAAAAATCGTATTGCTTCATCTGAATAAAAGAAGGATACACCTTGACGTTTTGATCTTCATCAAAGATCCTGCGTTTTTTGACCAATTTTAAGCTCGTGGATACATACAGGTTTAATTTTCCAAACTTGTATTCGCCACGTTTGACGGGACGTACGGAGTATTCAAATTTTGATTTTCCCCTGGCAGGAACTTCAATTGCCTTGAAAAAATCCCTTTTCTGAAACTGAACAGGAAGTTCGTCGATTATTTCGATAAACACTTTAAAATTAAATCCGTTTTGAAGCTGAATTGTAATTGGGTTTTGGTCGGAATTTGAAAGTTTTTCTGGTATTATTCTCTTTGCCGCAATTCCGTTTTTTGAAAACAGGATGATGGCATCCATTCCTAAAAACACCAGAAGCAATACCGCTAAAATCCACGCAAATAGATATAATGCAGGCAACCAATATGAAAACAGGAAGATGCCGGCGATTGCATAAATCGCCACAAAAACTCTTGGTTGAAAATAGAACGATTTGAAGAACCTGCTCACTTATCTTGGAATTTCTATGGTATTGGCGATGAGATCTATAACATTTTCCTGGGTAAGGCCTTCCATTTCCCTTTCCGGGGAGAGAATTACACGGTGTGCCAATACTGGCACCAATACTTTTTTGATATCTTCCGGAATCACAAAATCCCGACCCTGAATGGCAGCCATGGCTTTTGAAGCATTCATTACCGCAATAGATGCGCGGGGAGAGGCTCCAAGATATAAATGCGGATGGTTCCTGGTTTTGATTACTAGTTGCGCGATATAATTGAGCAGTTTTTCCTCCACCAATACCTTTTGTATCTGGATTTGTAATTCCTGTAGTTTTTCCGGGCTTAAAACCGGGATAATAGCTGCATCGGGAGAAACGCCTTTTCTTTGATGATGTGATTGAAGAATCTGGATTTCCTCTTCAGGCTTTGGATAATCTACTTTAATTTTAAATAAAAACCGGTCCAGTTGTGCTTCCGGCAAAGCGTAGGTTCCTTCCTGGTCAATTGGGTTTTGTGTGGCCAGCACCATAAACGGCGGTTTCATGGGATATCGCGTGCCATCTATGGTGATTTGTCGTTCTTCCATCACCTCAAAAAGCGCGGCCTGAGTTTTGGCGGGTGCGCGGTTAATTTCATCTATAAGCACGATATTGGAGAAAATAGGCCCGGGCTTAAATTCAAATTCTGTAGTTTTTGGGTTTAATACCGAAGTCCCCAAAACATCGCTCGGCATGAGATCCGGGGTGAATTGAATCCGACTGAAATCGGTTTTCAAAGTTTTGGCGAAGAGTTTTGCGGTCAGGGTTTTTGCCACCCCGGGAACTCCTTCAATCAAAACGTGACCATTTGCCAAAAATGCGGTAATTAAAAGTTCTATAAAATTTTCCTGCCCAACGATCACTTTTGCCAATTGGGCTTTTAAATCGGTTACGGCAATTTGTAAATCTTCCAGCGGAATGCGGTTGTTGAAGTTTATTTCGGGATTTTCGGAAGTCTCGTTATTCATTATTAAGGTTGTTTAAAAGATTGGATCACATCGTTGAACTGCTGCAATTCATTTTTTGTAATCTCAGGTTTATTTGAAAGCTCGTTAATTTCGTTAAAAAGGTCCTCTGTTTCCGGGATACTGCGATCGCTTTTCGCTGCAAGTTCCCTGTAAAAGGCCTCGTTTTGTACGGAAGTGTCAATCCTGTACCGGGTTCGAATATAATCATAAAAATGATTTATTTTTTTTAAGGCAAGGGCTTTGTACTGCTTTTGTTCCAAATATAAATCGGCTATGGTACCAGAATATTCATAGGTTTGATTCTTTAAAGGTTCAACCACGGGAATTGCGCGTTGTTTTCGCTTACCTTCAAAAATGATGAACAAAACACTTCCGAAGAGCGCAAAATAATAGGCCCATTTTAAAGCCCTGTTTTGCAACAAAATATAAAGTGGCGAAGTGTAAAAGGCTTTTCCCGTCTTGTAATAACGGTCCCAATAAACAGGTTCGCTATGGTCGATATAGCTTAAAACAGCTTCGGCATAGCTGAAATTTGAGTTGGAAAGCAGAAAATAATTACTGAATGCTTCCGGCATACTGTGCACAAAAATGCTTCCTTTTCCAAATTCAGCCTTTAAAAAATTCACATCGGCAGTATTGGATCCTTTAAATGATTTTAAAGTCGAAACACCTAAAATCTTGTTGTTTAAAGTATCAATTTTACTGAAATAAACCATCGGGACTTCATGTTCATATTTGAAGGGAACAGCTTGCTTTAATTTGGGATGAACCAGATTGAGATAAGGTTGGGAGGTGAGATCTGTGCCGGGAAGTTTTACCGCGGTTTGCACTTTCAGCGTATCCATCAGGTTTTGGCTGAAAGTATTTGCCGAAAGAAACAAGGTATTTCCACTGCTCACCCATTTCAATATTTTTTTCAATTCGGAATCGTCAAAACTCAACACATCATTCAAAAAGAAATACGTTCCGTGGTGTTCTTCATTTAAAAATTGAAAAGGGGGAACGCTGACTTTTTCTATTTTGGTGGAAGCGTTTTCCTTCCAGGATTCGTAAAAAACAAAACTCCCCAGAGCAATTTTATCAGATTCCAGGTAACTCGGGTTCCAGTTGACGGGTTCCGGCTCTGTGGCTTGCAGATAAGTCAGGAATAAAACCAACAGTAAAATTCCGACAAAAGCTATTTTAAAACTTTTATTCATTCGGAATTGTTTTTATTGAAGTTTCTAAATTCTGAAAATTGCGTTGGGCCAAATGAAAATCGGGTTCTGAAAGTGAAAAATTTCCGTACCAGATAAAATCATACAGCCGCATTGCTTTTTTTAATTGAAGCTTTAGGTTTTCTGAATTAATTTCGCTTAAATATTCTGAATTGGTTTTCTGAAATTCATATTTTATCAGTTCTTTTTGATTGAGTTGCCGAAGAAGTTGCAGGTAATAATAACGAATGGCGAGACGAAAATCCCCGTCTTTAACAGCACTCGCTATCAATTCCCCGATATTTTCAGATTGAACAATATTTTCTTCTTCATTTAAAAACACATGTGGGGCTTGCTGTTCTTTCAAAAAGGACCTTCCCGGATTCAGCTTTATAAAAAGCCAGACCACCAGGGCAATAAAACCAGCAAGGAGAAGATATGGCAGGATTTTCAGAAAAATCGCCACAAATTCATAGGCCTGATAATCCCCGAAGAGCCAGTCTATAAATTGCTGATACTGCAAATTTATCCAACGCTTAAATTTGGTCCACCAGCTGTCATTTTCAACCTTGTTTAAATAATCAAAAGACGGATCGGTTTTTAATTCGGCAATTTTATCGGCATTAAATTCTATCGGATTTAGGTTCGTGGTTTTATCGTATTGCAAATGATTTCCATCAATTGAAAGCGAATCCTGCGCCGAAATAGTTTTGGAGCAGAATGCCATGAATATGAATAAAACCAGTGATAGCTTCATTTAATCTCCTAATTTATCGATAGTTTCATAAGTGCCCGTAAGGTTTTTGTGTTCATTTAAATTGAAGTAAATAAAAGCCAGGGCAATGACGAAGATGGAAGATAGCAGATATTGAATAAGGGATGAAACGACGTTTAGCAAAATAAAAACCCAATCGGAATAAGAAGCCGGGTCGGCCAGGGATCCTTCCTGCGCCACGCTAAACATTTTGATGAAAGTGTATATAATAAGCGGGATTTGAAAAATAAGGCCAATTACATAAACCAGGAGCCAAATAACTATGATGGAAAAAAATGTGGTCCACCAGTGATTTTTAATCAGGGTAAATCCGTGCGAGATGGAATCCCCCACACTCATATTATTGAACACCATAATTGTTGTTGCCAAACTGAGGGGAACCATCAGATAAATTCCTGGAATTATAAATAATATCATTCCCGTAAAAATTAGCACTGCGGAAATGATTAAAATCAGGAACAATTTACCCAAATCATCCTGAGCTGCGGTTTTAATCCCGGCTGCATCCACATTTCCGTTATTTTGAATATAGCATTTAATATAATGAAGAATCGTGCCGTAAAGCGAAGCATAAAACAGGATTAGGGTTACGGCCAAAATAAAGATTGAAATGAAAAAATCACCGGAAATTTCTTCCATTATCTTTATCGGATTTCCCGCCACGGTATAAGTGTAATATGCCAGTGCCGCGATTAACAGGATGAAAGTGGGCCCAACGACCTGTTTGATGCTATTGATCAGGGGTTTGTAATTTTCCCTGAGAAACTTAAAGGTCACACTTATAATTTCCCCAAGTTCGCGTTGTTTTTTAAACTGAATATAATCGTTTTGCATGCTGATTTTTTAGCTTGTTTAAATAAAATGGATAATACACATAATAATACAAAATGCTTAATAAAGAAAGGCTTATTATTAAAATTGCCAGCCAATCGGGCATATTGGTTTGACGCGTGACAAAACCTTCCAGGAATCCTGCAACCACAAAAAACGGAATGGTGCTCAACACTATTTTCAACCCGTTTTTTACGCCTCGTATAAAGGAAACGAGCCGGGTATAGGTTTGCGGGAACAGGATGCTTTTGCCAACGACCAATCCTGCGCATCCGGCGATTATAATTACAGAAATTTCTATGGTGCCGTGAATCCAAATTGTCCTGGACGATTCCCAAAGCATGCCGTTCTCATAAAAAAAGTACTGAAAGGAGCCCAACATGATTGCATTCTGCATCAGGACAACTGCCGTGCCCAATCCGGCAAAAATTCCAAGAGTGTATGCCATCAGTGCTACACGAATATTATTGACGGTAATTCCCAGGAACATATCCAGTTGTCCCATTTGTTTATAAACTGCCATGGGGTCGTTTTTTTCGATATTTTCCAGGGTCATATTTACATAAGCATCCCCTAAAATTGAACGGACAAAAGCGCCATCGCTGGATGCCGAAAAGGCGCCAACTGCAATGAATATTACAAATATCAAAAAGCTAAGCAGCAATTGTTTTTGATAATTATAAAACATCAGCGGAAAGTCCTTTGCATAAAATCGCCAAAATGCATTTCCGGGTTCTTTTTTGTTAGTGTAAATTTTTTGATGTGCCGAGGCAGACAATTCATTTAAATATGCCGCGGTATTGCTGCCGGGATAAAAGGTTTTTGCATAACTTAAATCGTCGGTTACTTCCAGGTAAAGCGCGGAAATAATTTCTGGAGCAATTGACTTATTATTGTGAAGCTCCTGCTCGTATTTAAGCCATTTCTTCTTATTTTGCTTGACGAAAGCAGCCTCTCGCATAGGTAGTTTATATTTGCACCAAAGAAACGTATTAAATGGATGATTTTCAAATAGAAACCGCTCAAAATATAGGGATCCACCAAAATGTTGCAGGAATAGGGGATAGGATTTTGGCCTTTTTGGTGGATATTTTAATTATTGTGGGTTATGCCATTCTCACATCATTTGCCATTGCCGGTTTGGGAATGGATAGGGTCGAGCAATGGGTTTATTATCTGATAATAGGTCTGCCTGTATTTTTGTATTATTTGCTCTGGGAAACTTTTTATAACGGACAAACCCCCGGAAAAGCTGCGCTTGAAATAAGAGTGGTGAAACTTGACGGTTCCCGACCAAGGTTTAGTCAGTATTTAATCCGGTGGTTACTAAGGTTGGTGGACATAAGTTTTAGCAGCGGAAGTGTTGCGGTGGTTACAATCCTGTTAAATGGAAAAGGTCAGCGTTTAGGAGATCTAGCCGCCGGAACCACCGTGGTTTCCGAAAAAAAACAACACAGTTTATCCCAAACTTTGCTGGTGGAGTTTCCCGATAATTATGTGCCGCGTTATCCTCAGGTTACCTTATTAAATGACAGGGATATTCAAAATATTAAGAGTTTATATCAAAATGCCAAAATCAAGGGAAATCATAGAGTGATTATAAGCCTTTCAGAAAAAATATCCAAAATTTTAGAAGTACATCCGGAGGAACGCCCGGAACAATTTGTGCAGAATGTGCTCAGGGATTATAGCTTTTATACTCAGGAATAGGAATTGTTGAAATTAATTAGTTTGAAATTGCACATATTAAACTTTGTGATTCTTGGTGCTTTTAGTGCCTCCTATATAACTTCTTTCAAAGTTAATTTATTTGAAGTTGTAGAACTACATCTACCGAGTTATTTGTGTGTAAAAAAATTCCCGCAGATTTTCAGAGATCTAAACCGCAGATTTTCGCAGAAAAAAAAATATTTAGGTAATTTCTTTTAAGTCTGCAAAAAAAAGAAACATAAATTATAACACAAAAAATCTTATAGAAAGAAATCTGCGAAAATCTGCGGAAAAATACATTGAAAAACGCTAAATTTTAAAGCAAAACTTCTTTCCTAAAGAATCAAAAATCTGCGAGAATCTGCGGGAAAAATAGCAAAGAAAATTCTGAATTTTGAAACAACACATCGGCGCAAAACAATTCAGAATTTAAACTCAAAATACTTCAGACTTTAGGCACTTTAAGTACTTATTTTGTGCAAACTAATCAATAATTTCAACTTTCATCCTGATATTGAGCATTGGCCATTCCCCTTCTCCAACTTCCTGATTGGCAATGGTGTCAACAACATCCATTCCTTTGGTAACCCGCCCGAATACAGTGTGGTCATTATCCAAATGATGCGCCCCGTTTTGGCTTTGAACTATAAAAAATTCGAAAGGGGAGGAGGCTTTACTCACGTTTTGCTCGGCGTATTTAGCTGCCGAAAAAGCTCCCCGGGTATGCCGGTGGCCGGCTTCAAATTCACCTGGTATTAAATAGGAGCCGATATTATTCCTTTTATCGCTGGTTTCCCTATTATCTGAATTTCCGCCCTGGATAACAAAGCCTTTTGCAACCCTATGGAAATAAGTGCCGTCAAAATACCCGCGTTTGGTCAAATAGATAAAATTCGCCCGGTGCAAAGGCGTATCATTAAAAAGCTGCACTTCAATTTCACCAAAACTAGTGGTTATTCTTATCCTGTTTTCGGGATTTTCCTTTCCATATTGGGTTAAAAACGGGATTAATTCTTCCTGTACCAAAAGCGGAGTTTCCCTTATTTCAACTTCGGGTTTTTTATTCTCAATCCCTTTATTCTCCTGAAATGAAATGCTGTCTTTTTGAGTTTTGGAAGTGTTTAGCGGAGCTTTAGTATTATTTTTTCTCGATTTTTCCGTATCTTCACAACTTGCAAAAAGCAGAAATAGTACACTTAACAGTATTGAAAGATGTTGTCTCATGGATTTTAATGAATTTAAATATAAGATTCCAAATTTAAAAAATTTAAAACTTCCCGGGGAGGAAGCGCAACATAAATTAGCTCCAATTTTACGTATCAAGGAATTGGAAAAAATAGATATTTCAATAAAAAATCCAAATAAGGCCGGAGTAATGGCTGTTTTTTATCCGGATAAAACAGACAAAACCAATTTAATTTTGATTTTGAGAAAGACATATCGGGGGGTACATTCTAACCAGGTTGGCTTTCCGGGCGGGCGATTGGAAATTTTCGACAAAAACCTGAAACATACCGCATTAAGGGAAACCGAAGAAGAAGTGGGAATTCCGAAAGCGGAAGTCCAGGTAGTTAAAAGACTGACCAGACTTTACATTCCGCCGAGTAATTTCTGGGTTTATCCCTATGTTGGCTTGCTTGAAAACACCCCTAGATTAATAGCCCAGGAAACCGAAGTAGAAAAAATACTGGAAGTCAATATCGATGAGTTATTAGATGACAGAAATTTAATTCAGCAAAAACTCAGTACTTCTTATGCCGAAAATATTGAAGTACCCGCTTTTTCGCTTAACGGGCAGGTGGTTTGGGGCGCTACCGCAATGATGCTAAGTGAACTTAAGGAATTGTTAAAAGAAGTATTATAAAAGGAAGTGCTACCTTTGAAATTCTTTAGGAATCAGGTCAAAAAAACTAAAATAATCAGAAATAAGATATATGGGATGGTTTAAACGAAATCCATTTGGACACATTCTCTTTTTAAAAAAGTGGCTGATCCGTATTTTCGGATTGATAACCCACCAGCGTTATTGTGGGTTTAATCAATTGAAAATTGAAGGTTCAGAAATCATCAAAAATCTTCCCGATACCAATGTGCTTTTTGTGTCCAATCATCAAACCTATTTTGCGGATGTCGTGGCCATGTTCCACGTTTTTAATGCCAGTTTGAGCGGACGCGTGGATTCCATTAAAAATATTGGATACATCTGGCAACCTAAAATGAATGTTTATTATATCGCCGCACGGGAAACCATGCAGGCCGGTTTGCTCACCAGGATAATGGCTTATGCCGGCGCCATCACGGTGGAAAGAACCTGGAGGGAAAAAGGTAAGGACGTGCATCGCGAAGTGAATTTAACGGATACAGAAAATATTGGAGTGGCATTAAAAGACGGATGGGTAATCACTTTTCCACAAGGCACCACCAAACCATTTAAACCAATCAGAAAAGGAACCGCACACATTATCAAACAATATAAACCAATAGTTATTCCGGTTGTAATTGATGGATTTAGGCGCTCTTTTGATAAAAAAGGCTTTCGGATCAAGAAACGTGGAATCCTGCAATCTTTTCAGATTAAACCAGCACTGGAAATAGATTATGAAAATGAAACTATTGAGCAAATTGTAGAAAAACTGGAATATGCCATTGAGCAGCATTCTTCATTTTTAAAAGTTATCCCACAGCTGGAAATTGACGATATGGAAAAATTGAACGAGAAAAGGAAGTGGGAGTACTAAATAGATATGAGATTTTAGATACGAGATTTGAGAGTAAAAGAAAGTTAGAAATACGAAGTTAGAATTGGAAAAGTCGGGAGACGGATGACCTTAGACCGAAATATAAACAGATTCAAAACCAACTTTTATCTCAATACTCAATACTCAAATCTCAATACTAGCTTTTTAATGCTTTCTGCATCTCTTTGACCGTTTTGGTACTTCCATCGTGGCTCCATCCGGGAGGACCAAAAACATACATGAATTTGTGTTTCCAGTTTTTGGTTTTTTTAGTGTCCTCCCAAATATTTTGGTATTCGTGGGTTAGGATCACCCATAAATTATATGAATTAGGCGGGGTCGAAACTCCATATTCTATATCAATTGAATCATCCTTCTCTTTCCATGTCCCAAAAATCCTGTCGAAAACATTCAAAATACCTCCATGGTTTTTATCCATGTATTCCAGGTTCTTCGCATGATGTACCTGGTGCATTGTATGGGTATTAAAGAACTTCTCTATAATTCCCATTTTAGGAACATATTTAGTGTGCAACTGGAATTGCCATAAGGATTCAATTCCAAGGCATACTATCAGCATTTCCGGCGGAAAACCTATTATGACTATCCACATGTAAAAAAAAGGCTTGTAGACAAGTGTGAACCAACCATTACGAACCGCTGTTCCAAGATTAAAATTATCAGAGGAATGATGCACAATATGAGCTGCCCAAAGAAACCGAATCATATGATTTTCACGGTGGAACCAATAGTAGGTGAAATCGTCTAAAAACATACATATGATCCATATGTACCAGGCATATCCGAAGGATTCCCACCCCATAATATTAGTCCTTACCCCTTCGATAACCGGGTTAAAAAGTTCGTAAGCAAAATTAAATATAAGAATGATAGAAATGGTTTTCACCAATGCCGCGATTACCGCAGATCCAATACCCATAGACAGGCTGGATAATAAGTCTTTCCATTTATACAGGTCTTTGTCATGATGGGTCTTGCTGTAGGTTAATTCTAACAGTATAAGTCCTAAAAAGACGGGGACCCCATAAACCAAGGGGTTTGTGAATTCCATTTTATGAATTTTTATTTGAGGGCAAAACAGATTTTTTTCAAAAATAAAGAATTTCAGTGATTTTAAAAAACAACCAGTTTAAAATCTTGCATAAAAAGACGAAGAAAGGTTTATAAAGGCTTAGCTATAATATTCTAGAAGTTTGATATTCAGGTCATAAAATAGAAATGAAAGAAAAATTGGCAACAGAGATCAGGAACAGGAACAATTTCAATAATACTCAATACTCATATCTCAATTCTCATATCTAGTTTACATTTCCAACTTTTTAAGTTCCTTATAATTTCTGTATAATTTTTTAAGTAAAATTCCATAGATCAAGCGATAAAAAAGCCAGATTACTCCTAACAACAAAGTTAAAATAATCAGGCCAATTCCTATAAATTTCACCCAATCCAGGGTTTCAAAAGTGTATTTTGAAACTTCAGAAACTCCTTCAGTATGCGCGTGGTCATAGATCATAAAATAGCTGTAAACCAAGGTTATGATCCCTGTTGATATCAATATATAGCCAATATAGTATTTTACGGTTTTTCGGGTTTTTAGAATGTTATCCATTAAGGTTATGGCATCATCTGTAGACGAAATCCTTCTATAATTGATATAAAAGCGATAGATAAAATAAATGGTAATTAAATAATTAATAACATACATGGCAATGGTAAAGTCTTTTAAATGCAGGCGCTCCATTTCTTTCCAGTATTCATTATCAGCAAAAAATATATTTAAAACTCCCCAAAACAGGAATTCAATAAGGCTTATAACAAATATCCATTTTACTATGGAAGAAGATTGTTTCCATAGCATCTTATAAATCTGGTCATAGCTAAGCTTAGGATAATTAGTATCCTGCTTTTTCCAGTCTTTTTTTAATAGTTCCAATTCATCCATAGTAGGTTACGGATTTAAGATATGTTTTAATTTGGTTTTTACTCTGTTCATTTTCACTCGTGCGTTTACTTCGCTAATTCCAAGGGTTTCTGAAATTTCCCTGTAATTTTTATCTTCCAGGTATAAAAAAACGAGCGCTTTGTCTATGTCGTTCAATTCTTTTACGGCATTGTATAAAAGTTTGAGCTGTTGTTCGGTTTCATCATTGTATTCTTCAGCCTTAATCCGGAAATGAACTGTATCGTAATCCTGGGTTTGAATTCCCCTTTTTTTCTTCCGGTATAAGGTAATTGCAGTATTTAAAGCTACCCGGTACATCCAGGTACTAAATTTGGCATCTCCCCTAAATTTCGGATAGGCTTTCCAAAGTTGGATCGTTATTTCCTGAAACAAATCGTTATGGGAGGCCTGATCATTGGTGTAAATGCGACATATTTTGTGTGCAATATTCTGGTCTCTCTCCAAATTCGTCACAAATTGATGTTCAAGTTCTTTCTCCACAAACTTTGGTTGGTAAAATATTAGTATTAACTTATGGTGTATTGTTACAAATGTGCAAAAAATATAATCGCATTGCCTGTTATATTAAAGTGATTTTGGTGATTTTAATTGATTTGGAATTCCGCCCCTATTGTCAGGAAGTGGCATTATACGTTACAAATGGAACCTTATCCCGACACCTATTTTTTTTTGTGATAGAGTCAAATCATTTTTAAAATAAAAATCAAAAGCTCTGAAGAAATTCTGTGGAGCTTTTAGTTTTTATATAAAAAATGTATTATGAATCCAAATTTAATCCAGCATCAATTCTTGCAACAAGATCATTCCAGTGATATCTTGTTAGATTGTCCTTTACCCTGCTCTTTTGCCTGTTGATATCCCTTTTCAACCGAAGCATTTCTCCGCGCATAAGCGCTATAATATCACTCTTTAAAACTGGGTCATTTCCGCCATCTTTCACCTTTTTCACATACCCGGCTGCTATATCTACATAAGAACGTTGTAAATTCCTGCGATAGGCATCAGCATTGCGTCCGGCATACAATTCACGAAAGATGCCATTTCTAAGGTCTTCCATCATTTCCAGTGCAGTGTAGGCCTGTTGTGCATTTACCTGCTCATTACTCACCATTCGTTTAAGACGATCCTCCCCAAGCAATGCATTAAGAGACCTGGTTTGAAGATTTTGAACCCGCTCTATTGCTCCACCGGATTCTATTCGATCTAAAAGATTGCGGTTAAGCAACCACTCCGGAGTTGTAAACGCATGAGTGTTTAAAAAATCAACAGCATCTTTCTGGGTGTTCTTAGGTACGTTGGAATATATTACCCCTTCCTGATCTGATGTTTTTCTTGTTTCATATACACCCCCAACATTAGTAATCACGTGGGAAATGTATCCTCTCCATAAATTTGTTAGCTCCCCATAAACCTCATAGAGATCATCATATCCAAATCCATCTTTTGCGGTCCACTCCATCAAATTGGGAACGACTTTCTTTAAATTTGCCAAGCCATATTCCCCGGCCTTTACCTGGTCATCACCCAAACTTTCCCTTTGTGACTGAGGATCTACACCATCATATCCTCCACCAAACTCATATATTGGGTCTCCGGCCTTTTCAGCAATCCATTTATCCAGGGTTTCCTTTTCTTCTTTCATTGAATTAACCTCCGGCAGATAACGGTAACCCCAGTTTATGGCATAAAGATCATAAGGCCCCATCATCCTTATAAAACGAACATTTTTATCTTCAGGTTGTGCCACATAATTCACACGGGCATAATCCATTATGGAAGGGGTAAGTCCATATTTTTGTGTAAATGCTGCAGAGCGGAGGGAATCTGTAGGATAGGCTGCACTGGCTTTCATATTATGCGGCAAACCTAAGGCGTGTCCAACCTCATGAGCGATTACCATGCGCATCATTTCCCCTATTTCTGCCTCGGGTGTGTTCAAGGTTCTGGCGGCCGGGTTTTGGGCTCCGGCTTCTATCATAAACCGGTTTCGGTAAGACCTTAAATGATTGTGATACCAGTTGATACTGCTCCCAATAATTTCACCAGTTCGCGGATCGGTAACCGAAGGTCCGTTAGCATTCCGGGTGGTGCTTGCAACATACCTTACCATGGAATACCGAACATCTTCTGGACTAAAATCCGGATCTTCCTCTTTGGAAGGTGCATTTTTTGCAATGATGGCATTTTTAAAACCTGCTTTTTCGAAGGCTACATTCCAGTCTTCGATCCCTTTTTTGAAATAAGGTCTCCATTTCTCGGGTGTTGCGGGATCCAAATAATACACAATAGGTTTTACCGGTTCCACCAATTCTCCTCTTTTGTAAGCTTCAATATCCTTAGGTTCCAATCTCCATCGTCTAATTATCTCATAATCATCTGCTTTAAGCTCTTCGGAATCATAGTCAAATTTTTTAGTGGTGAACCAACCTACCCTGTAATCGGCCAACCTTGGCTGCATCATATCATCCGGAAGTAGGATCATAGATTGATTCATTAAAAGCGAAATAGTTCCGGCCTGCCCTCTTTCCGGTGGCTCCTCTGCTCCGTAAGTCATGACGTGTTTAATCTCTATATTTTTAGGAAAAGATCTGGCTGATTTTATAAAAGAACGATTGGAATCCAGCTTTTTCACTTTGTAGCGTTTTTTTAATGCAGGAGAAATTCCATTGATTGCTTCAATATCATTTTCAA
>Ga0307486_1002112_pt1 | contig 14254 bp, 8 predicted proteins | sample CBIW02metaG_FD_203663 | JGI IMG/M metagenome (GOLD analysis project Ga0307486, IMG submission 203663) | Sea-ice brine microbial communities from Beaufort Sea near Barrow, Alaska, United States - CBIW 0.2 | ecosystem: Environmental > Aquatic > Marine > Coastal | place: USA: Alaska | collected... | reverse complement strand
GAACGAATCCAGAGCCATAAACAAAAAGACCTTTATCAACTTCTACCCTCTAATTGGAACCAGCACAGAATTAACTGAATTCCTTACAATTCCTAATCCAAAACATATGGGTTCCTCGGATGGATACTACCAAACTCTACAATGTTCTGTCCATTAAATCCGTTTTTGAATAGATAAATATATGAAATTAAACGGATAGCTCTAAATAGTTATATACTATTTTATTGGTCTCAAAAACAGTTTAAACTATGCACTTTAGTGCAAATCGCTTTAGCTTCTAAAAGCGGCTGCTTTTGTTGTATGTCAGAACAAAGGAGCAATGGACATACGGTTTCTCGGCTTACAGGTAATATAGTGTGGTGTACGAAGTATTGGTATTCGATTTTCAAATGAGCTATTCAAATGTGTTGTCGAACGCTCTTGATCCAAATTTGTGAGTCAGAGAATTTGAGAATATTAAAGCGAATTGTTTCGAAAGGACCACACTCATCTGCCTATCGAATACGGTTCCTCTCAAAGTGTCAGCGGTCTAGCGAAAAGATTAAAATGCCGTGGCTCTCGAAACCTGCAGCAGGAGTTTCCTGAATTGAAGAAAAGATATTGGGTCGCCACTTTTGGGTAATTGGTTGCGGATGTTGAAGTACAGGTGATATAACTGACGAGATGGCACACAAATATCTTGAGCATCTCAGACGGTCAAAGTATGGTGGCAACGACAATTTTATACTAGAGGAATGAGGTTCAATGCGACTTCTAGTCACTAACCTTAACCTACGGACTTTACGTCCATAGTGGTTTAGTTTTTAATAAACATGATGACGATTCAAATTTGTCTTTAATTTTATTTTTATATACTTTGTTCTGTCAATTGACATTAACCCAAAATTATTTTTGTGAAATACCTTACCTCCCCGATAGAAAATGTAGAATTGGATACCCTGTGGCTGATGCTAAAGGATGGGGATAGAAAAGGGTTGGAAGGCTTGTATAGACATTTTTCCAAAGAACTTTTCCGATATGGCTTATCGATTGATCCCGATCAGGATTTTGTACAAGATTGTATTCAGGAGGTTTTCATTGATCTCTGGAAATACCACAAAAACCTGCAAAAAGCAGACATCGTAAAAGTCTACCTGTTTAAGTCTTTATCCCACAAGATTTTTAGGGAAAACAAAATGGAAAATAAGAGGAAGAAAGCGGAAATCAACGAAAATCAGGAGGCCTGTTTTTTCACTGAATGCATAGAAAGTGAGCTGATTGGTATCCAAAGGGATGAAAACCTTCAGAAAAAATTGGCCTTTGCTTTGGGAAATTTACCCTACAGGCAAAAGGAAGTGATTCAATACCTGTTTTTTGAAAACTTTTCTTATGAAGAGGTATCCAAAATCATGATGATAAACTTACGGTCTGTCTATACCTTGGCCTGGAAGGCCATTTCAAGTTTAAAAAAATTTATTTTATCTGTTTTTTTAGGATGGATTATTTTGTTAAACTACATTTCCTAAAGATGTTTCGGTGCGCTGCACCCACGGTTTCTCTGTTGTTTATGTTTTTTACCAATGTTTCTGTGCGCCTCACCTTAGGCCCCGATATAAATTTCCCGTTATACTCGGAAATCTTTTTCAGGTGTAACCCACCGCTAATATTTGTAGATTATATAATTCCATTCAAAAGGGGCAGAGCACCGTAATACAGGTTCCTTAAATCAGACATTTTCAAAAAAATCAAACACATATTCTTCCTTGTATTCGATCTTATTTTTGGAAATCATCTCTAAATATTCTTCACGGAAGGATTTCTTTTGAGGATGCTTTTCCTGGTTTAACACATAATTAACCACAGTATCCAATTAAGCTCGGGAATGTGTACATGCGCCATATCCTCTTTTCCATTCAAACTTATATCCGGATAATTTTTCTGCTTTGACCCAGGCATTGCTTGAGGTTTTTATTTCTTCGACCAAATCGGGTATTAAATGGTTAATGTTATACCCAATAAATAGATGGATATGATCAGGCATTGAGCCAATGGCCAGCCATTTATGTTTGTTGTTTAGGACAATTCCTGTGATATATTTTTTAAATTGGCTCTTCCACTCATTTTTGATAAGCGCATTCCGGTTTTTTACTGCAAAAACAAGATGGAAATAACATTGTGTGTACATGTTTGCCATGTCTACAAATAGTATATTTTTTATAAATGGTTCCGGTGCGCTGCACCTATTGCCAAGGTATAAATTTCCCGTTTTACTCGGAAATCTTTCTCAGGCAACGCACCGCCAATATTTGTAGATTATATAATGCCATCCAAAAGGTGCAGCGCACCGGATTATAAAACATCAATTCACGGGAGAAGGTCAGATATCCCATCAATTTAAATAAAATTAATTTTTCAAGGATAACTTCAGCCTCTTCCGGACTCTTATAGTTGAAAGTCTTTATTATGAGGGAATTGGAATATACCGTAGAGGATTTTGTATTGGATCCTGAATTCAGGAAATGGGTGCTGTCTTCTGATGGTTCTGTAAAATTTTATTGGGAGGAGTACCTCAGGAATAACCCATCCAAACACACTGATGTCAAACTGGCCAGAAAGATATTGCTGAACATGGCCAGAAATTCAGCCGAAGTAAGTGAATGTAGGTTGGAAGCTGCCTGGCAAAATATCGGTCAGGCTGTTCAGGAAATTCAACTGGATTCCCTGGAAAAGAAAGTAATTCCATTAAACTCCCAAAGTACCCTTAAGCGGTACGAAACCGGATATCGGTCTTATTCCAAACACCATCAGCTTTACCGGATGGTAGGTATTTTGGCATTTGCCTTGACCCTGGCAGTACTGGTAAACATCATGCTGCCGAAGGATCAGGTTCAGCTTGTTGAAGCCCCAATTCTTTACGAGGAACATATTGCGCCTCCGGGAGTCAAATCCAATTTAACGTTGCAGGATGGATCCAAAGTAATACTTAATTCAGGAAGTTGCCTCCGTTACATCAAAAATTTCGAAGCAGACCAAAGGGTATTGGAACTGGTGGGGGAGGCTTATTTCGAAGTGGCCAAAGACAGCACCCGTCCTTTCATTGTTCGGACAGGACAGATTACCACCACAGCCTTGGGCACTTCTTTCAATATCAAGGCCTACCAAAATGAGGAGTTGAATATTTCCCTATTGACAGGTTTGGTGGAAGTGGGATCTGAAAGGGGGCAGTTTGATAAGGTGAAGTTGGTTCCGGGAGAAGTTTTGAACATCAATCCGAAAAACCAAAAATCCCAAAAGGGGAGGTTTGATGAAGAAAAATCACTGGCCTGGACCCGAAAGATGATCTTGTTTGATCATGCCCCAATTGCAGAAATAATCCGAGTTCTAGAGAATTGGTATGGTGTGGAAATAAAATTCATCAACCGTCCCAAAAAGGATTTGATGGTTTCAGGAGCGTTCAAGGATCAGACTTTAGAGAACGTCTTGGAAGGATTAAGCTATTCGGCAAGATTTGAATTTGAAATACAAAAAGATCAGGTAAACATACTCTTTAAATAACCCCTGCCTGTGGAAATAAAAAATAAAAAGCAATAAAGGCCGTAAGTGCATCAACACTTACAGCCTTAGTAAAACCGGAAGCAGAGACTGTAATCTCTTTTCCGGATAGTGTTTATTTAAACATTTAGCATAAGTGTAAACAAACGATATAAAGATATGAAAAAATGGATACTAAAGCATGTAATCTTCATGACCAAATTATTCACCCTAGCCTTCCTGCTTCAATGCCTTTCCATGAGTTTGCTCATAGCAAACGATGGAAATGGCCAGGTCAAAAGCATAGAAGAAGTCAAAGTAGACCTTACCTTAACTGATGTAAAAGTAGAAATGGCATTTAAGGAACTGGAAAAAAACACGGAATTTGATTTCGTGTTTGCCACCAGGGAAATCATGGATTTGCCTACCGTCACTATTGAAAGCAGGGGTAAGACCGTTTATGAAGTGCTGTTGGATATAGCTGCCCAAACCCAATTGAGTTTCAAACAGGTGGACTTTAACATCCATGTGAAAAAGTCGGGGAAGCATCATAAGGTAACCGTTGAGCAAATGGCAGATGTTACAGTTACAGGAAAAGTAATTGATGATAAGGGAGAACCCATTCCCGGGGTGACGGTTTTGGTGCGTGGAACTACAACAGGAATTGCTACCGATTTGGATGGAAGCTATACTTTAACTGTACCGGAAGGGGCTACTTTAATTTTTTCCTTTATAGGCTTTGTTTCACAGGAAATAAGTGTTGGAAATCGATCCACTATTGATGTGACTTTAATGGAAGATGAAACTTCAATGGAAGAAGTGGTGGTAATGGGTTATGGAACAGAGAAACAAGTCAATGTAATCGGTTCTGTTACCACAGTAAGCAGTAAGGAATTAACCTTATCTCCGGTAAGCAGTATTTCTAATGCTTTAGCTGGCCGTTTGCCTGGTGCTATTGTTCAACAAAATAGCGGTGAACCAGGAAATGATGCAGCTTCAATCCTAATAAGAGGAAGTTCAACACTTGGCAATAGCTCCCCCCTAATCGTGGTGAATGGAATCCCAGGACGGGATTTAAATTCCATTAACCCGAATGACGTTGAAAGTATCACTGTTCTAAAGGATGCATCTGCAGCGATTTACGGAGCAAGGGCTGCGAACGGGGTTATTTTGGTAACCACAAAAAGTGGAGTAGAATCCCCAGCCACATTTAGTTATGATTTTTATGAAGGGTTTAGTACTCCCACCATGTTACCTGAGATGGCCGATGCACCCACTTACGCACAGATGCTCCGGGAAATGCAGTCTTACAGGGGAATAGATGAATCCAATATGGCCTATTCCCTGGAAGACATTGAAAAATATCAATCTGGGGAATATCCCTGGACTCATCCCAATACCGATTGGTATGATGCAGCATTGGCGGATTATAGTACAGACCGACGTCATAATCTATCTGTAAGTGGTGGGACTGAAACGGTAAAATATTTTGGGTCCTTTGGCAAACAATTTAATGATGGGATTTACAAAACCTCAGCTACTTCCTTTAATAGATATAACTTCACTGCCAATTTGGATGTAAAGATCAACGAATTCTTGAGCATTGGAATCAATACCCTAGGTTCTAAAGAAGATAGAATGTATTCTACCAAAAGTTCCGCTTCCATATTTTCTTCCTTGATGCGTAGCTATCCTACGAGCGCCGCGATTTTTCCGAATGGATTGCCAGGTCCGGATATTGAATATGGTGACAATCCTGTGGTTACCCCATCTTTTAAAACAGGCTTTGATGATGATAAAAGATACAGGAGCAACAATAAATTTTCAGCCACCTTTAGAGTTCCCGGGGTAGAGGGGTTATCCCTGGAAAGTTATTATGCCTACGACATCTATTTTAGAGAAAGAAAGTTGTTCCAAAAACCTTGGGTCCTTTACCAATTGGATGAAGGGGCTTATTTGGCTGCGGGAAATACGGGCAAAGAAGATGGATCCGCTTTTCTGGTAGGAACTTCAAAAGCCTATTCGGAACCTAGATTAAGAGATTTTTATGATGATTCTAAAACCAGCACCTTTAACTTTAAAATCAATTATGATAAGACCCTCAATGAAAGCCATAATATAAGTGCATTTATTGCATATGAGAACTCTGAGTATACGGGAAAAGGGATTCAGGCCTATAGAAGGTATTTTATTTCTGATCAACTACCTTATTTATTTGCTGGTGGCACAGATGAAAGGGATAATAATGGATGGGTGAATATTGATGCCCGTGAAAATTATTTTGGCCGGTTTAGCTATAATTTTGAGGAAACCTATTTGTTCCAATTCAGCTTTCGTAGAGACGGATCCTTAAGGTTTTCAGAGGAAAATGGACGTTGGGGCTATTTTCCTGGTGTGCTGGCAGGATGGAGATTGTCCAATGAAGATTTCTGGCAGGACAATGTCGGTTTTATTAACTTTTTGAAGCTCAAAGCTTCCTGGGGTAAGATGGGTAATGATTTAGTTGCTCCTTTTCAGTATTTGTCTGGATATGAATTTGGAAACGGAGGCATATTTGGTGCAAACAGAGACTATATCCCAAGCTTATACCAAACAGGGGCACCCAATCCATTCATTACCTGGGAAGTTGCCAATGTATATAATGTAGGCTTTGAATCCATGTTTTTGGATAATAAGGTGACACTGAATGCTGACTTTTTTTACCAAAGACGTGAAGATATTCTGGTTAAAAGAAATGCATCAGTTCCAGCCTTTACCGGAATTGCATTACCTGATGAGAATTTCGGTATAGTGGACAGTAAAGGCTTTGAAATTATCTTAGGGTATAATGATCAAAAAGCTGACTTTTCTTATGGCATTAATGGGAATTTCTCCTTTGCCCGTAATAGCGTCATAGAATTTGATGAACCAGCAAGGAATGTACCTTGGCAGGTTCAGACCGGCCATCCCCAAGGGGCTGCTTTGCTCTACCAGTCTGCCGGAATATTCAGGGACGAGGAGCATGTAAACTCCTTACCCCATGTTCCTGGAGCTAGACCGGGGGATATCATTATTGTGGATTACGATGAGGACGGTCAAATCACAAATGATGATAGGATTTTATTTGATAAAACGGTTAATCCTGAAATCACCTATGGCGCGTCTTTTAATTTCACATACAAAAATTTTGAATTGACTGGCTTGGTGCAAGGAGTGGGAACAGCAATGAGAAGGATTTATAATGATGACAGACAGGGCTCGGGTGGAAACTACTTCCAATACGATGCTGAAGGAAGATGGACTCCTGATAACATAAATGCATCTAAACCCAGGGCATTTGAAAGATCAGAAGAATATTGGAGAGGAAGTCATATTACGGATTATTCATATCAGAATCGGGCATATGCCCGTATGAAAAATCTCCAGCTTTCTTATACCATTCCACGACATCTACAGGATGCAGTTAAACTTAAAAATGCCCAAATTTATGTATCAGGACAGAATTTATTCCTGATTCATTCAAAAACAAAGATCATGGATCCTGAGCTTGGTTCTGATACCAGCTATCCCTTAATGAAGGTATATGCAATGGGTGTAAGAATAAGCTTTTAATTAACCTTTGTAGATTGACTAACACTAATATAGAAAATGAAAAGATATAAGATAGACTTAAAAATTATATTGGTCCTGCTGTTCTTATCACCTGGATGCGTCGAAGACATATTGGATAAAACACCATTGGATAAATACTCAGATGCCAAACTGTGGACAGATATCAATCTGGCTGATGCCTATCTAGTAAGAAGCTATGATATATTAGCAACCGGATATTCTCCCGCTATCCTGATGTCCGTTACGGATGAAATTCGGTTTGAATTTACATGGGGTCCCCAAAACTACGTACAGGGAACTATTACCCCTGACAACCCTCGGCCTTGGGTATCAGAGTGGGCCACGGAGGAATTTCCTAATTGGACAAAAAATTTCCAAAATATTCAGATTTTAAATATATTTCTGAAAAACATAGATCAATTACCTGATGCTTACCCTGAAATTGAACGGGAATCAATTAGGCAAAGAGCTAATATATTAAAGGGAGAAGCCTTGTTTCTAAGAGCATTCTGTTATGCGCAATTGGGCATGACTTATGGGGGAGTTCCATTAATTAATGAGGCTTTTGATCGGGAGGACGATTATCTTTCCATTAATAGGGCAACTTTTCAGGAAACCATTGATTTTATTACCAATGATTGTGATGAAGCTGCCTCATTCTTGTTAGACAAGAACGAAATGCTCTTGGGCAGAGCCACCAAAGGGGCTGCATTGGCCTTGAAATCCCGTGTCCTACTTTTTTCAGCCAGTGATCTTACTGCGGACGGAAATTCTCCCAACAAACTAGTGGGATATGATAATCCTGACAGGATGGCGTTATGGGCTCAAGCAAAAAGTGCGGCAAAAGAAGTAATGGATTTAGGTATTTATGGATTGTCAGATTTTGGCGCTCCTGACAAAGCAGCTGTTGCCCAAAATTATTATGATTTTTTTAGGCAAAAGGATCTTTCCAATAATGAGATTATTTGGGGTAAGATGTATTCTAAAGCCATTGGCGCAGCAAGCCAGATGAACCTGTGGAATGGTTCTAATGGAAACAACAATTGGGCGGGACATAATCCGACCCAGAATATTGTAGACACGTATCAGATGGAGGACGGTTCGAATTTTTCCGATCATTATGTGGTGAATCCCAATGGGATTTATGAGAATACATCAGCTAAATATCAACAGGAAAACATATATAAAAACAGAGAGCCCAGGTTTTACGGCTCTATTCTTTATGATAGTGCTATTTGGCAAAGCCGTTTCCCAAACCTTTCTAATAGAGATCCCCTTGGAATTTACGATAGACGTACGCGTATTAGTATTGAAAATGGAGTAGAGGTTTCAAAAATTTATGGGATTGATACCCGCCAAGGCCCAATTGAAGCCTGGAACGGATCATTTACCGGATATATCATGAAAAAGCTTTTGGATGACGAAATCACCGGGAAGGATGAAAGAAATGATAACGTGTGGATCGAATTCCGGTTTGCTGAAATCATCCTGAATTATGCCGAGGCTTGTTTGGAATTGGGGGAAACTGCAGAAGCGGCGACTTATATTAACGCAATCAGAAACCGTTCCGGCATGCCTGATTTTACTGGAGATATTGCGGATGCTCTCCGCTATGAAAGACAAATCGAATTGGTCTTTGAAGGGCAAAGGTGGTATGACATCAGAAGGTGGAAGATTTTGGAAGACAAAATGACTGATGCTTTGGGAATTGATATTACTGAAATCAACGAAGATGGAAATATATCTACCACTTGGGAGAGGATTTTGGCTGAAGAGCGGACCGTGGATCCAAGGATGTACTGGATTCCCATTCCTACGGACGAAATTAACAAAGCTCCCCAATTGGAACAAAACCCAGGATATTAATCAAAATGAAATTTAATTTAATGAAAAAGTATAATAGGAACAGAATTCTTGTGTTTTTCTCTTTTTTGATTCCATGGATCTTTTCTTGCAACACCTCCACAAAGGTGCAGGAAGAAACTTTCGAACAACTTACGGAGGAGGAAAGGAGATTACCTGAAAATTCATTGGTCGGCATAAAGGTAGCAGAAGGTCTTGAAGCCAAGCTGTTTGCTTCTGAGCCTACCATAACCAACCCGACCAATATGGATATTGACCACAAAGGTAGGGTCTGGGTCTGTGAAGCCTACAATTATAGGTCACAAATAACCGGAAATAAAATTCATGAAGCTGGAGACAGAATCGTTATCCTGGAGGATACCAATGGGGACGGTGTTCAGGATAAAAGCACGGTATTTTATCAGGGGCCAGAACTCAATGCCCCCTTGGGAATATGGGTTATGGGCAATAAAGCCATTGTTTCACAGAGCCCTTTTGTCTGGTTGTTTACGGATACCGATGGAGATGATAAAGCTGACAAAAAAGAAATCATTTTCCAGGGAATTTCCGGTGAGCAACATGACCACGGGATGCATGCCTTTGTTTTTGGACCTGACGGTAAATTTTATTTCAACTTTGGGAATGAGGGCGGGCAGCTAAAAGATGCTAATGGTGAAATTGTCAAAGACATCAATGGTATAGAAATTTCCCCGGAAAATTATAAACAGGGGCTGGTTTTCCGAAGTAATACTGATTTTACAGGAATTGAAGTGCTTGGGCAAAACTTCCGAAACAATTATGAAGTCGCTGTTGATTCTTATGGAACTATATGGCAATCAGATAATGACGATGATGGAAACCAAGGTGTGCGAATCAATTATGTTATGGAATATGGCAATTATGGATATAGAGACGAAATGACCAATGCGGGTTGGCGTGTTAACAGAACAAATATGGAGGCCGAAATTCCGCTGCAACACTGGCATCTCAATGATCCCGGGGTGGTTCCGAACCTCCTTCAGACAGGTGCAGGATCCCCAACAGGCATTCTTTTATATGAAGGGAGACTTTTACCTGAAGTGTTTTGGGATCAGATGATCCATGCCGATGCCGGACCAAATGTAATCAGGTCTTATCCAGTCACAAAAGATGGGGCTGGATACAAAGCTAAAACAGTCAACATTATGAAGGGTGATCAGGACCAATGGTTCCGACCCTCGGATGTTTGTGTAGCACCTGACGGATCACTGTTTGTTGCGGATTGGTACGACCCTGGTGTAGGAGGTCATCAGGTAGGGGATCTGAATAGAGGAAGAATATTCAGACTTGCTCCTCCAGATACTGACTACCAAATTCCGGACTACGATTTGGATACTGTTGAAGGTGCTTTGGAAGCTCTTCAAAATCCAAACCTTTCCTGGCGCTATCAAGCTTGGCAAGCTCTGGATCAAATGGGTGAATCTGCTGAAGGCGGTCTAAAAGAATTATTTGAAAAAGCAGAAAATCCTAAAATGCGGGCACGAGCTTTTTGGGTGCTTGCAAATCTAAAAGAAAAAGGTAAAGGTTATGTGGATCAGGCAATTTCTGATCCTAATCCAGATATTCAGATTGTTGGTCTGAGGGCGGCAAGACAAATGAAACTTGATTATATTCCCTATCTGCGGAAACTAGTGGAAAGTAAAGACCCGCAGGTCAGAAGGGAAGCTGCTATTGCATTGAGAAATCATCAATCGCCTGAAGCACCTGGACTATGGACCAGCCTTGCTTTACAGCATGACGGCGAGGACAGGTGGTACCTGGAAGCGTTAGGGATCGGAGCAGAAGGTCAATGGGAGAGTTATTTTGAAGCTTGGACTGATGCTGTAAAAGGCAAAGCAATGCAAAATAAAGCCAACCGTGATATCATTTGGAGGGCAAGGACAAATAAATCTATTCCGATGCTTGCATCACTGGCTTCGGATCCTTCCGAATCACTTGATAGCAGGTTGAGATATTTCCGTGCTTTTGATTTTATTCCGGACGGAGAAACAAAATCAAAGGCTTTGATCAGTATGCTTGATGAAAGTAAACCTGAACACCGTGAAATAAATAAGCTTGTGCTTACACATCTTGACCCACTTTATATCAAAAATTCAACGACAGCGATGCGAGTTTTAAGAGTGGTTTTGAATGACATAGAGGGTACTCAGGAATTTGTGGAAATGGTTCATAAATTCGGACTCAAAGAGGAAAACCCCAGATTGTTGAAACTGGCCTTAGAAAATAGCGATAATAATTTGGGAAGAAGTGCAGCTACAACTCTTTTTAACCAAGGAGGAATTGATCATGTGACTCGGGTTCTTCAAAGTAAAAATGAAAAAGAAGTATTCAATATGCTGCAAAGTATAAGGGGAATTGGATCTATAGAATCATTACAAATATTGGAATCGGTGGCTTTTGACAACAGCAGGAGTCTAAATATCAGAAGAGAAGCCGCCAGTGCCATTGGAGGAAGTTATGATGGGGAGGCTAAAATTTTAGAGTTATTGAAAGCTGATAGATTCCCGGAAAATTTAAAAGCATCCGCTGTAACTGGAGTGAGCAATGCTTGGCGAAAAAGTGTAAGAATGGAAGCCGCTAGTTATTTAAACCACGAGGATGAAGAAAACCCACTCCCACCTATTCAAGAACTTCTTGCGATGAATGGCGATGTAGGAAACGGGCTAACTATATTCAAAAGAAATTGTGCAGTTTGCCATCAGGTGAATGAAATTGGGATGGATTTTGGACCAAAGCTCTCAGGAATCGGCAGCAAATTACCCAAAGAGGCACAATATATATCAATTCTTCACCCGGATGCTGGAATTAGTTTTGGATTTGAAGGAAAAATATTGAAGATGAAAGATGGCAGTACATTAGGTGGGATTATTTCAAGCCAAACCGAAACTGATCTAGAATTGAAAATGCCTGGAGGAACAGTCAATAGTTTAAAAACCAGCGATATAGCTTCCATTGAACAAATGGAAAACTCTATGATGCCATCGGGACTGGAGAAGTCTATGTCAACCCAAGAATTGGTTGATTTAGTGGAATATCTGATGAGTCTAAAAAACAAGAACGTGTTGTAAATTATATCGCCTAGATAAAAAAATATAAATAAAAAATGTCAGTCAAATCAAAAATAACGAGAAGAAAAAGTTTAAAAGTATTTGCAGGGACACTTACTTTAGGTGTGTTAGGTTCAACTATTTCTCAAAGAGTACTGGCGATGGAAAACCCATTGGAGAAGGAACTCAAGGGAAGAATCAATCATTCTGTTTGCCGATGGTGTTATAATGATATTCCTCTAGAGGATTTATGCATAGCGGCCAAAGAAATAGGTTTGAAATCCATTGAATTGGTTGGTCCTGATGAATGGCCAATATTAAAAAAGTATGGACTTACATCAGCCATGCCCTGGGGTGCTGGCTTAGGAATTGAAAATGGTTTCAATAATCCAGATTTACATGATGAACTGGTTAAGAGTTATGAAGAAATGATTCCTAAAGTGGCTGAAGCTGGATTTAACCAGATTATCTGTTTTGCTGGTAATCGAAATGGGATTGATGATGAAACTGGAGCAAAAAATTGTGCTTTAGGTCTCAAAAGATTGGTACCGACTGCAGAAAAGCATGGAGTGATCATGTGTATTGAATTATTAAACAGTAAAGTCAATCATCCGGATTATCAGGCCGATCACACAGCCTGGGGCGTGGATGTATGTAAAAGAATAGGTTCTGAAAATGTCAAATTGTTATATGATATTTATCATATGCAAATTATGGAAGGTGATGTTATTGCCACTATCAAAAAATATCATTCCTATATTTCTCATTATCATACAGGCGGGGTTCCAGGAAGAAATGAAATCGATGAAAATCAGGAACTTCAGTATCCGGCAATAATGAAAGCTATACTTAATACAGGATATTCAGGATTTGTGGGTCAAGAATTTATTCCAAAACGATCCAATAAATTAGCCTCTCTTAAACAGGGAATAGAAATTTGTGATGTTTAAATTTTCATTTTGAAATCCCCAAAAAGATCCTACAAAACAAACAATCTATTGGATAGAAGGTCTGTATTTTACCTTTTTTGAGTAAAAGCGTAGTATAAATTAAAAATTTTACAATTATGAAAAGAAGAAAATTTATTCAAAATAGCCTGCTGTCCGGCGTTACCACTTTGGGGATTGGTACGGCTTCTATGGCCATTCCTTATTCCTCAAAAAGTCATGAATTAAGAATGCCTTTTAATCTGAATTTTGCTCCTCACTTTGGCATGTTTGAAAATCATGCGGGTAAAGATTTGCTTGACCAACTTTCTTTTATGGCAGACGCAGGGTTTAAGGCATTGGAAGACAATGGATTGATGAAAAGAGCACCCGAAATGCAGGAAAAAATAGGGAACCAGCTTAATAAATTGGGAATGGAAATGGGTGTATTTGTTCTGGATAAAGGAGGAAATGCGGCAAATTCACTTACAACTGGGAACCCTGAATTCACAGAAACTTTTTTGAATGCCTGCAGGAATGCTGTTGATGTAGCCAAGCGTGTAGATGCCAAATGGATCACCGTTGTACCTGGTAATTATGAGCGAAATTTACCCTTAGGCGTCCAAACAGCCCATGTGATTAATGCATTACGTATGGGTGCCCATATACTTGAACCACACGGTTTAATCATGGTTTTAGAGCCTTTGAGTGATACCCCTGATTTATTTCTGAGGCATTCGGATCAAACTTATATGATCTGCAAAGCAGTCGATAGCCCCACTTGTAAAATTCTTTACGATATTTATCACATGCAAAAAAACGAAGGTCAGCTTATTACCAACATGGATCTGACCTGGGATGAGATTGCCTATATACAAATTGGAGATAACCCTGGCAGAAAAGAACCGACGACGGGAGAAATCAACTACAAAAATATATTCCAGCATATCCATAAAAAAGGATATGCTGGAATTCTTGGAATGGAACACGGCAACTCTTTGCCGGGAAAAGAAGGTGAACAAGCCCTCATAGACGCCTATCATTCCGTTGATGTTTAATTTGGGAATGTAAATATTGACCTTCCTTTCGAGAATTGATCGATCAGATGCCTTAATCAATATAAAAATGATACTGTCTTAATTTATTGCAAGATGGAAAATAAATTAAAATTGAAGTAACTACTCAGGTACTAACTGAGAGATATGAGTAAGGTTCTGCAATATATTTTCAGACTTTTTGATGAGGGTATCTACTACAGATCTGATTACACAGAAGTCATCTGCTCCCCTTATGGATTTA
>Ga0307486_1002111_pt1 | contig 14255 bp, 12 predicted proteins | sample CBIW02metaG_FD_203663 | JGI IMG/M metagenome (GOLD analysis project Ga0307486, IMG submission 203663) | Sea-ice brine microbial communities from Beaufort Sea near Barrow, Alaska, United States - CBIW 0.2 | ecosystem: Environmental > Aquatic > Marine > Coastal | place: USA: Alaska | collected... | reverse complement strand
CGCGAAACCATCGGCAAAGGCGTGGTGTCTCCACTACGCCCCGTGCCTAAGGCCATTATCCGTCCAGACTACGTGGGTCAGAAGCGCGCCTCGCGGTGGCAGGGCGGTGACGTCCACACTCCGGAGACGATTGACCGCATACGGGTCAGCGCCAAGATCGCCGCTCAGGCCCTGGCAGAGGTGGGCAAGAACGTCGTCCCCGGCGTCACGACTGACGAACTGGACCGCATCGGGCACGAATTCATTCTCGACAACGGCGCCTACCCGTCAACCCTGGGATACCCCGGGGCGGCCGGACGGCCCCCGTTCCCCAAGGCCCTCTGCACCTCCGTCAACGAGGTCATCTGTCACGGCATCCCCGACTCCACCGTGGTTGAGGAGGGCGATGTGGTCAAGGTCGACATCACCGCCTTCAAGAACGGCATGCACGGCGACAACTGCGGCACCTTCATCGCCGGCGAGGGCTCAGAGCGCAACAAGCAGCTCGTCGAGGTCGCCCACGAGGCGATGATGCGCGGCATTAAGGCCGCCAAGGTGGGGCGCGAAGTCAACGTGATCGGCCGCGTCATCGAGAAGTACGCCATGCGCTTTGGCATGGAGTCCGTCCGCAGTTACACGGGCCACGGCGTGGGCCCGGGTTTCCATACCGGGCTAGTGATCCCCCACTTCGACGCCGCCCCCGACCACTCGGACGTCATCGAGACCGGCATGGTCTTCACGGTCGAGCCCATGATTGTGGACGGCTCTGAAGAAAACGAGGAGTGGGACGACGGCTGGACAGTCGTCACCACCTCTGGCGCCTGGGTGGCGCAGTTTGAACACACCATTCTGATTACCGACGCTGGCCCGGAGGTTTTGACACTGCCATGAGTAAATCCATCGCATTCGGAGTAGACATTGGTGGAAGCGGCATCAAGGGCGCGCCGGTCAACATCAAGACGGGCGAACTGACCGAGGATCGCTTCCGTATCCCTACGCCCGACCCCTCAACGCCCGACGCCGTCGCGCAGGTGGTGGCCGAGGTCATCGCCAACTTCAAAGTGGCGAAAGACGTCCCTATCGGCGTCACGTTCCCCGGAGTGGTGATTGACGGCGTGGTGAAGACTGCCGCCAACGTCGACGACACGTGGATCGGTACGGACCTGCGTCGCTTCATCAGCGACCGCGCGGGACACGACGTCATCGTTCTGAACGACGCCGATGCGGCGGGCTACGGGGAATTCAGGTACGGCGCCGCCCACCAACAGGACGGCGTGGTGCTGTTGACCACGCTCGGCACCGGCATCGGCACCGCGCTCATCGTGGATGGCACGCTGGTCCGCAACACTGAGTTTGGCCACCTCCAAATCGATGGATACATCGCCGAGGAGTACGCGGCCGAGTCAGCGCGGGAGCGTCACAACCTCAGCATGGAGCAGTGGATTGTCCACCTGCAGCGCTACTACTCAGAGATGGAAAAGCTCTTGTGGCCGGACCTCATCATCGTGGGTGGCGGAGTATCCAAGCATTGGGAAGAGTTTCTCCCTCACCTTGACTTGCGCGCCCCCATCATTCCGGCCGAGCTCTTCAACCAGGCCGGGATCGTGGGCGCAGCCGCGCACGCTTTCCATGTGACGGAGCGTCAGCACGAGGCGGCCAAAGCCGCCAAGCACTCCAAGAAGCACGGTAAGGACTCCAAGTAGCCGCTCGTGCGGATCTAGCGCACGTCCGGAGGGGTTTCGCCCCTGGGCCAACGCGGCGGGATCTCTCCGTCGTCGCCGATAGGGGCGTCTGACGTGTGCGGGTCCAACGTGACCAACGGGATGCGGTCCGTCATGGTCCGGCCAGGCAGCTTCTTCCACAGCGCCATGTCCGGCTCGCTACGAGTGCCGGTACGTGTGATGAACGGGGCCGTGCCCATCAGGGCGACGCCGCGCGGCACCATCAGCACCAACGCTACGAGCAAGAACCAACCACCCTCGACGAGCAGGCGCGACTCCGTGAATGCCTGCAGCACGAGGGTCGCGACGATCAGTGCCCAACCGAGCGGGATGTAAGAGTCGCCGCGGGTGCTGTGCTGCACGATGCGCCAAGACCTGATCGCGAGAAAGACCACAATGGCGATCAGGCAGACGAGGCCAGCGATGCCGAGCTGGAACCAGGCATCAAGGAACGCGTTGTGAGCGTGAGTGGCCCTCAGCGTGGTGTTCTTGACGATCGATGAGTACGGGTCCTCCCAGACGGGCCAATAGCCCACGTAGCCCCAGCCTTGCGGTCGCTGGCTGGCGAACGATGCGACGCCCTCCCAGATGCCGGTGCGGTTGGTGAGGTCCGTGCCACGGTCGAACAGTCCAAGCACCACCTTGTAGTACTTAGTCGCGACAAGCAGAGAGAAGAGCCCCACAAGGCCCACGCCCACGGTGACGAGGCGACTCATCTGCCGGTCAAGGCGGCGGATCACAAAGGCGGCGACCACCAGAATCACTAGGCATGCGGCAATGGCGAACGCGGTGGCTGAACGTGTCAGTCCGGAGACGAGGACCGCTCCGACAATGGTCGAGATGGCGTCCATGCGTCGCACCCGGCCGTCCAGGTACATGACCACCGCAACGATGCCGGCCAGCAGCGCAATGGCCGCGAAAGGGTTGCGGTTACCCACGAACCCCTGAATGGGGCCACCGCTAAAGAGCAGGTTCTCTGACCAGACGAAGGGCGACGTCGCGTCGTCGATCCCAGCGATCTTGTCCAGGTCACTCACGAACGGCATGAGCGGCTCGCGAACAAAGACCGACACCACGAGTTCGAACAGAAGGCCACCAAAAAGGCTGATCTGAAGTCCCCGATACAGCAGTCGCATGAACCTGAAGGTCCCGGCTGACTGCACGGTGACTGCGGCCAGGAAGGTCGTGGCAAGAAGCACCACGACGGCAAGCATCGTGACCAGCGACGTAGCGGACCAGACGATGCTGACGGCAGCGAGGCCAATAAAGCCGGAAATCAACAGTGGGACCTTGATGTGCGGAATCGTTTCGCGGAACCCCACGACGACTGCCACCAGGGTGACCAGGCACAGCACCGCATACAGCGGGAGCCCGAGCATGTAGCGGAAGCCCTGACCGGACATCATGAACACGACGGCCCAGACGGTCAGGTTGTCACGGCCACGTGAACTCGCAAGAGCGTGCGCTGCGGTTTTGCGGCTAAGACCAAGACTCATCGGGCACTCTCCTCACCAAGGGAAACGTTTTTTTTGGGGGTCTCGGCGAGGCTTCAATGACTGCTTAGATGCTGACTAGGTTTCAGCGCGACCAACCTTCACCCTACCGCGAATACCCCAAAATGCCATTACTTGTGACCATTATGTTAAATCCTATTGGTCTATTCATACAGCCGAATCGGACATTCCGCCCGTCGAGCACTCCCTTTCGGTGCCCACGTTGAGGAATGCCACTAGTACCCGACCTTGAGGAGCCGTGGCGCGCGCTCCGCTACAGCCACACTGTCACGACGCAACGAAATTCCGGCTACATTCGGACGTGTGAAATCGAATACTCCGCCCGTCGCAGCACGCGAACACACTGTCGAGAGCTTTACGCGCGAATTCTTGCGCGAGCTGAACTTTGGCCAAGGCGTAGACCTTGACCGCGCATCGGCGAACGATCAGTATCTAGCCCTTGCTCGCACCGTCCGTCACTACCTCATGACGCGCTGGCTAGAGACGCTCCGCAATCAGTACCGTGACCAGGCCAAGGCCGTCGCCTATCTGTCTGCCGAGTTCCTGTTGGGCCCGCAGCTGGAGAACAGCCTGCTCGCCGCCGACCTTGACGGGATTGCCGAGCAGGCGCTGTCCGAGTTGGGAATCAATATCGCCGACTTGCGCGGAGTGGAGATTGAACCCGGACTAGGCAATGGCGGTCTGGGCCGCCTGGCCGCGTGCTTCATTGACTCGCTTGCCACGAAGAACGTTCCCTCAATCGGCTACGGCATTCGCTACGAATACGGCATCTTCCAGCAGACCTTCGTCAACGGCCGTCAGGTAGAGAAGCCCGACGACTGGCTGCGGCTCGGGTCCCCTTGGGAGCTCCCGCACCCAGAAAACGCCATCGAGGTTTCGTTCGGCGGGCACACCGAGTCGGTATCCAGCGGCGTCGATGGAGCCCGCCACTGGGTTCCTAACTGGAAGGTCACCGGGGTCCCGTACAACTACATGGTTCCGGGCTACGGCAACAGCCGCGTCAATACCTTGCGCCTGTGGAGCGCCGAGGCCACGAAGGCCTTCGACCTCCAGATCTTCAACTCGGGCGACTATGTTGAGGCCGTCCGCGCACAGACTTTCGCCGAGAACATCTCCAAGGTCCTCTACCCGGAAGACTCGACTCCTCAGGGCAAGGAGCTGCGACTGCAGCAGCAGTATTTCTTCGTGGCGTGCTCCCTGCGCGACTTTATCGAGCAGGTACTCCCCGCCGACTTTGACCTCAACAAGCTCCCCGAGCGCATCACGTATCAGCTCAACGACACCCACCCGGTGATCGCGGTCCCCGAACTCATGCGCCTACTCGTAGACGAGCGCAGTTTCGAGTGGGACGCTGCGTGGGCAATCACGCAGAAGGTCTTCGCCTATACGTGCCACACGCTGCTTCCCGAGGCCCTAGAGGTCTGGCCCGTCGAGCTGCTGGGCAAGCTTCTGCCTCGCCACCTTGAGATTATCGACCGCATCAACCAGGAGTTCCTAAGCGAGGTGCGCGCCCAGTATCCGGGGGATGATGCACGAGTAGCGAGGATGTCGATCATCGCCGAGGCGCCGGTGCGCGCCGTTCGCATGGCACACCTCGCGACTGTTGCCGGCTTCAAGGTCAACGGCGTCGCCGAGCTTCATTCAGAGCTCCTTGCGACCAAGGTCCTCAAAGACTTTGCGGACATGTGGCCACACAAGTTCACCAACGTCACCAATGGCGTGACCCCGCGACGCTTTGTGCGCCTGTCCAACCCCAAGCTGTCGGGTCTTATTACCGAGGCAATCGGCGATGGTTGGATCACTGACCTCGAGCGCCTGCGCGAGCTCGAGCCCATGGCCGAGGACGCGGAGTTCCGCCGCCAGTTCCGCGACATCAAGGCGTTCAACAAGCGCCGTTTTGCCGACGTGCTGGCTAAGCGCGACGGCATCGAAATCGCGGGCGACGCCATGGTCGACGCGATGGTCAAACGACTACACGAATACAAGCGTCAAACGCTGAAACTGCTCCACATCGTCTCGTTGTACGAGGGCATCCACTCCGGCCGCATCCCCATCGAATCCGTGACGCCACGCACGTTCGTGTTCGGCGCAAAAGCGGCTCCCGGCTACTACATGGCCAAAGAGACAATCGCCCTGATCAACGCCGTGGGCTCCACGATCAACAACGACCCCGCAGTCCAGGGTCGTCTCAAAATTGTGTTCCCGCCTAACTACAACGTGACGCTCGCAGAGACGCTGATCCCCGCGGCAGACCTTTCCGAGCAGATCTCGCTTGCTGGCAAAGAGGCGTCCGGCACGGGCAACATGAAGTTTGCCCTCAACGGCGCGTTGACCATTGGCACCGACGACGGCGCGAACGTCGAGATTCGTAAACTCGTAGGCGACGACAACTTCTTCTTGTTCGGAATGTTGGAGCCGGAGGCCGCTGCCCTTGAGGAGAAGGGCTACAAGCCCCACTCGTACTACGAGGCGGACCCCGAGCTTCGCGCTGCGCTCGACATGATCTCGTCAGGAACGTTCTCTGGCGGCGATTCCTCCGCTTTCGCCCCGGTGGTTTCCAACCTGCTGGAGTCCGACCGCTTCATGGCGCTAGCCGACTTCCGGGCCTACATGGACGCCCAGGCACGGGTCGAGGTCGCCTACGCGGATCACGAGGAGTGGAGTCGTTCTGCCGTGCTGAACGTGGCCCGCAGCGGCTTCTTCTCATCGGACCGCTCCATTCAGGACTACATGGACAAGATCTGGGGCGCGAAGCCGGTTGCCCAGAACAACACGAGCGACTAGGACGCACGCACAGGAGTCATTGCCCGGGTCTGGGCCGGGTAATACTGGACGGGTGAGCACTTCAGCGAATCCCGTCCAGCGCGTGCGCGATCACGTGGGTGATGTCTTGTTCACCAAGATCGCCGGTCCAGGCGGTTACGAGGCGCGCGACAAGATTCACAACACCCCCGGTCCGCGCTGGTTCCCCGCGGGGAGCCCCATGCGCCGCGTGCATGGTGACGCGTCTACCTTCGTTGGCGGTCTTCGCGCGTTGCTGTTGCAGTCCCTCCACCCGCTGGCGATGGCGGGCGTGGCAGGCCATTCCGGGTATCGAGGCGACCCCTGGGGCCGGCTAGCGCGCACCTCCACGTTTCTCGCCTTTACCACCTTTGGCGCGGCCGACGACGCCCAAGAAATGATCGACAGGGTCCGTGCGGTGCACGAACGCGTGCGCGGCAAGGCGTCCGATGGGCGCACTTACCGGGCCAGCGATCCTCACCTATTGCGATGGGTTCACATCGCGGAGGCCGACTCCTTTCTGTCCGCTTACCAGCGCTACGGCGAGCGACGGCTTACTCCCGCCGAGGCCGACGAATACGTGGCGCAGTCCGGGCGTGTCGCGAAGGCGCTGGGGGCCACCGGAGTGCCGAGCACGACGGCGGAGTTGGCGGAGTGTTTTGACGAGTACCGTCCCGAGCTCGAAGTGACCCCCGAGGCGCTCGACACTGCCCACTTTCTGCTGCGCGAGCCTCCCCTGCCCTGGATCATCCGGCCGGCCTATCACGTACTCGCGGCTGGCTCCGTGGCACTACTGCCCGTCTGGGCGCGCCAGGATCTAGGCCTGGATCGATGGTCGACGCGCACCTTTGGCGGGCCGGGCGGCGCGCTTGCCACGCGTTCGGTGCGGTGGGGAATTGGCGGCGCGGAGCAGACCCCTACGTACGGTTCCTAGATCACAATTACGTGACGCCCGTCGCGCCGCGTGACACCAGGACCACCTCGTCCCCTACGTTTCCTATTAGTTGAGACTGAGGGACTGAGGAAAAGTGAAAAGGCCAGAATTACGTGGGCTGCAGGCGCCCGCAACGCCGCAAGTGGGCACCACGCGTCACGCGAAAGACGCGAGCCAGCCCCGGCCTCGCGCCTGGCGATCCTTTGCCCTCGCCATACCCCTTGTTTTTAGCCTAGTGTTGGCAGGCTGCGGGACCGCCACCAATGCCGATGCCCTCGCCCAAGAGCTCTCGGCCTCACCGTCCGCGAGCGCCACCTACTCCCCCGCTCCCAGCCCTACGCCGGCATCGGCCGTGGCGAGCGCTTCGCCAAGCCCCAGCAATGAGCCTTCTGCCGGCAGCGAAGTTGACGCCTCGCCGGACGCTGCTTCCCACTCCGCGAGCTCCGGAACCGCCGCGCATGCCGCGCTCGCGTTGACGGTCAAGGGCAAGTCAGCCAGTACCGGGTACGAGCGAGACGAATATGGCAGCGGCTGGGTGGACGTGGACCGTAACGGTTGCGACACGCGCAATGACATGCTCAACGTGCGGCTGGTGAACCTGGACATGTCGGGTACGTGCAAGGTGCTGGCGGGTGACCTCGCTGACCCGTACACGGGGACGTGGATTCACTTTGAGCGTGGCGGCGCCAGCGAGGTCGACATCGACCACATGGTCGCCCTGGGCGACGCATGGATCAAGGGAGCCTCGTCGTGGGAGTTCGCTAAGCGGGTGGCCTTCGCCAACGATCCACTGAACCTGGAACCTGTTGACGCCAGCGCCAACCGTCAGAAGGGTGCCTCGGACGCCTCCGCATGGCTGCCGTCCTATAAGGCGTTCCGCTGCGAGTACGTGGCCCGCCAGGTCGCCGTGAAAACTAAGTACGGACTCTGGGTCACCCAGCCTGAGCTGGATGCCATCGTGCGAGTGCTCGACTCGTGCCCTGACGAGCCCCTTCCCGCCGCCGGCGACCAACCAGTGATTGCCGACAACATCGGTACCGCCCCTGCCGCCACCAAGACAGCGACGGCCACCAAGTCCACCGAGTCCACGCCCAAGAAGACGAGCACGCCCAAGGCGACTACCGCTGCGCCAAAAACCGAGCCTGCGGTGGACGAGCGCTTCGAGTACTGCAACAGGCTTCCCGCCGGGTACGGGCCATATTATGAGGGCGTTGATCCGGAGTACGACTGGTACACCGATCGCGACCACGACGGCGTGGTCTGCGAATAGTCGCGCGGGAGGGCTAGCATCAGAGTGTGACCTTTGCATCCACGCCCTTGTTAGAAAACCGCCTAGTCCGCCTCGAGCCGCTAGACATGGAGCACGCTGCCGCGTTGCGCTCCGCAGTCGCCGTGGGGAACCTGTGGCGCACTTGGTATACGACGATCCCCTCCCCCGAGGCGATGGTCGAAGAGATTGAGGTTCGCCTGGCCCAACAGCGTGCCGGGCGCGTGGCCCCGTGGGCGATCGTCGATGCGCGGATGGGCGAAGCCGTGGGCATGACCACCTATCTCAACCTCGACGAGCCCAACCGACGCCTGGAAATCGGGAGCACGTGGCTGGGGCTCGAGTCGCAAGGAACTGGTCTCAACCAGGCCGCGAAGTTGCTGCTACTGACGCGCGCTTTCGAGGACCTCGAGTGCAACGCCGTGGAGTTCCGCACTCACTGGCACAACCACCAGTCACGGGCGGCACTGTCCCGCCTGGGCGCCAAGCAAGACGGTGTGCTCCGCAATCACAAGATCTGGCACGACGGGTCACTGCGGGACACCGTGGTGTTCTCCATCACCGCGACTGAGTGGCCGGCTGTCAGGAGCGCGCTCACGGCGCGTCTGGCCCCCCGACGCTAATTGACGCCGCCCACCTCGGCACCCGGTTCGTATTCGCCGTTCGCGATCTTGTCCCAGAATTCATCTACCTGATCCGGGTCAAGCAGCACCGTTGAACCCACGCCGTCCACGCTGAAGCCCATGTCCTTGATGGGCGGCGTTCCTGTGACCGCGTCGCCGCTCATGGCTCCACGGAAGGTGAGAGCGAACTGCGCAAGGCCCACGGGCCCCGTGCCTTCACTCACCCGGAACGCATCGAGTCCAGCTCCAGTGACCGACACCAGACGGACCGGGTTCAGGACGGTAGACGGGCTCAGTACCTCGCCCGCCACAGCACCCACCAGCTGCTGCTGGCGCTGAGTACGACCGATGTCTCCGAGCAGGTCGGCGTATCGCATGCGAGAGAACGCGAGCGCATCGTCTCCATTGGTGACGTGGCAGCCCGCCTCCCACACCATCTTGCTGTTTTTGTCGTCCACATCGGCGTCGTAACAAAGCTCCACGCCGCCCACCGCGTCGACGATCTCCGCCACGCCAGTGAAGCCCACCTCAAAGTAGCCGTCGATCGTGAGCCCGCTGAGGTCCTCGACGGTCTGGACGAGTAGCTTTGGCCCCCCAAACGAAAACGCTGCGTTGATCTTGTTCTTGTCATGGCCGGGGATGCTCACGTAAGAGTCACGCGGGATGCTGATCAGTGCCGTGGGCCCGCTGGTGGGCTGATGCAACACCATGATGGTGTCCGTGCGCGCGCCGGGGGTGGAGTCGTTGCCATCCCACCCCTCTCGCGAATCGGAGCCCACGATCAGGTAGGTGCGACCCGCGGTCGCGGTCTGACCGCTGAGCGCATCCACCGTATTGATATTTGACTGCACCCAGATAAAGAAGCCCACCCAGAACGCGACAAAGAGAGCCAACAGCACCAACACGATCGTGCGAAAGGTGTGGCGCTTGCGCCTGGGCTGACGGGGAGACACGGGCGGTACTGGGGGTTGCCCCGGGGGACGGGCCTGCGGTTGGCTTCGCTGCGGCTGCTGCGCTACCGGCTGCGAGGGTCGCAGCGAGGTTCGTTGCGCGGGAGTGTGGGCCGGCTGCTGGGCCGACTGCTGGGCCGGTGGCCGCTCGGGGCGCGACGACACCCTGCGGGGGTTGGGGGCGGGAGCGTTTGCTGGACGACGGTGGGGCGCGCTACCGGGCTGAATGGATGGCGGCATCGGACGGCGCACGTCTCGCTGCCCCTGGGAGTCACCACGGTCGTTCTCTGTCATGGTGAGAGAGTACCGCCGTGGCCTCAGCAGCGCCGCCCACGACACGAGGCAAGCAGAGCGGTGTGACGCATCCGTCCTGGCACCGAGTCCGCACCCCGCTGACTTCTGAGTAGGGTGGTGGCCATGACAGATCAGGGCCAACTCTTTCCCGGCAAACAATTTGTTTCGACGGTGCTTGATGCCCTCGACACCAAGACCGCGATGAGCGGTGGGCTAGCTCGGGTCTATCTGATGCGGTCAGCGATGGCTGGCGCGCTCATCGGGCTCATGTACCTGACGTACTTCGCTGTGCTCGCAGCATTTGCCGCCATCGGCGACGGCGACTTCTTAGGAGTCGGGAAGATCGTGGGTGCGCTGATCTTTGGGTTTGCGCTCGTCTTCATCTACTACAGCAAGTCCGAACTACTGACGTCGAACATGATGATTGTTTCGATGGGCGCGTATTACCGTCGCACCACGTGGCTGCGCTCGGTGCGCATGCTCGTGATGTGTTACGCGGGAAACTTTATTGGCGGCCTCGCGATCGCGCTGCTGGTGCTGTGGTCCACCCTGGGTGACGGCGCCGTCGGCGACCAGATGAACGCTGCTGTTGAACATAAGTTGTCTTACATGTCCGGCGGCGTGGCTGGGTGGTCCGACCTCTTTGTTCGCGCGATCCTGTGTAACTTCATGATCAACCTCGCCATGCTGTTGGTCTACAACGGGATTATCAAGGACGACTTCACCAAGTCGCTCGCGATGATCATGAGCGTCTTCGTGTTCGCCTTCGTCGGGTTTGAGCACTCGGTCGCGAACACCGTGGTCTTCACCATCGTGGGACTCAAGGACGGCGTCGACATAGGGATGGCCCTAGGCAACGTCGCCATCGTGCTGGTGGGCAATTTCATCGGCGGCGGTTTGCTCATCGGCTATTACTACGCCTACGCGAACGATGACCGCCGTTACCTCCGCAAGCGAGGCCAGAACGCGGACAAGTAGTTCCCGCTACCGCCCTCACCCGCTGGTCACCGTCTCGGCGAGCAGCGGGCCGGGCGTCACCGCAACTACAGACTCGGGTTGACCATCACCTTGAGTGCCTCACGCGCGTCCATGGCTGCGTAGCCTGCTGGCACGCCCTCCAGGCCCACCGTCACGTCAAAGACCTTGCCCGGGTTCACCCGGCCCTCAAGAACTTCCGGGAGCGCCGCGTCGATGTAGCCACGCACGGGGGCCACGCCTCCGGTCAGCGTCACGTTCCTGCCAAAAAGCGAACCGACGCCCACCGGAGCCGATTCGTATTGCGGGACACCCACCCGGCTAATAACACCACCCGGGCGGACGATGCCATATGCCTGCTCGTACGCGGGCATGTGGCCTACCGCTTCGAGCACCACGTGGCTACCCTCGCCGCCGGTGAGTTCCAACACACTGGCGATGCCCTCGGGCCCGCGCGCGGCGACTACGTCAGTGGCGCCCCATTCGCGACCAAGGTCGGTACGCACCTCGTGACGGCCCATCAGGATAATCTGCTCGGCACCCATCTGGCGGGCTGCCAGCACTGCGGACAGTCCCACCGCGCCGTCGCCAATTACGGTGACGATCTTGCCCGCCTCGACGCGGCCCATGAGCGCCGCGTGCCAGCCGGTGAGGTACACGTCAGACAGTGTCAGCAACGATGCCAGGAGCGCCTCGTCCGAGTGCTCATTTACGCCCGGAACCTTGACGAGTGAGCCGTCGGCCTGAGAGACGCGCACCGCCTCCGCCTGACCGCCCGAAAGGTAGCTGCCGTGTACGCAGGAGGTGTGCACCCCTTCGCGGCAGAACACGCACGTGTTGTCCTCAAGAGCGAACGGGACGATGACAAAGTCGCCCTTCGCGATGTGCGAAACGGCCGAGCCGATCTCTTCGACCACGCCGATGGCCTCGTGGCCCATGGGTCGGCCCTCAGCGCCCGCGGGCATGGAGTGGAATGGATGCAAATCTGACCCACATATGCAGGCCCTCACCACGCGGACGACCGCGTCGGTGGGTGCAGTGATCTTGGCATCGGGAACTTCGACAACGCGTACGTCGCCTGCTCCGAACATGAGGCTGGCCTTCATAGGTGCACTTCATTCCTTTATGTGGGTGATGTCTGTGCAACGTGCAACGTGCAGCTGGCTCAGATATTTCCCTGCAATTCGCTCGGCCGCTGGCACGCCACGGGTCGCGGAGTTTGCAAGCCTATGATCGGACGTACCCACCAAAGAGAGGTTTCACGATGTCACCGGTATACCCCCGCTCCATGTCGCACATCGGGGTCAGCGTCACCGACCTCGAGAAAGCTGTCGAGTTCTACACGAAGGTCCTTGGCTGATACGTCATTATGGAGCCAACCACCATCACGGAGGACGACTCCGCGATCGGCATCATGTGCGCTGATGTGTTCGGGCCTGGCTGGAAGTCGCTGCGGATCGCCCACCTGTCTACTGGTGACCGGCTGGGCGTCGAGATCTTTCAGTTTCTCAACGCCGAGCGACCGGAGAACAACTTCGAATACTGGAAGACGAGCATTTTCCACTTCTGCATGCAGGACCCGGACGTCGAGGGCTTGGTGGATAGAGTCGTTGCCGCCGGCGGCAAGCAGCGGATGCCGGTGCGCTACTACTTCCCTGGTGAGAAGCCATACCGCATAGTCTACTGCGAAGACCCATTCGGCAACCTCTTTGAGATCTACAGCCCCAGTGACGAGCTGACGTACTCCGCTGGCGCCTACGACTCGTAACCCGCTCTATCGAGCCGACGTACCGCCCATTACTGCCCGGTCTTCGTCGTCAAGGCCTGCGCGATTCCATTGGGGAGCGTCACAGTAAAGGTGGACCCGGTACCGGGTCCATCGCTCTGGGCGGTGATGCGGCCGTCATGCGCCTCCACAAGTGCCTTCGCGATCGCAAGCCCGATACCCGATCCTCCGCGCGCGCGGTCACGGGCTGAGTCGACGCGGTAGAAACGATCGAAGATGTACGGCAGGTGTTCAACTGCAATCCCTTCACCATCATCTTGAACCGTAAGTTCCACACCCCCACCGTCCGAATCGGACGCCACGGCGCCAGACAGGACCACTTTTCCGCCCATAGCGGAGTGCCTGAGCGCGTTGTCGACCAAATTTCCCAAGACTTGGGCCAAGCGATCAGCATCGCCGTGCAGGATGGGCAGTTCATGACCGATCGTGAGCACCAGGTCAACGCCCACCTGCTCCGCCCGGTCATGGGCCGCGAGGTAGGCGAAGCGCAGCAACTCGGCGGCCCCCACCGGCCCGAAGTTGAAAGCGAGTTCGCCACTCTCTGCGCGCGTGACCGCAGCCAGGTCTTCGGAGAGCCGAGTCAAACGCGCCCCTTGGCGGCGAAGTAGCGCGACGATTTCTGGACTCAGTTCGGTCACGCCGTCTTCGAGGCTCTCTAAATTCGCGTTCATCGTTGCAACGGGGGTGCGCAGTTCGTGCGCTACGTCGCAAAGCAGTCGGTGTCGCAGGCGCTCACTCGCCTCGAGCCTTCCCGCCATCTGATTAAACGCGTTCGTCAGGTCATCGAACTCAGGACCCATCGCCGGACTCAGAACACGCGCATCGAGCCGACCGCCCGCAATGTCCCTCACTGCCCGCGCAAGCGACACGAGCGAGGCACCGATGCGCCGGGTCACCAACGCGCTGATAGTGAGAGCGGCCACAGCACCTAGGGTGAGGCCCACGGCGAGTGCAATGGCACTCGCCTCGGAAAACGCATTCTCGGCGTGGGCAACTGCGTCCACTCCTTTGCCATCTGGAGCCCCCGCCAAGTGATCACGAAAGATCGAAGGCCCAATTGCGCCAGCCGCAAGCCACGTCGTGAAACCAGCGGTACCTAGCACTGCAGCAATCGCGACCAGCAACCGCGGACCGAGTCCGGCGCGGCGCCCTCTACTCATCCGCCCGCGCCTATCCGATACCCAACACCGCGCACCGTCCTCACATATCGTTGGAGTTCCGCGGAGTCGCCGAGCTTCTGACGAAGGTGCAGCACATGTACGTCAACGACGTGCTCGTCGCCCACCCAAGGACCACCCCACACCGCCTCAAGTAGCGCACTGCGGCTGATCACATGAGATGGGCGCTCAGCTAGCACAGCGAGCACGTCGAACTCTGTTCGCGTTAACTGGACCGCATCGCCCGCCAGCGTCACCTCGCGCGCATTGATGT
>Ga0307486_1002110_pt1 | contig 14258 bp, 9 predicted proteins | sample CBIW02metaG_FD_203663 | JGI IMG/M metagenome (GOLD analysis project Ga0307486, IMG submission 203663) | Sea-ice brine microbial communities from Beaufort Sea near Barrow, Alaska, United States - CBIW 0.2 | ecosystem: Environmental > Aquatic > Marine > Coastal | place: USA: Alaska | collected... | reverse complement strand
AGTACTTGGCTACAACCTCGGCAAAGTCATAGCCGCCTGTGAGTTCGGTCAGCTGGCTGAGGCCGGATCGAATCACCTCGTCGACGGGAACTCCAGATGTTTTCGATTCAGTAAGGGCTTCGGTGATAAAACGTTCTAGTACGTTCGCCATCGCGCCGCCGTCGGGCTTGGCGCGGGTCGACATGTTGCGCATGAGCTCAGCGTAGAGACTGCGTGCTTGCCCGCCTGTTGCGTGCAGACGCCGATCGGGCGATAAATCTGCGTGCACGGTGACGAGTTTTTGCTGCAGTGCCATTGACCGGATCAGATGCAAGAAGAAGGTCTTCCCCGATCCGTAGTCGCCTATGACGAAACGAACTCCGGATCCACCATCCGCAATCCTCTCAATATCTTTTAGGAGCGCTTTGACCTCGTCCGCGCGCCCTACCTGAACGTGCTGCTGTCCGGCTCGGGGCACGACCCCGGTTCGGAGTGCTTGCAACACGGCATCTCGTTCGCGGGGCCTGATCGTACTCGTGGCGTCTGTCACTTCATCATCTCCTTGAAGGTGTAGCTGTTGATTGCGAGAGTTTCGTCGCCCTCGAGTAATGGTTCGTCGGTCGCGTCGAGTGCTGCCTCGTTTAAAGTGTCAAGCGCACCGTTGGGCATCACGCCGAGGTGGCGAGCGTGCTCCTCGAAATCATCCAATGTGATTTCCTCGCGGCCGTGGAGTATCCGGAACAGTTCCGAATGAGCGTGATCGAGTGCGCCAATGTTCGGAAGGTCGGAGGGCGGTGGGCCAGGCTCAGTGTGAAGCTGTGCATCATTTTCTGGGCTCTGAGCTTTCGCCTTCGCGTCAGAGGCGGCAGGATCCTCGTCGGTGAATACGTCGCGCAACAGTGCGGACACCCTCGCTGTTTCCTGAATGGTCGTTCGGATAATGTCAGTGTCTAGTGCGAAACTGGATACCGGCTCGAGACCGACTCGTACGTCGGCGGCTTGAGCGGGAATGCGCTGCCCAGGCCGCCGGGACTCCGCGCGTCGCACTGTCACTGGCTGATCATTTCGCCCACCGGTTCGGGCACTTCCGGCGAGTGTGGCATGTACGAGGCCGGCGACCTCGTTCCGGTCACGTCCGAGCAGAGGGAACACTTTCATGAGGATAGTAATCTCCTCTGGCGTGACGACGCCGTCGCTTACAGCGATGCGGATAAGCAGATCTGCCATCCCGTCCCTCTGAGCCTGGCTTAGAGCGGCCATCCGCTTGGCCAGACCCGTTAACTTAACTTCTCCACTGGCTAGCCACCGCAGGTGTGCATGGAGCCTGACCTGCTCCGATTCAGAAAGGCCAAGCGAGATTTCGATGTGTTGCACAAGCGACGCGGTCTCCTCGGCTGCGACCTGCCCGTCGGCGGTACTTACTGCTAGAGCCAGATGCGAGAGAGTCTGGGCTGTATCGTACTCGGCCGTCGCAGTAACAGAGTCAGCGCTCGAGTGATCAAACAAAATAATGGAATGCTGCGCGGCGAAAGGGGGACCGCCGAACCTCACATCAGGCTCTACTCCGACTCCAAGCTTCTCCAACAATTGGAGGATCGGGATCGACTCTTTCTTCGTTAAACGTTCACGTCCGTCAAAGCCCCACCACTGGAGTAGTTCTGCCACAGGCAACGGAGCTTGCATCAGGACTTGCGAAGAAGCCCATTCATGAAACTCCTGCAATTCCAGATTATCTGCGGCAAGGATCTCTTCGGGTAGCAAGGCCAATGCTTCCAACGAGTTCTTCTTATCTGGGTTCTTCCCGGAATAACGGCTGTAGGCCGCAAGTGCTTCCTGAGCTTGGTCAGAAATCTCCCGAAGTTGTTCGGTCGGTTTCGCCGACACAAACACATCAGACACACCGGCTAGAGTGACGCTCACCATGTCGATTCCAGCGGAGGCTGGTCGATAGGAAACCGATAAAACGCCTTTAAGGGGCTTCACGATCATTCCGTCGCCAAACTCCTCCCGGTAGAGCACGTCGAATAGCGCACGATACTCCATAGCACACCGAATACCAGCCGTGCGGATCTTTACCTCGGGATTGAACCACGCCCACGCGAAAGCCCACTCTTGCGGAAGTGGCAGGGCAGCTTTGGCGTATGAACCGAGTTGCAGACGAAGGGCGACAGGAACCGTCCAGCGATCGTCAACTAGTTCGGGCACGGATCGAGCCCCAGGAGCTTCTTCCTCCGACGTCACCAAGTCGAGCAGCTCTACAAAATGCCTCGCATAGCTCTCGAACGAGCGGCTTTTCTGGCTGTAGACCTTTTGCAACGCGATCATCTCGTCGCGGATCTGTGATACTTCCGTGAGTTCACTTACTCTGTCGAAGAGGACGCGACGTTCAAGGCCGTACATGAACAAGAAGACATATCCCAGCGGTACGGTCGGATTGCGTCGGCCGTCGGCAAGCCAACTCAGATAGGCGGCTCTCGCCTCCGGAGTAATGGAGTTGTACGACGGCCAGTAACCTAGGCTGCTTCCCGAGCTGTCGGGCAGGAGCTTCCTTACTTTCAAGGATGGGTCGATTAGCGCTGGTTCGGTCGAACCACGCTGCGCAGCCAACCCTCGTCCGACGTACAGCAATCCACCAGCGATTACATAGCCGCATATCTCGATAGTTGTGTCAAACGGGATCCATTCCGCTTTCTGCGTGCGAATGACACGTGGTCGCTTAGCTTTTTGAGTGGGGACCGCGTTTGGCACGCGAGCAGCGGGCGTTGTACTTGATTGGGCGAACCGAGGTGTCGACGTGACAGGAGCTGCCGACTGGGAGCTGATGAGGTTTATTTCGGGTGCGAGCGGCTCGCCTAGGTTTCGTCGCTCTGCTTCAAGCGTTTCCCGGCGGGTTGATGGAGGTTTCGCGATATCGCTTGCTGTGTCCGTAGGTAGGGGCCCCCGAGCACTCGGTAACGCAGCGTTGCTCTCGTTCCGTGTCGACGGTTTCGGCAACGGCCGGCTGTCGGGGCCCACGCTGTGCGTAACAGGTGCTGTGCGCTCGGCGGACCGGCGACCGCGTCGCACGAGCCAGACGATCAGCAGCACGATTAAGGCGGGAGGTGTCAACAGCATGCCGAATACGATCATCACCCCGATGATCGTCCCAACGGTTTCCGCCACAATGTGCCTTTCCGCATGCCCGAGGCGTCTTGAACGCGCGAGGCATTCTTTCGCCGTTGCTCGGTAAGCGGCCAGCCTATCAACCTTCGACTTGTTCTCAATTTACGCCGTGGAGGTTGCGTAAATAAGTCGGAATCGGAATTGAGCTGAGTTGCGCAGGTAGAAGTGCGGGTACTCGTGTGTATCCACGACACGTAGCTCAACTCATGATCAATTCCTGGTTCGAGGAACTCGATTTTCACGAGACCCCGATGGGGGAACTCAACCTGCGGCGCCGACTCGAGCCGACGCTGGGCGTCGATGTGTTAGAGGTGACGCTGGGCGATGAGTCGCGTCGACGGATGCCCCCAAGATGGCCATGTGCGGACCGAGAAACTTGTAGGGGGCACACCAGACTGTCGGCGTCGAGTTCTGCGACATCCACAAGATTGCGGGTGGTGTAGTGAACGGTTTCGATCTGCGCAGCACCGATGAGGGAGCAGCCACGCTACCGCGCCCGGAATCACCGGCCGCAATTCGAATTCGGCAGTACTGCGTCAGGTTCGCACGAGGTTTTCATGGGCCGTCTTCCTCGGAGGTAACGTGTGCGATGACTGAGTTCATGGCGTCGACCGCCAGCTCCGCGTCCGCTTGTTCGATCCTAGCCACCCCCTCATGTACCGCTTTGCTTCGCGCTTGCCGAAGGTCGTTTGCGGCAAGCCTAATTTTCTCTGGGGCATCCTTGAGTCGTTGTTTAATTGCTAGACCGTTGCCGCCGCAGACCAGCTCAACGGCTAAGCGTGCTGACAGAACGGCCTCACGGTAACGGCCTTCGTACAGGCTCTCCCGTGCAGATCGTGCATGAGTGCGAAACACGGGTTGGTCACGGGTCGACCCAGCGACTTCGTGGGCTTCGGTGTGCTCGGTCGGGCCGAACAGGTACGCGAGGTGCTCGTTGTCGGCGAAACGGATCACGTCGTGGTTGTTGATGGCCGGGATTCCGGAAACTAGCACGAAGTCCTCGAAACCATCCTTTTCATAGATGTTCGGCATCAAGTGGTCGGTTCCTGTGGATCGCGGGGCCATCAAAAATCCGATGAGCGAACTCGGCTCGGTGCCCCACATCTCGACCTTGCGGCTCGTAAGCTTCTCACGCAGGCGGACGATCAGTGAATTAGCTCCGCCGGGATGTTCCTCGATGTAGCACCGCACTGAGATGACGGTCTGAGGATCGGCGGCTTCCGTTCGCCGAGGCTGGTTTGCTGTCCTGTGGCCCATGTGGCCACTCTAACCTTGTGGCAGTGCATGATGGCCCAGGGGCGAAGACTGCGGTCGATCACCAGCGAGTCGGACACGCGGCTAAAGGGGCTATTGTAAATTCGTTGACGAGGCTCAGACGGCTATATTTCTGCGGATCGCTCCCTATCTACCCAACGCCCACCACGTTTTCTTCGCCGAACCATTCGCGTGCGCGAGACAGCGTCGTCTGACTTGGCCGGTGAGCGTACACGAGCAAATTCTCTTTTGCTCGGCTGCATGTCACGTAGAGCATCATGCGTGAACGAGAGTGGACCGACTCATTGCTCTGCGGTTCGGCCATTAACTTTTCGAAGTTGTAGTTGTTCCACCCGCCGTTATCGAGCGAGACGAAGATGTTGTCCCACTCAGACCCCTTGACCCCATGCTGCGTCGAGAATGGTGAATGGTCTTCTACATACTCGTATAAGTTCGCTATCTCGTCGAACGGTACCTCAGCTATACGTGCATATCGATAGGGGTGGCGTTCTTGGAATCGCAGCACAGCATCCTTCCGTTTCAGCAGGCCCGACTCTTCTGCGAATGAAATGACGTCTCGAATGGGCGAAGAGTTCATGGAGTCTAGTTTCTTGAGACTCGTCGCGATCTGCTCTCGTTCCTTGATGCTGCTAATCGTCACATCCATAGCTCGAATAACAGCGCTAAATTTTCGCTGTCGGAACAGGCTTCTTAGCGACTGAATGGCAATCAAGTGATTGATTAGATCATCGCGTTTCTCGCCCCTATCTCGGTCATCAAGTTCAGAGACCTTTTTCGTCCCAATAAGCCTGTCTGAGCTAGATGATGTGGTCACGATGTCTTGAAAAGTGAACTCCGATGCGAACGTTAGTAGATACGGGTCTTCGTCCATCGCGTTTTGCTGAGTCGGTGTTGGTGAAATAGTGACTCCATGTTTTTTGATTACTTCGCCGAAGGACGCACTTTCCGCGACTGCGATGTTTCTCTCATCGAGAGCGTCTCTGACTCTTTTCCCATACTCAATAATTCGATCCTTGTCATAGATCGCCATCAATCGGGGGAACTGCTTTTCGCGCGCAATCATTGACTTGCCGAGATATAGCAGTTTCGTATCGTCTGACGAGAATCGCCAGTCTTTACAGAAATCTAGGCGCTTAAGGCCGTCCGTATCTAGCTCTGTGCTTTCTGTATAGATAAATCGAGCGGCGCCTTCTTTCGCGAAGTTGGGCGCTTGTTTGTCATTAGCTTGAAGTTGCACAAGACCATCCGAGCGCAAGTGATTAATGACTCGAATCACGGCGGCGGGATTTCGGCGATTCTGCTTTTTAGTAACTAGATTTAGCCGACCGGCGGCCATGGCTTCTTCAACAATCGCGCGGCCCTTCTCGCCTTCGTAGATTGCTTGCTCACCGTCGCCAAAGAAGCCGATCCCCAGACTTCGCTGGGATGGGTCTGGAAGCGTCTCTAGAAGAATTTTCAACACGTCGACCGGCGTATCTTGATATTCGTCGATAAGGAGGTAGTCGTATTGGTCTGCCAGTATTCGAGCGAGTGTTGGGTGTTCAACGAAGAGGCGGTTGGCCACTTTGAGTAGTTCGTTGTGCGATATTTCGCCGTCTCGAAGGTTTAGCCATTCTTTATACTTGATCGGCCCACTCCAGAAGTCAGGCGACACTGGGGACTCGAGATCGGACCTGATCGAGGCTTCATTGACGAGTTCGGCGAGTGAGTGGCGAATGTTCTTCTGAAAACGATGAATCAGAGACCAGAGGAACTCATGAATAGTCGACACATGAAGAGTGGAGCCAGGGAATCGATTTCGTATCTCGTTAACCGCGACATTTGTGAAAGTGATGCACGCGACATTGGCTTGCGGACTCGACGCGTATAACTCATCAAGGAAGCTCAACATTGAGTAGGTCTTACCGCTACCTGCGCCCCCTCTCATTAGGAAGTCCTTGCCAGATCTCGCAAGCTCGAGCGCCGCCAGAACTTCTAGTTCTACTTCGCTCATTGAGCATCCCTCAGCCAGCGAAGTCCTTCGGCGATATACGCTGGGATTGCCCACACGCTCTTAGTCGCACTCCCCTCTGAATAGATGACATCGAGTGCGAAGTGGGTCTTCTTCTTCACGCACTCTTCAGCAAGTTCGTAGGAAGTTTTCCTTGGGTCCGAGAAGTATTTCTTGTTCTTTAAGCCTGTGAAGTTATCTAGGTTCGCAATAATGAAGTCTCGGTTCAAGTGAATGAAGGCATCTTCATAGCTGCGAGCTTCGTAGTCTTTCTCTTTGGTCTGGTAAGCGACAAAAAGGAGGGGATCAGACTTATCTGCTTTCCAGACTCCGTTTTGTTTTACGAGCTGTTTGTTGTCGATCTTGCGCTCTCGAAGACCCGCGAGGTCTCCCGTGTCGTCTAGCCCTGACTTATTCAAGTCGAGATAATGTTTAAGCGCGCCATTCGTTGTGTGCGTCCCCTCGCTGACAGCGCAACTATCGTGCTTGGACTTGCCCTCCTTGCTCTTAACAATCTTCGCACTGTCGATATCTGTGATTATGAGTGTCTTTAGACCAGTGAACTCTATGAAGTGGTCGAAGACTTGGGAGTGTGCACCGACCTCAACAACCGAGATGTTCTGAGATCCCAGCGGAGTCTCGTGCCGTGAGTCAGCCTCGTCAATCTTGCGCATCATCGCTCGCATAAGAATGCGCTCGGTGTCGCCCTCAATCAAGACCGCCTTATCTGCGAAGAACAGTTCAGCCCTCGTCAAGGTCAGATACTGCGTTAAGAAGTGGTAAGACTTGTCATCTTTACCGTATTTCGCCTCAAGATCTGTCATGTTTCGTGCTTCGACGTGATCACCGATGCGTCGGAAATATTTGATGTCCGCGAAATCGCTTTCGGCAGTGATGTGTGAGGAGTGCGTCGTGATTACTGTCTGGAGCTGGAGCTCGCCGCTTCCCTTATGCTCTTTCAGTAGTTCCTTGATCTTTTTTATGAAGATGTACTGAAGCTGCGGATGAGTGTGTGCTTCTGGCTCTTCGATGACCAACAAGTTAATATCAGACGGTGCAGAATCATTCGCGGCTTTGATGCGCAGGAGTCGAATTTCGATCTCCATAATGATGGCGATGAGGTTCAAGTACCCTAAACCGTTGTGGTCTTCTGGCAAAAGCGTGTCTGGCTCTCCATATTTGACCGAAGTGCTGTCGTTGAGAAGCGCGCTCGGTTGGATAGTTGACATCACGTGGATATCTCCGCTGAGTCCAGCAAGCGCGCCAAAGCGCTTCACCTTCGCGATCACATCTTCAATGACTTCCCTGTAAGCCTTCGTGAATTCCCGGTCCGTAGCTGCCGCCTGCGCGGCCAGCTTGATAAACGGAGCGCTGTCTTCGTTTCCTCCGGTGTGGTCTTTGAAATAATCGCTCGACAACTGAGACAGTGCGCGCCCGGACGTCTTGCCACCTTTGCCCGAGTCGCGGTTTTCTACCGACCTTCTCGCGCTCACTGACTCAAGGTTCAGTACTCGACGCATAACCGATGGCTCATCGGTGAGGTCCAAGGTCACTTCACCATCGTTGGGGTCGAACGAAATTACATTGCGTGTCAGATATTGCTTGAGGTTTTTGGATAGGAATCTCTGGATTTCGTCCGCCTTCTCTGCCTCTTGGAAGCTGGCCTTCAGAGCCTTTTCCACCGCAGCTAAGCTCACGTGAAGGTCTGCGTGGAGGCGCTCGAGGTGATCAGTTGCGAGCTGGCTGCTAAAGCGGAGGTGAACTGTGCGCGCTTCAGGAGAAAGGTCAACCATCAGCTTGGAGAGATTCCGAAGATTGTCGTTTTCGTCATAGCGAATTTCAAGAGTGAGGCTGATGCTGGGAAGTAACTCGGGGACTACAAGATTCTCGGACGCAAGCGTCGACAGAAGAGCCCTCTGAGTCGCGACTGAAAAATCCTCGAAGGCAAAGCTAGGTTGCGAACCGGACAAATACGCGTTCAGAACGTTCAGAAGTGAGGTTTTGCCAGTGTTGTTCTTGCCGATGACCAGGGACAGATCATCACGTAGATCCATCTCAAAGTCACTCAAAAGTCGATATCCGTCAACGCTGATTTTGGCAATCTTCACAAATTCTCTCCCGCTTAGGTTCTTTAGCCTGATTATGACAGTGCAGTGAAATTAGTCAACGTATGGCACATACGCACCGATTGACAGGAGCAACCAGTCAGCGCACAGTCATTCACAGGATATGCCGCGGCTAACGAACAACGATTTCCTGACGCACCACCGTTTCCTTCAGCGGCTTCGGGAGGATGCGGCCTTGAACAGTCTCTTTGGGTTGCTTCTGCCGCAGGAGCAATGGGATGTTCATCGGTACTATCAGGTGATCAACACAGGTAGCCTCACCGACATCCTCGAGACTCGCACAACAGTCAACGCGGGTGATGAGTCACTTCCGCAATGTGCCGGACGGGCTTGAGCGAAACTGTTCAGCGTCTTCCAGCAGATCGCTACAGCTCTGGGGGAGACGTCCGCTAGAGCGACACTGGTGCGTGATACCTTTCGCGCCATAGCTGCCGCTGACTATGGGCCATGAGCGCGACGCTGACAAGGCTGTCGCTGACGTAGTTTCTACAACGCAGCAGTGGATAACCCCGCTGCGATGTCACGACATCGCGCACGCAGAGCGCGGAGTTCCGGCAGCGCCTGCGGATTGTTTTGGATGTTGAGCAGCGGGGTGTGCTCTCGAATCAGCGGGACTTCTACGCTGTGAACGTGGGCCTGAGGGAGGACGGACCAGCTCACCTCGAGGTTGTCATTGATCCACTCGACGACCGCCACTCCGTTCAGCGGTGCAAAGCGATAGTTCTGAACGCGTGCGCGTCCCGCCATCGACCCGAACGGTGGCCGATGGCCGAGTACCGCGCCGATGCTGCGGATGAAGGTGCCATTGCCTCGAGCGCGCAGCTCGTTGCCGAGGAAGCGCTTGAGAAGCGTCTGCTTCTCCGCCTGCCCTATGTAGATCAGCTTGGTGTCACGAGAACCGAGGAGCGTCTGAAACGGCTCGGGTAGCTCGGCGTTCTCGGTCAGGCGAATGGCATAGACGCCGAAGTCATCCGGTACTGCGTCGTCGATGTCTCGCGCCGGGCGGAACGATGCGTTGTCCAGCAACCTCTCCAGCGCGGCGTTCAACGAACCGCCATCTGGCTCATGCAGGACAGCATTCTCTTGGGCTCAGCTTCGATTTGCACCGCTCACACCGCGAACGGGGTCCCGCACACAAGGCAGTGGACCTTTGAGGTTTGTTCCTCGGGCACCTTGACGGGTTCATTCGGATGGCAGGGCGGCTCGGCGATCATCATGTCGTCGGGTTCAGCGAGGGCGTCAGGCGTCTCAATCCCAAGGGAGAACGATCGATTGGGCTTGAACTTTATGCCCTTTACGCCCTTGAACATCTTGTCTACTGAGTCTTGAACGTACTGATCGATCGCGGGGGCGCTGATGCCGTTCACGTACTGTAGCTGTTCTTGTGTCCACCAGGAGTCGGTTCCGGCAGAGACGCCGCACAACGGGCAGAAGTACTGATCGACGACTTCGGCATCCGAGTCGCCCTCTTGGTGGCTGAACCACTTGAACTCCCGCTCGCACGTTGGGCACTCGCGGCGAAGAAAGCCGTCAGAATCGAGCGGAAGGTCAACGGGGACTCGGATTTCATCGTTCATTTTCTTGTTCCTCTCAGCCGTTTGTATCCAGGAAAATTTCCTGCGCGATGTGCTCGCCCGCCTCGCTGCGCGCGGAGACGGTGACGTCGAAGACGTCCTCCATTTGGGGCCCGCCGAACATTCGCCCCATGCCCATGACGTCGATAGTCACCGACCGGCCACCGCCAGGGATCTTCTTGATTGTCTGGTTGTCGTGCAGTTTCAGCGCCGCGTCGTCTGGGATGGATACGTCAACATCGAGTGCCGTTTCGGTGCCGCGGTTGATGATCTGCAGCTTGTCGATGCGATTGCCGCCCTTGTTGAAGTATTTGACGTCGAAGTCGATCGCTTTGCGTACGCTCGTGTTCGAAGGCAGACGTCGCCCGAGTCGCAGCCCTTCGCCAGGGGGCGGCGGCGCGGTGAAGTCTCCGGTGGTATGCCAGTCCGTGCCTCGCAGGTCGACTTCGCATCCAGCCGTCTTGAGCCGATTAGCAAGCTCTTGGCGACGAGAGGCGTCGTTTGTCAACCGGATGGCGTGCCGACCCGCGACGTCGCTGAACGGACGGACGTCGCCGATCTCAACGAGCACCGTCCGCCGCGGATCGCGACCCAGCGCCATTCCGGCCTCGAAAAGCACGTTCGGTCTCGCCTGTGCGGCGGGCTTTGTCTCGGGGTCGCTTTCGCCATCGCCGAAGGACGGCAGAAGGTACGCGATCTCGTCCGGCGTCATCAGGACGACAATGGCGGCGGCAGCATCGAGCGCAGCATCGAGGATCTCCCCGATATACGGCGAGCCTTTGCCAGTCAGTTCTACCGCGTGACTCCACTCCATCGGAGAGAGGTTGATGCTCCTCAAGAAATCGAACATTGCCTTGCGGAGAGCTTCATTCCTTCCGTGCACCACGAATACCGACCGGTCGTTCGTTGCCTGTTCCGCCACTCTGTCTCCTACCCTGCCTAGCCAGCACATCGGAGGATGCGTCATTAATGAGTGTACGAGCGACATCCGACACTCGGCGAGATAGTCGCGTCGTCGTTGAGAAGTGCCCTTCGTGAGCGAATGGCGCGTTGACGTGCGAGATTCAGCCGTTAAACAAAATAATTCCTCTTGCCGATGCAAGTGCTCTCGAGAGGCACCCGATTGAGGTTCGTGGGACGCATCCGATGAAGTTGGCCGAACATGGGTGAGTCAGCGACAACTGCGCCAGCGGCAATCAGCTCAATGTAAGCGACTGCGGTTCAAATCAATGAGTAGCTACGTCCACGTCGGCAGTTCGTTACGCGACTCAAAGACCGCACCGCCCGCGAGTGACAGCCCTGAGTGAGCGCGGCAGGAACCGGATCTTAGGCAGGCGAATGACGTTTTGGCTCTTGGAAGCCAGAGAGGCACTGCAGCAGCAAACAAATGAAAGCGCCGCTGATCTCTAAACAGACTCGTCTTCTGAATTCTCTCCTAGGTCAGCAATGAGCGCGGCAGGCAGTGGTAGCTCATATTTTTCGTAAAGGAATCTCGTTTGGCAGTAGCGCTGTGCATCTAAGGCCACGTTTCCAAGAATTGCAGAGTTGACTCCAGCCCCGATGAGGATGCCTACGAAAGGTGCAACCTTTGCGACACTCTGTACCGAGACTTTCGCACCATTCGGGCCCAACTGTTGCATGAGTTTCTCTAGCGCTGCGAGGAGGCGGTGATCTGTGCGAAGCTTTTCCGACCATCTAATGCGCCCTTTTATTGCCTGAGCGGAGAGAGCAGCTTTACGCATGGGCTCGGCTTTTGCTGCCTGCACCATGAAAGAACGCCCCACCAGCTGTTGGATAAACAGCTGTTCATTCGGGTCTTTCGCATCGTAGCCATACGAATGAGCGATGCGCGCTGCGATTGATACGCTCAAAACTTGTATGACAATGACATCGGCGCCGATGGCTAAGGGAATGCCTGCGACAGGCACCAAAGCGAGTACGCCCATCGCCCCGCCCTCCAGCGCGCCGGCTGTCCTCCACGTGAGCGTGTGACGAGTCAAGAGCCGATCACAAACCTTGAGTTCCTGCAGCCGCAGTTCTGCGAAACTATCAATGCGAAGCCCGCGTTTGCGCGCCAATTTTTCGACCATCATCGGGTCATTCAGTTCGAGCGCCCAAGCGTTGAAGAGTTCGAGGAGTCTGGCAGCGGCAGCAGCTATCGGCACAAATGCTTTATCAGCTGCAGCATCGCCAGCTCGACGTGTTGGTTCTTTAATCGCCGTTGGCACAGCTTCTGTGACACCTTCAGCTAGTTTTCCCGCGAACCTGCTCCCGCGCTCTAGGGAGTTGCTTGCCCACTTCGGCAGCTCGCGGCTGCCTTTCTTGCGGGCCCAATGCTCGTTGAGCAGGCTCCAAACTTGCTGCTCATACTCGGTCATTTTGGACGCTGTGTCAGTGAGTCTCTGGGCTGCAGCGCTCAATTTTTCTCCAACTCGTGATGGTGATGTTGAATTCATACTGACTTAGCCAGCCGACATCTGCCCCGCGCCGCGCTGTCTGGCATTAGCTGCAAATAAAAGAGTGGGCTTCGAAATGCGATTATTCCGCGTACTCAGGTGCTTTCCCCGGCTGGTAAGGGCGCGCACTAGCCGATCGGCCACACACTGAATCGACGAGTGTTGCGTGCACCGCTTGGCAGCAGCTCAAACGGGAAAATTGCGCAAGTAAAGCGTTGAGAATGTTAAACGTGCGATAGCAAGCAGCGACGTCCTTCACATCGCGCTTAGTTGGGCTGCGAAGGTGTCGGAATCCGATGCGTGTCTGATTAGGCATCGTTCGGCGAGGGAGCCTCGGAAGTCGGCCTAAGCGTCGTGAGGCTCAGGATCTGCGACGATCTCTGGCGAGAGCATCCGGCGCTTCATGAGGGCGGCCTCTGTGGCCAGGATGCCGAGCACGACCGCGGCACCGATTGCGATGAGTAGCAGCACTGGCCCGAGGTCGCCTTCGGGTGCCAAGACTTCGCCGGTTTCGGTTTGCCAGGGCCAGAGGGCGCGCAGCGAGCCGAGCATGAGGCCGGTCATGATGACGAGGGTGACGCGGCGTCGGTTCTTCAGTAGCCACTGCAATCCCGAAACGAAGAGGCCCAAGCCGACGATCGCACCGACAATGAATGCGCCGAGGTAAGCGAAGTTGCGGTCGTTGACGGCCGCGAGAGTGGGTGCGTACATGCCGACGATCAGCAGCAGGTACGACCCCGAAACTCCGGGCAGGATGAGCGCGCACACCGCTAGCGCTGCTGCGAAGGCCACGATGAGTAGCGTCGGCTCGGCCTCGCCGCCGCGAGGCAAGCTGGTGAGAGCAATAGCGACGCCAGCTGCCAGTAAGCCGATCAGTATTTCTTGCCTCGTCCACCGGCCACCCACCATGCGCGCGGGCACAATGAGCGACGCAGCGATGAGGCCTGCCGAGACTGCGCGGGTGCCAGTTGGGTAGGCCTCGAGTAGTGGCGCAAGTAAAGCTGCACCGGCGACGATTGCCAGAAGCATGCCGATTCCGATCGGCAACACGACGTTCCAGCGCACCGAACGGAAGTGGAAGGCAGCGCGAGAAAGACCGCGGCCGCGAACACCGTCTGCGATGGTGAGGGCCACACCGCGCGCCAGGTGCCCGGCGCCGTCGATGAGAGAGTCGTAGACACCGACGAGCAGGGCGATGGTTCCGCCGCTGACTCCGGGAACGATCTCAGCGAAGCCGATTAGTGCGCCTCGGATGCCGTCCCCGACGGTGCGTACGACGGGGTGCAGTCGGGGGCTTGCGTACTCATTTTCAGCTTGTTGCGTTGCGCTACTTGCTGTAGTTAGTTGTTCCGTCAATCCAGATCTCAATCTCGGGTCGCGTTCTACTGAGGGGTGGAGTTTCTCAACACCGTGCAGATTAGTCGTTTTAGTTTAGATGGCGGAGTCTGATCGCGCTCTCAGGCACCAAATGCCACGCCCGTACCCGTAGCCTAGAGAAGTGACTAAGGGCAGCAACAACCGGCTACGGGAAATTCAGCAACGGGTGAGTCGATCCCTCATCACTATGGCTGGGGGAGCCCTGCGCTCAAACAATGCGCCCACTCAACTCCTGTCGATTCCCGGCAGCGAGCAGCAACTATCCCAGCGACACGCACGGTCCGTCATCGACCTCTGTTTGCGCGCTGGCGAAGCGATG
>Ga0307486_1002109_pt1 | contig 14259 bp, 13 predicted proteins | sample CBIW02metaG_FD_203663 | JGI IMG/M metagenome (GOLD analysis project Ga0307486, IMG submission 203663) | Sea-ice brine microbial communities from Beaufort Sea near Barrow, Alaska, United States - CBIW 0.2 | ecosystem: Environmental > Aquatic > Marine > Coastal | place: USA: Alaska | collected... | reverse complement strand
ACAGAGAAGCCCGCGTTCCGCAGCGTCCCGATGACGCGGTCGTGATGCCGGAGTGTGCCAGGCCCGGGATTCGTCCCCGAGTCCTGCAGCCCCGTGGCCCAGGGATGGCGTGACAACACGGCACGGAATGAGATCGATCGCTTGCGCATCGCGCTCTTCCAGTGGTCGCTGTGCGACGGTAGCTCGATTTCACTGAACACGGCGTCGACCATGCCGTGAAACAGATCTTCCTTATTCGCAACATGGTTGTACAACGACATGGCTTCAACCCCGAGCTCTTCGCCGAGCCGGCGCATGGTGAGCGACTCGATGCCTGCGTTGTCGGCGAGGGCGATCGCCGTGCTCAAGACGAGGTCTCGATTGAGCCGACTCCGTGACCCTACGCCCGCTTTCCCGGATGACCCCATTGGTAATTCTCCTGCCCTAGCTTCTTGACAACCTTACTACGTAAACGTATCTTACTTACATCATAAGTTTACAACGTAAGGACATTCGATGAACCACACCACGCCCGAAACAAGCTCGAGCGCTGTTCCGCGACGTCCGCGGGGTCTCGCTAGCTGGTCGCCGCGCACTGCTGCACTGATCGCTGGAGTCGCTCTGTCCCTTATGGCGGTCTTGGGCGGCTTCGCCAACTTCGGTGTACTCGTGCCCATGATCACGCCGGGAGATGCGGCGCAGACCGCACAAAACATCTCCGGCTCCCGGCTCTTGTTCCTGTCTGGTGTAGCCAGCTTTGTCATAGTGGCCCTGCTCGACATCCTTGTTGCGGGAGCTTTGTACACGCTGTTCAAGCCGGTCAGTCGTCGGATCTCCACGGCGGCAGCCTGGCTGAGAACCATCTACGCGCTACTACTCATGGTGGCCGTCAGCCGACTCCTGGTCGGGTGGTCGCTCCTCGGCAATCCCGAAAAGGCCCTGCCCGTGCTGGAGTCGTTCAACACCATCTGGGTCATCAGCCTGGGCCTGTTCGGCATCTCCCTCCTGCTGGTCGGCTACCTGGCCATCCGTTCCGCATTCATGGCGAAGGTCTTCGGAATCCTGCTTGCCCTCGCAGGTGCCGGATACGTGGCGGATGCCATCGGGATGGTCTTCATCCCCGGCTTCACCGCCGTGTTCGCCCAGTTCATGTTCGTGGGAGAGGTCGCGATCATCTTCTGGCTGCTCATCAGGGGCCGGCGCCTTCCCTCCAACTGATCAGACATTCTCGAAACCGTGGAACGCCTGATTGGACCGCCGCGATCTGCACCGCCGAGCCGGCTGGTGACCGCCTCTCGCCGATCAGTAATCCTTGCAAATCGAACCCCCGAATAGCGGGCCATGTGTGCGTCACTGCAAGACGATGCTGACGGGGAGTTCCGGTGCGTTGCGGTCGCGGCGGTACAGGTCGCCGGCGCAGGCTGTCGCGACCAGCACCTGAAACGCCACGGTGATCCAGAACAGCGGCAGTCCCGACGTCAGCACACCGGTGAAAGCGATCACCACAGCTGTAATCCGTGGAACAGCGCGACGATCAGAACGCTGCCCCGCGCCCGACCAGGGTCGCACCCATCGCGATAGGCAGCCCGATCGCGACCATATACCAGAGCGAGTTCACTTTGACCCTGGCAAGTCGACGGAGCAGATCCGTCAGCGCCGCCCAGCCTCCGGTGAGTGCTGCCGTTGTGTAGGTGGCCACTGGCAGTTCGACCCAGAACGCCAGGGGCTGCGGTATGTGCCATCCGATCAGCCCGGAGGGATGTTGTCGGGCTAGATGATATCGCTGCTCTGTCGGTCCAGTCCAGAGCAGAAAGGGGGCAGTTTCGCGTGCGCGAGGACCTGCTCTGGCTTGAAGCTGCGGGGCGATCGGCAGCTCCTGTGGAGAGAGCACGGTTCACCCTTGTTCGGAGCGGGCCTGCGTTCCTGAGCGCTGGAACCGAGATCTTCGTCGACCCGCGTGACACGGGCTGCCATACGCATTGACGACTCTTGGCCGGTTCATGATCGACTCATAGGAAGGTCATAGGCGCTGCCGATGGAATGTCCACTGTCACCAAAAGAACTTCCTACCCCGCCGAAACGCATGAACGATTGGATACCCGGTGACCTTCGACGCGCAGGGCGCCATAGGAGAACGCAGCCGCGCTCGGGGGCACCAGGCCAGAATTCCCAACCAGCATATGGGCGCTCACCGGCGCCGACACTTTTGAAGGATCTTGAGCATGAAGAACAAGAAACACACCATGACCGCCGCAGCCAGCGCGTTGTTCGTCGGAGGTCTACTTCTGGCGGGATGCTCGGCGGCTGGTGCAACCCCCAGCACCAGCACCAGCACCGTCACCGACAGCGCGGCCGTCGTACTTGACACCGGCGCCGTTGCCGACGAGGTTCTCGCGGCCAACGCCAACTCGACGACGGTCAACGACGACGAGTGGACCAGCGATGAGGCGGTGAGTATCGCACTGGCCGGTTCGACCGCTTCTGCGGATGGCGCAGGCGTCGTTGTCGATGGCGTCACCCTCACCATCACCGCGGCGGGCACCTACGTGCTCAACGGGCAGTTCGATGGCCAGGTTGTCGTCGACACGGAAGATGAGGGCGTCGTGGCGCTCCTGCTGGACGAGGTCCGGATCTCTAGCTCGACGAGCGCCGCGATCGATGTTCTCAACGCGGAAGATGTTGCCGTATCGCTCAGCGGCAGCAGCATCCTCTCGTCTACCGGAGACGATGATGAGGCCAACGCCGCCCTGTTCAGCGACGCCGACCTGACGATCTCCGGTGACGGGACACTCACGGTGACCAGCTCCGAGAACGACGGGATCACGAGCCTCGACGACCTCGTGGTGCTGTCGGGCGCGATCACCGTCACGGCCGCCGACGACGGCCTGCGCGGCAAAGACTCGCTCACCATCGAGGGTGGCACCGTCACGGTGAACGCCGGGGGCGACGCCCTGAAATCTGACAACGAAGAGGATGAGACGCGCGGCTACGTGCACATCGCCGGTGGAACGATCGATCTGGTCGCCGGAGACGACGGCGTACAGGCGCAGTCCGACCTCGTCATCACCGGCGGCGAAACGACTCTCGATGCAACCGACGACGGGCTGAAGGCCGAAGTCCACCTGGTCGTTGCCGGCGGCACCACAGTTGTCGGGACATCCTATGAGGGTCTCGAGGCGTTCTACATCACGGTCGAGGGCGGTAGCCTCGAGGTCAACGCGAGCGACGACGGCATCAACGCGACCAGCGGAACCAGCACCACCACCGACATCGGCGGCATCGTTGAGGCCGACGACGACGCGATGGTTACCATCACCGGCGGCGAGAGCACCATCAATTCGGAAGGCGACGGAATCGACTCAAACGGTTCGATCCTGATCACCGGCGGCACCACCACTGTGTTCGGTTCGCCTGACGACCGTGAGGGGGCGCTGGACACCAATGGCTCGCTCATCGTGAATAGCGGAACGGTCCTCGCCGTCGGAACCACCGGCATGGCTACCTCGCCCGATGCGGAATCTGAGCAGGGATGGTTGGGTGCATCCCTCGAGCAGACCTATGGTGCGGGTGAGAGCGTGCAGGTGCTCGACGACAGCGGAACTGTCGTCGCCGAATTCACGTCGGTCAAGTCGTTCCAGTCGGTCGTGCTCTCGGCTGCGGCCCTCACCGGGGGTTCCACCTACACGGTCACGGTCGGCGGACAGTCTGCAGGCACAGCGACCGCGGGTGTCGCGGCCGCTGGCGGCATGGGAGGTGGGGTCGGCGGACCGCCGGCTCGCTAACGATTGGAAGTCGCCGTTGGGACGGATCTCAGTCAGTTGAGGTCCGCCCCTTGCGTACGCCTGCGCAGGTGATCAGTCAACGGGTCGCATTCGGCGCCTGTTCTGAGACACACTGGTGGGATGATTCCCAGTTCCTGAGTAGGTCACTGTTCGGGTTGGCTCTCGGGTAATCTGGCGCAAGACAGTAGCGAATTAACGAGGTACGCATGACGGCACCACCAACACATGTCGCGTCCTGAGTCGACACCACCCCGCCGGGCGCCCTTCGCCGCCCGTATGCTCGGTGTGCACTGGCTGGTCCGAGCGCCGATCGGACTGTTTCGCGCCCGCCTGGGCTTCTTGTTCGGCAGCCGCATGATGATGCTGGAACATATCGGGCGCTCCTCCGGCCGCCCGCGCTACGTCGTGCTCGAGATTGTCGACCATCCGTCACCGAATCGCTACATCGTCGCGTCGGGGTTCGGCACGCGGGCGCAGTGGTTCCGCAACATCCAAGCCGACCCGCACGTTCGGGTGACGGTGGGTTCCCACCGGCCGAGAGCCGCGGTGACACACCTGATGACGCCGACGGATGCCGCCCTCGCGCTCCGGGCGTATCGTGCCGCGCATCTTCGGTCCTGGGCGGCATTGAAGACCGTGGTCACCGAGACATTGGGGGAGACGGTTCGTGACGACGGATCGAATATCCCCATGGTCAGCATCGATCTGGCGTAAAGCCGGCCGTGTTCTGACGACCGCAGCCTGAGACCGCCGGCTGCGCGCGAGTCCCGCAACGGCTGCGGAATGTCTGGGCTGAGTCAGATCGGAATGATGCACCCGCGGGTGTCACCTTCTTATACCGCTCTTCTCCATGATTTCACGCATATACGGAGCGACTACGCTGCCAGAACTACGACAATCGACGACGAATGTTCCTGCTGCCCCGTTCGCGAGCCACGATTCGAGCGTGGCGAGATCGTCGAGGGTTCGAACGATCACGCTCTGTGCGCCGACCGCTTCTCCCATCGCCGCGAAAGACACCTCATTAATAAGCATGGCCGCGGTATCCAGTCCCTGAGAGCCGTATTGATGCACCTCTGCACTGTAGGCAGCGTCGTTGAAGACAATGACGATAGCTCGTTGAGCGGCGCGAACGAGCGAGTCGAGGTCGGCAATACCCATGAGCCCGCCACCATCACCGGTGACAACGACGATGGTGCGGTCCGGGCACGCGACGGCAGCCCCGACTGCGCTCGGGATTCCCAGTCCGATGGCCTGAAACGCCGTTCCGACAAGGACGATGCTGTCTGGAGCGGGGAGCTCGAAATAGGTGTTCGCCCAGCCGATGAAGTGGCCACCGTCCGAGACAACCAGTCGATCGGCAGGGAGAATTCCGTCTAACCGACGGGTGAGGCTGCGGGGATCCAGTCGGCCATCTGCCGCAATCGCGTTCCCGGCCTCGCGCTCGTTGTGTGCGCCGGCGATATCGGCGGGACTCACTCCGGGCCAGGTGTCGCCGAGACGATTGCCTGCGGTGACGGCAACTGACTCCTGGAGCGCAGCGAGCGTCAGATTCGCGTCGCCGCGCACAAATATTGATACGAGCGCGTTGGTCGCGGCCTCGGCAATGTCCACTTGGATTACGGTGGCTTGGGCCGAAAAGAAGTCTCCGAATGAGGTGGTGAATTGGTTGAGGGAGGCACCGACGACCAGTACGACATCAGCGGAGTGAGCCAGTGTCGCGGTGCGTTCCGAGGCGAATCCTCCCGAAACGCCCAGGTCACGAGCGCGACCAGCGAACGTGCCACGGGCGGGAGCGCTCGATACTGTGAGGGCGCCGAGCGCATCGGCAATCGCAAAAAGCGATTTTCTCGCGTCTCTCGCTCCGCGCCCAGCGAGTATCAGCGGACGCCTGGCGTGAACGAGGGCTTGTGCTGCGACCTCGATATCGTCGGGGTCGGGAACGAGCGGCTTTGGGCCGGTGGCCGCGACAAGTTCTTCCGGATCGGCGACAAGCGTGCCAACGTCGTAGGGAATCGCGAGTACGACCGGGGTACGGTATCGAAGCGCGTGGGTCAGCGCGTTTGAGGTGATTTTTCCCGGTGTCGTGGCGTCTACAACAAAGGTGGTGACTCCCAGAGCGCGAGCGGCCCCAATCTGGTCGATGTCCCAGAGCCTCGGACCGGCGGAGGGGGCGTCGCCCACAATAAGCACCAGCGGAGTGTGAGCCAGAGCGGCCTCGGCGAGCGCCGTGAGGGCATTGGTGTAACCGGGTCCATACGTCGTCGTCGCCACGGCGATTCGACGACTTGTGCGGTGGTACGCGTCTGCTGCAGCGACTGAGGCCGTTTCGTGGCGTACCGCTGTGAAGCGGACCGGAGTCCTCGTCAAGGCATCGATGAGGTGGACGTTGCCGTTGCCCATAACGCCGAAGGCGTCGGAGACGTGAGCGGCCAGGACGGTTGCGACGCGTTCGGAGACAGAGATCATGGGGTACTTTCTCGGAGGGTAGACAGGGGCTGGCCGTGTGTGTCTATCCGGGCGAGGGGGCTGATGATCAGAACCGAAGTCGGATGGTGCGCTTTTTGCGGGCAACGGCGATGCGAGACGCCGGACATGAGTACTGTACTCGGCGCGGCGCGTGAAGTTCAATTCCGATCGGGATGGCACGGTGCGGCGTCAAGATGTCCCGAGCAATCAGCCTCGCCGACACCCTTTCCTACGCCGCCGGATGCGATCCGTCAATGGGTCGAATTCGGCTACTGATATAAGCAAACTGGAGGAAGCCATTCCGCAGCTTTTGGGTAGTTCAAGGTTCGGGGTCTGAACGAACAAAGGAGTCACCTTCATGAGAATATCGTGCCCGTTCTGTCATTTTCTGGCTCATTTGAGCCCCAACCCGGAGACGAATGGAGTGGCCAGCATTCCCCGATATCGGCTGGAGTGTTCTCACTGCACTGCGAAGAATGTTCTCCCTCGCACTGGCGGTGAACGGCTACGCCGTTGCTCCGCTGACGGGACGTTCATCCCCGATTGAGCCACGTCGCGCAGTTCGGACCGCGGGATGAATGAACTCTTCCTTCCCCTCGGGCCAGCGCCCGCGACGTGTAAACGGAAAATCCTCAGGGGGTCCCGACCCTCGTCAGCATCAACCGTGATTCCTCGAGCGCTTCCACTGTGTGCGGCAACGCCGCATCGAGTCGGAGCAGCCCTCCCGGTGCGAGCTCGGTGACCTGATCGGCGGCGGTAATGCGCACGCGCCCGTCGAGCACCTGCAGCAGGAGCATTGCCGGGGTGGTGTGCTCCCGCAGTACGTATCCCGCCTCGAAGGTGAGCACGACCACGCGCACCCCCGGCGCGCTGAGCACCTTCGTGTGGTGTGGTCGGCCAGGGTCAACGACGGTACCGGCACGAACGTCGGGGATGAAAGTGATCGGGTTGGGGTTGGTGTCCATGCCCACACAGTAGTCTCCGTTGGTGCCGAGCGGATCAGCAAACAGCTGAGGCCTTGAGTTCGACCCGTAGCGACATTCTCACCCGAGTGCCACCATGTGGTCATGCACACCGGCGATGCAATCACTGTGGTCAGGCCGGTCGTACTCGTGGTGATGGGCGTGTCGGGTTGTGGCAAATCAACCGTGGCCGCTCTTTTGGCCGGTCGCCTGGGCTGGCCGTTCGAGGAGGGTGACGCCTTGCACCCCCTGGCAAACGTCGAGAAAATGACTGCCGGACATGCGCTTACGGATGACGACCGGGCCCCGTGGCTGCAGAAGGTGGCCTCCTGGGTGGAGGAGCAACTCGATGCCGGTCGGAGCGGTCTGATCACCTGTTCGGCGTTGAAACGCGCCTACCGGGACGTGATCAACCGACGTGGTTCGGGTGTTGTCTTCGTTTATCTTTCTGGTAGCCGGGAGACGATCAGCGCACGGATGGCGGCCCGCCACGGCCACTATATGCCGACAAGTTTACTCGAGAGTCAATTCGCCGACCTCGAAGAACCGGCCGCGGACGAACCGGCCATTCGTATTGATGTCGGGCCGCCACCCAGCGTGATCGCACAACACATCATGGAACAGCTCAACCTCACCGGCTGAGCGCAGCGAGGAAGAGAGCTCATGACCATACTCACCAGTCACACCGGTGCCGCGCACTGGACACTGAATGTCTTTGCAGCTGCTAGCCCAACGGACGACGCGCATCAGCCCTGGAGCAGCCACGACACGCTGGTGTTGATCGTGGCGGCGATCGGCATCGCGATCGTCGTGCTGCTGATCGTGTGGCTGAAGATGCACGCCTTTCTGGCGCTGACCATCGGCTCCCTCTTCGTCGGCATCGGATCCGGCATCGCGCTGGAGAAGGTGACGTTGTCCTATGAAGCCGGGGTCGGCGGAGTCCTCGGCTACGTCGGCGTGCTGATCGCACTCGGTGCGATGCTCGGCAAATTACTCGCCGATTCCGGCGGCGCCGACAAGGTGGTCGATACGCTGCTGCACGGGCGACCGGCAACGCTGCCGTGGAAGATGGCCCTGATAGCCGGCATCATCGGCATCCCGATGTTTTTTGAGATCGGGCTTGTGCTGCTGATCCCGGTCGTTATGTTGGCGGTGCACCGCTCGAAGGGGCCGGCGATGAGGCTCGGGATCCCAGCCCTGGCCGGTCTGTCCGTGTTGCACGGGTTCATTCCGCCGCACCCGGGGCCCCTCGCCGCCATCGGCATTCTGCACGCCAACGTGGGAATCACCCTCGCCTTCGGCCTTCTCGTCGCAATACCGACGGTCATCGTCGCCGGTCCTCTGTTCGGCCGGCTGGCGGCTCGGATGGTGCCGATCGGAGCGGCCGGTGCGGGCCTTGCCGTAGCCGGCATCTCGGCAGACGGATCGGCCAGCGCGCCAGCCTCCGGCTCGAACCCGGCTGGCCGGAACGCTGCGGGGCAGAAGGCGGCGAGCCGGAAAGTGCACGAGCAGAAAGTGGCCGAGCAGAAGGCGCAGGATCCGGATGCCACCCGGAGCCCCACCTTCACCTGGACGATCATCACACTCCTGTTCCCGCTGGTATTGATGCTGATCAAGGCGGCAGCGGACATTTGGATGGCAGACGGCACACCCTTGCGGTCCCTGCTGGACTTCATCGGTGACCCGGTCGTCGCGCTCCTTGTCGCGGTGCTGCTGGCCATGGTCACTTTCGGAACGACTGTAGGTTTCGGCGCGTCCGTGCTGACCAAGAAGATCGGTCAGAGCCTGTTGCCCATCGTCGGCGTCATGTTGATCGTCGGTGCGGGTGGCGGTTTCAAGCAGGTGCTGGTCGATGGCGGTACGGGGGTGGCGATTGCGAAGGTTGCCCTCGCTGCTGGTCTTTCTACGCTGGTGCTGGGCTGGTTGGTGGCCGTACTCATCCGCCTGGCCACTGGTTCGGCGACGGTCGCCACCGTAACTGCCGCCGGCATCATCGCTCCGCTGGCAAACGGACTGTCCCCAGCCCAATTGGCGTTGGTGGTGCTCGGTGTTGGCGCGGGGTCGTTGTTCTTCTCGCATGTCAACGATGCGGGGTTCTGGCTGGTCAAAGAATATTTCGGTATGACCGTCGGTCAGACGGTGAAAACCTGGTCGGTGATGGAGACCATTATTTCGGTGATGGGCCTGATCTTGACGTCCCTGCTCTGGTTGGTCGTCTGATCTGCACCGTCGGGGTACCAGACAAGCCTGAACGCCCGGTAACTCACCCGCCTTGAAGATTCACTGTGCCGCGCGGCTGTGTTCCGGCCGCGGGATTTCAGGCCGGCGAATCCTGATTCTGGGACAGCGACGCAAGTTCACGAAGGGCATCTCCGGCCCGGTCGTGGGGAACAAAGAGATGATCATGGGTGAAGCCGGCGACAATATTGCAGCTGATCCCTGCTGCGGTGAGCACCCGGCTGACCGCGGCGGTCAGGCCGACCGCTTCCAAGGCGGAGTGGACCTGCAACGTGATCCAAGCGGCGAGGTAGTCGTAGGGCAGGTTCAGGGCATCCGCTTCTGCCTGGGAGAGTACGAGGGTCAGCCCTTCCGCTTCTCGTACAGTCACGACCGGGTGGGCACCGGCGGGAATCTCGGCGGGCACCATCACGTAGACGTACAGGCCGTCGTGGCGATGTGGGGACATTCCCCGCAATAGCAACGCAAGATCAGTTTCTCCGGTCATGCCAACCTTCAGATTCCCCCAGTGACCGGCCATCGGATTCAGCAGGCACAGAATCTCATGATCTTATCAAGCGTGGGTCGCCACGTATCTGGCCGCCGTCCACGCGACATTCCCGCACGAGGACAGAGGCTCTACGCTTCGGGTAACCGACGGATTCTGCGCCGACAGTGTGGTCTCGGATGACGCCTTCCAAGCAGAAGCGGGTTTCCAATGACACAAAAAGCAGCCACAATGAGCTATGGACTCAATACAGGAACAGCATGCGGTTGAGGATGTGGCGCGTCGGCTGGAGGCGAGATTCGCCGATCTTCCCGCCGACCGGGTTAGGGCTGTCGTGGCCACGTGCTATGCCTCACTTTCCGACAAACCGGTACGAGATTTCATCCCCGTCCTGGTTGAGCACTCGGCGAGATCACAGCTACGCGCGGAGCGACAAGATCCGGGGCGTGCTGCCTGACGAGCCTGTTTGGATGGATCCTGGCAGATAATCGAGCCTCTGGGTGCTCTGGGTGCGGCGCTGACGGCGATTATGGTGGGTTCTCCTCAGGAGACCGGCGTGCGGCACGGTTCGGCGGCCGCATCGTCGTCCAGAATGTTGATCGAGATGAGGGTCACGCCCAGGTCGCCGACGCGTCGGAGCAGCCCGTGGAGGGCGGCCTGGTCGATGACCGGGCCGGTGAGCGAGAGGAATCCATCCGCACCGTTCGTGAGCGTGAAGCCCGCGAACCAGTCACTCCAGCTCGGATCAAGGTGCCCGGCGAGGCGGATCTCATACCGACTCATCATGCGGCGCGGTCGAGGCGCACCTCGTCCGCGCGCACCTGCAGTGCCGTGGTGTTCCTGCGCTGATCGGACCAGAGGGAGTAGCCGAGCCAGATCAGGGCGACGCCCATCGGAACGGCGGCCATGCGCTCCAGGGTGTGAGGGAGCAGCGCGCCGGCGAGTGGTGTTACGACGGCCGCTGCGATGAGCAGCATACCGGCTCCGCGCGACAGCAATCGGGCGCGGATAACGGCGATGCCGAAGAGCACAGCGCCGCCCACATAGAGCAGCGCTCCAACCTGGGGAAGTGCGGCGAGCGGGCCGAGATCGGTCACGGGCGCATACCGGCCGAACAGCCCGACAAAGTCCACGGAAATCTGGGGAGCCTGGGCGACGAACAGGGGGGCGATGAACGCCTCGGCGAAGTTGAAGGCCGACTGAAGCACGAAGAAGAAGCCGAACGTGAGGTATCCGATGAAACCGAGGATGCCGAACTGCCGCACTTGTCTGAGGTAGATGCCGGTCACTCCGACGATAGCGAGCACCGCTTCGGCGAAACTCAGGGTGTGGACGACCACCCAGCGTTGTGTGGACAGCGAGGCAACGACATCGGCGGGGTGGATGAATTGGATGACGATGTAGATCATGCCCGCGAGGGCGGCCGCCCACGCGGCTGCGCGGGTAAGAGTGGATGTTGTGATGGTCATGATGCGCTCCTTGTGTTTCACAGTTGACCGGGCGGTTTCCCGGGCACATCGAAAGATACGGAAGCGTGTGGTGACGCGGCATCACCACATCCGTGGATCGCGTGGTGATTATGCCGGATGACGGGCTAGATCAGGCCGAGCGCCTCGGCGCGACGGACGGCGGCCGGGCGGCTGCTCACGTCGAGCTTGGCAAAGATGTGCTTCGTGTGGGTGCGCATGGTGTTGAGCGAGATGTAGAGTGCACGGGCGATTTCCGGACCCGACAGTTCGGTGGCCAGCAACCTCAGTACGTGCAACTCACGTTTGCTCAGCATCTCGTTTGGCGCACCGAGGGCAACACTCGTACCGGTATCGCGCAAGGCCTGGCTGAGCCGACGAACGAAGTCCGGGCGGATCCCCGCACCGGCGGCCGCGCGCAGAAGTGCCAGCATCGGGGCGCCCTCGTCGACGAAAAGTCGCACGTGGCTTTCGGGCTCGGCCAAGGCGAGGGCACGTTCCAGCGGACCGAGCGCGAGGATCATCTCACCCGACGACTGCAATGCGACAGCCTGAAGCACCAGGATTTCGCTGACGCTTCCCAGCCGACCGCCGATTTCGGCCGCAGAAAGCAACCGGGCCAGCAGCTCCTGCGCGACGTGGATGCAGTCGTCGACCGGATCGAGGCGGTGCTTCGCGATCAGCACTCGCGCCAGAGTTATGTGACCGAACTCGTGGAGGTAGTCCGGCACATCCGTGGGTGTCAGTCCCTGCTCGTCAACCCATGCGCGGGCTTGGGGGAGCTGACCCTGAGTGATCCGGATGCGTGCCTTCATGCCCCCGATCGGGCGGACGTCCGGAAAGAATCCACGCCGATAGTACTGCTCAGCCCGGGTGAGGGACTCGAGAGCAAGCTCGGGTTCGCCGTCGGCTTCCTGCACTCTCGCCATCGCCACGAACCACCGATATCGATGCTCGTGGGATAGGGCGCTCGGGCTCAGCTCGGTGCTCGCCGCCAGATGCTGCTTGGCGAGCGTGAGTTCGTTGCACTCCCGCAGCACGTCGCTGAGGCCGGCGTGCAGGTCAGCGGTCGGTTGACCGTGGTTTCTGTGCTCAATGGATTCCTGGAGGGCGTCCGCATAGATTCTCTGCACCTCCCTCAATCGTCCGAGCGGCCGCAGCATATCGGCGATCACCATGGTGGTGCTGAGCGCGTCGGTCAGGTTGCCGGCACGGCGGAGACTTTTCGCGGAGCTCACGAAGGAGATCACGCCGGCCTCGAGAGCGCCGCTGGCCCAGGATGCGAGGCCGAGCAGGCCGGCCGCGGCACCCCGCCCGAGGTGGTCATCGGGCCCTGTGACGTCGAACGCTCGCTGGGCGTGGTAGGTGATCCCGGCCAGGTCTCCCTTGGCCAGGGCGAGGGCCGCACGGTAGAGCTCTATCGTGACGTTCAGGGTCTGAAGTTCCACGCCCGGCTCGGAGTCGTGCGCGGGCCTGTCACCCGCCGTACTGGTCGCGAGGAGCTCTGCTGCTTCCGTCAACTGACGATCCACGGCGGAGAGATCACCGGCGACGAGCGACGCCCAGGCGGAGAACACCCGCACAACCGGCCGCCGCTTCTTGACGTCCTCGGGCAGCGCTGCGAGCCAGCCCAGGAGGGTCGCATCCTGCCTGCTTTTGCGAACAGCGGGAATCGTGGTTTCGATCACCCGGGCGGCCCGGCTGAAGTCGCCGGCTTCGAACGCATGCCGCACCGCCTCATCCGGCGATCCACTCTGCTCGAACCAGTCGCTCGCGCGACTGTGCAGCGCCCGGACGTGGTCGGGACCGTTCGCGAGTAGTTTCGAGCGCAGCACGTCGGCGAAGAGGTGGTGATAGCGATACCACTGCCGGCTGTCATCCAGGGGAACCAGAAACAGGTTCGCCCGCTCCAGCGACTCCAGCATCTCGGCGCCATCCGTTCGCCCGGTCACGGCATCGCAGAGCGGACCGCTGAGCCGTTCCAGAATTGCGGTCTGGCTCAGAAAGTTGCGAACGTGAAGGGGGGCCTGGTGCAGAACCTCTTCAACGAGATAGTCGATGACGAACCGGTTGCTGCCGGTGAAGGCATCGATGAAGGCGGGGATGTCAGCGCTCACACGCAGGGACAGGGCTGCGAGTTGGAGTCCCGCGATCCAGCCCTCCGTGCGCTTATCGAGTGCCGCGACGTCCTCACGGGTGAGAGAGAGACCCATGACCTGGTTAAGAAATGTGGCGGCCTCTTCGGTGGTGAACCGTAGTTCGGCGGTGCGCAACTCGGTCAGGTCGCCGCTGGCGCGCATCCGCGCCAGGGGGAGTAGCGGATCGGAGCGGCTGGCGATGGCGACGTGCATCGTCGAGGGCAGGTGGTCGAGCAGGAACGCGACCGTGTCGCGGACGCCGGCGTTGTCAATGACCTGGAAGTCATCCAGCAGCAGGACCATCGGTCGCTGGCTGAGAGCAACATCGTTGACGAGTGACGTTATGGTCGCTTCTGCAGACGACTCGACCTGATGATCCTGCCCGATACCTGGGTCTGCTCCATGGAGGGTGGCGACCAGGTAGGTGAGGAATCGGACAGGATCGTTGTCACTTTGTTCCAGCGACAGCCAGGCGATTCGAACCGTCGGATCACGATGGCGAGTGTGCGCAATCCACTCGCCCAGAAGTATGGTCTTGCCGAATCCGGCTGGTGCGGAGACGAGGGTCAGCCTTCGTCCCGCCCGGACTCCCGCGTCCAATTGGTCGACCAAATGGGGGCGCGAGACTGCAGGGGAGCGCGGCTGCGGCACGAAGAGTTTTGTTGCCAACACCGGCATCGCCATTGGCTCATAGTAGGGGCCGCGCGCGACAGCGGCAACATCCACTTGGGCAGGTTG
>Ga0307486_1002108_pt1 | contig 14260 bp, 11 predicted proteins | sample CBIW02metaG_FD_203663 | JGI IMG/M metagenome (GOLD analysis project Ga0307486, IMG submission 203663) | Sea-ice brine microbial communities from Beaufort Sea near Barrow, Alaska, United States - CBIW 0.2 | ecosystem: Environmental > Aquatic > Marine > Coastal | place: USA: Alaska | collected... | reverse complement strand
AGACGTTGCGCTCGCGTTCGAGCCTGCCGAAGGGGATGAGCTTCGGCGGCCTCCGCGGGCTGCACGCGAGGGCATCCTGTCGCGCGAACTGTGGGTACGCACCGTGATTTCGGCGAGTTGGATGGCGACCGTGCTGCTCATCACCTTCCAAATGGCGCTCGCTGCAGGCTACGAACTCGAGCACGTGCGCACCATTACAATGACGGTGTTTGTGCTCATGAGCTTCTTCCAGGCGGGCAGCGCGCGCACCGAGCGCCGCTCGCTCTTCACTGTCAGCCCATTCAGCAACCCGTTTCTCATCGCGACCGCCCTCGGTTCGCTCGGACTGCAGTGGCTTGCCATGACCTGGCCGGTCAGCGCGGGTGTGTTGAAACTTGTCCCGCTCACGCTCGGCGAGTGGATAGGGTGCACAGTCGCCGCGTCGACGGTGCTGGTTGTTATCGAAGTCGAAAAGCTTGTGCGGCGCGTGTTGGCGCGGCGGGCGTTCGTGAGCCTTCGTGGTGCGCGACCGCCGGCTTAGGCGCCCATCGTGACGAGCTTCTGGAAGCTCTAGAGCCGCCCGAGGCGCGAGCGTTTCACCCTCGCTGTAGCGAGAGAACAATGGCCGTTCTCTCGCTACAGCCCAGACGTGCCTACTCGTAGCGCAGGGACTCCACGGGGTCGGCCTTAGCGGCGCGTGCGGCTGGCAGGGTCCCGGCCAGGAACGCGATTGCCATCACGACGAGGATGATCACGCTGATTGACAGAGGGTCGAACGCGATCAGGGTGAGGCCCGGGAGGTCGGCCAGAATTGCGCCGGAGAGAAGCGAACTGATACCGGTTCCCACGATCATCCCGATGCCGACACCGATTGCGCTGCCAAGGAAGCCGATGAAGACTGCTTCAAGGCTGAAAAGTCCGAAAACTTTTCCGCTCCCCATCCCCATGGCTTTCATGAGGCCGATTTCGCGGGTGCGTTCCTGCACCGACATGAAGAGAGTGTTCACGATTCCGAAGCTTGCAGCGAGCAGTGCGATAATGGCGAACGCATTCAAGACGAGCACAATCGCATCGATAACCGTCTTGATCGTGCCGAGCTGGTCGGCGACAGTGGTGCCAGTAAAGCCGGCGTCAGTGAGACGATCCTTCAACGCGGTGATATCTTCATCGGTCGCGCTCGGATCGAAACGGATGCTCGCCTGGGCGTAACGCTCCTGTTGGTCGGTAGGGATACCGATGTTCTGAGTGTCATAAAGCGAGTCGGTGAGCGCGGCATTCACTACGAGGCCACCGGCGCCCGGTGCTGCGATGCTTTCCTCAGCGACTCCAACAACGGTCGCCTCGACCAGATGCTGGGTGCGTTCCGCATCGGTGATCGCGATGGTGATGGTCTCGCCGATCGCTGCATCTGCATCCGCAAAACCAAGCGGCTCAACATAGGAGACGGGCAAGTTCAACTCGAGCTGATCCGCATCCGTTGCTGGGGCAGCGCCGGCAGCAAGCTGCACAGTCTGCCCGGTGACGAGGCCGCCAACAGATGTCACGTACTGCGTTCCTTCGCCATACTGGATCCAGTCGGGAGAAATCGATTTCGTTGCCTCCACATCGAGAACTCCATCGATGTCGGCAAGAGTGTCGAGGTCGTCAGGAGCGAGCGCGACGACCGTTCCGCCTTCGCGGGGACCGAAGCCCCCACCTGCGACCGCTGCTGGATCGTATTCTGTGGGGCCAGAACCGCTACCGAAGCCGCTATCGGCATCCGGAGTCACGGTCACGGTCATGACGTCCTCCGCACCGATTGAGGTGACGGTGTCGTCGATATACCGGTTGATGCCGGTCCCCAAGCCGTTCGTGATGGTCAGGGTGAACGCGCCGACGAAAATCGCGAGGACCGTCAGGATGGTACGCGTTTTTGAACGGAACGTGTTCGAGGCGGCTGAACTGATGAGGTCGAGGGTTCTCATGCTGCCACCTCCGCGGTGTCGTTGACGAGCAAACCGTCGCGAATGTACATGCGGCGGTCGCAGCGTGCTGCTAACTCCTCGTCGTGGGTGACGACGATCAGTGTGATGCCGTGTTCTCGATTGAGGTTGAAGAGGATGTCTTCGACGACAGCGCCGGTGACGGTGTCGAGGTTTCCCGTTGGTTCATCGGCGAAAATGATCCGAGGGTTGTTGACGAGCGCCCGGGCAATGACCGAGCGCTGCTTCTGACCGCCCGAGAGGTTGATGGCTTTATTTTTCGCCTTGTCGGCCATCTCCAGCTGTTCAAGAGCGGCGAGGGCGCGCAGTTTGCGCTCGCTGCGACGGATGCCGGCGATCTTCATCGGCAGCATCACGTTCTCAAGCACGGACGCGTTGGCGGTGAGAAAGAACTGCTGGAACACGAACCCGAATGTTTTATTGCGTGCCCGGTTGAGGTTTTTGCCCTGAAGAGTACGGGTGTCAACGCCCTCGAGCTCGATGGTTCCCGACGTCGGAGCGTCGAGAAGCGCGAGAACGTGCATGAGAGTCGACTTGCCTGACCCGCTCTTGCCAATGATGGCAATGCTTTCGCCCTCGTGGATGTCGAAAGTCACGCCCTTCAGCGCATCGAACCGGTTGGGGCCTCGGCCGTAGGACTTATGTACATCCGTGACGCGGATGATCGGGGTATTCATGATTACTAGTCTCATGGGGCAACCCCACGAGCGAATCGGCCGCCGGGTGACACTTGCGCGTACTGCGCTGGCAGTACGACGAGCGGGTGTCCTACTGTTTGAGCTTCGTCTTACGCTTTTGCTCAGCAGCGCGTTCCATTCGTTCGACGCGCAACACGTCGACGAGTAGTGCCGCGATGGGAATAACGGATGCGATGCCCAACCATTCCTGAGATCCATCACCTATGACGTAGAACACGTTGAAGACAACCGCCCACACGAGGCCGCCGATGAGCCACACCATTCGCCACCACGGAGTCGTCAGCTGGCGGATGCGAGTCTTCACCGCGGACGGCTTGACTCCCGACGGCTTCGCCGGTGGAGCGTTCTCGCCGGGTGCCTGTGCGGGTGCATTTTCGTCCATGGGCCAACTCTATGTTCTCTTGACGGGCGCTGAGTGAGCCCGCAGCATTTCATCAACATCAGCGGGGCGCAGCAAGCAAATTCCCAACAATTCGGGGATTCCTCGGCTTGTAGAAACGTAGCCGTAACACCCGAACGTCACGTTTTACGTGCCCGAAACATAACTGGGGGTCTTACGAAACGCTGAGACGGAATGCTTTGTCGTGCGGGGCAGTGGGAGTGGAATATCCCGACACTCACTGAAATCCGCCAAGGCATCATGTGTGCATCAGGCACACAAAGCGAAAGAGGTTGAGATGGACACAGTGGTTTGGGTACTCATTAGCACTGCATTAGTGCTGCTCATGACCCCCGGTTTGGCATTCTTTTACGGTGGACTCGTAAAAGAGAAGTCAGTAGTCAGCATGATGATGATGAGCTTCGGAGCTCTCGGCCTTGTTGCCGTTCTCTGGATTCTCATCGGCGCGAACATGAGCTCGATCGATGGATCTGTCTGGTCATTCTCGGGCAACCCGTTCAGCAACTTCGGTCAAGAGGGCGTCGCAGGCGTTGACCTCTTGAGCGTGGCATTTGGCGGAACCTTCGCCATCATCACGACCGCACTGATCTCCGGTGCCATCGCTGACCGCGCACGCTTCGGACCATGGATGATCTACACGGGTATTTGGGCGACGCTCGTCTACTTCCCCGTCGCTGCGTGGGTTTGGGGCGGTGGATGGATCCAGAACCTCGGAGACATTCTCGGCGGCCTTCCCGCAGTAATCGACTATGCCGGTGGTACTGCAGTTCACATCAACGCTGGTGCCGCTGCTCTTGCTCTCGCTCTAGTTCTCGGCAAGCGCGTTGGATTCAACAAGAACATCACGCAGCCTCACAACGTTCCGCTGGTACTTATCGGTGCAGCACTTCTCTGGTTCGGATGGTTCGGGTTCAATGCTGGTGCAGCCAGCGACCCCGATGAAGCCGGACTGATCGTCTTCAACACTCTCGCAGCACCTGCCGCAGCAATTCTCGGCTGGATCGTCGTTGAGAAGCTCCGAACGGGTAAGGCCACCGCGGTGGGCGCCGTTTCGGGTGTTGTTGCTGGACTCGTTGCCATCACCCCGGCATGCGCAAACCTCACGCCAGGCTGGGCGTTGGTTCTTGGTCTCCTCGCCGGCGCTGTGTGTGCTCTGGCGATCGAGCTCAAGTTCAACCTTGGCTTCGATGATTCGCTCGACGTAGTGGGCCTCCACCTCGTCGCCGGCATTCTCGGTACTCTCTACCTCGGCTTCTTCGCAACCGACACCGGACTCTTCGTTGGTGGAGATGCTGGCCAGCTTGCTGTCCAGACCATCAGCGTTCTTGCCGTAGCGATCTTCTCGTTCGCAATGTCGTGGCTGATCGGAACTGCGATTCAGAAGACCATCGGATTCCGCGTTACTTCGGAAGAAGAAATCGCTGGTATCGACCTCGCCGTCCACGGTGAGTCGGGCTATGCAATGTCGGCACGGGGTTCAGTGCCGGCTGAGTAAAGCCCTCAACCTCGAGAGGGGCATGACTGTTATCGCAGTTGTGTCCCTCTTTTGGCGTTAACAAACGCTACGGCTGAAGGCGCAACCGATCCCAATCGCCGGTTGCGGCACGAGTAAATCGCACCCGGTCATGAAGTCGTGAGCTGCGGCCCTGCCAAAACTCGATCATGTGTGGCTCAACAACGAAGCCACCCCAGTCATCGGGGCGGGGTACGTCTGAACCCTCAAACTCTCGCTCGAGCTCGGACACCCGTTGTTCAAGGAGGGCTCGGGATGCAATGGGTTGCGATTGTTCGCTGGCGTGCGCCGCGATCTGACTATCTCGCGGTCGCGACGCGAAGTACTCGTCGGACAGCGCTGCAGCAACCGGCCGAGCAACGCCCTGCACCAGAACTTGCCGGTGGATTGCATACCAGGGGAACGCGAGAGCAGCAGTAGGGTTTGCCAGCAGCTCGCGACCCTTGATTGAGCTGTAGTTGGTGAAGAACTCAAACCCTGTGTCGTCGATGGCGCGCAGCAGGACGGTGCGGCTGCTGGGGGAGCCGTCAGTATCCACCGTCGAGAGCACCATCGCATTGGGCTCGTAGACGTGCGAATCGCTGGCGTTCGACAGCCACATCCGAAACTGTTCGAGAGGATCAGCGAGCACATCAGAATCATTGAGCGGCAGCTGGCCGTAGTCGGTGTGTTGGCTCAATGGGTCGGACATGTGCATCCCCTCGGAGTGGTTCGCTAGCTAGTCTTGGTCCTCGATGAGGAACTTGTTCTTGTCAGGGATGCCGTCTTCGTTCATGTCTCGCTTGCGGGCGAGGCGCGAGTCCCAGCGGAGGCTGATAGCGGCAAATATTGCCGCAACAGCGGTTCCGATGAGGATCGCTAGCTTGGCGCCCGTCGTGTGCTCACTGTCAGGGAACGAGAGTTCGGAGATCAGCAACGAGACCGTGAAGCCGATACCGGTTAAGAATCCGATCGGCAGTAGGTCGCGTAATCCGATGGAGTCGGCCAAACGGAACTTGGTGACCTTGGTGATCAGCGCGGTCGTCCCGAGGACGCCGATGATCTTTCCCACGACCAAGCCAATAATGATCGCCGGGACAACAGGCTGAACCAGAACCGAACTGACGCTTTCCTCTCCACCGAGCGAAACGCCTGCCGCGAAGAACGCGAAGACGGGAAGTGCGATACCGGACGAGGTGGGTCGCACAGCGTCATCGAAGACGTGAGTGCGGGTTTCGGTCTCGCCGTGAACGAGTTTGGCGGGAACGGTAAAGCCGAGCACAACACCGGCAATCGTCGCGTGAACGCCCGAGTCGTGCATGAAGGCCCACGCAACGAGCGCGAGCGGAATCAGCAACCACCAGCGCGGCTTGCGTGAACGAACCACAAGACCGAACAGCACAATCGAGATGAGCGAGAACAGCAGCGACATCAGGTCGATGCTCTCGGTGTAGAAGAGCGCGATGATGATGATTGCGAGGAGGTCGTCAACGACGGCCATCGTGAGCAAGAAGGTGCGGAGGGCCCGGGGGAGGCCGCGACCGAAGATCGCAAGAACGGCGAGTGCAAACGCAATGTCTGTTGCCGTGGGGATTGCCCAACCGCCCAGGGCGGAAGAGTCACCCATGGTGAGAACAACGAGAGTGAAGAGCAACGCGGGGAAGAGCATCCCGCCAATCGCGGCAAAGACCGGTACGGCGGCCTCACGCGGTTTGCGCAGGCTGCCAGCAATAAGTTCTTGCTTGAGTTCAACACCCACAACGAAGAAGAAGATCGCCAGAAGTCCGTCAGCAGCCCACGTGGCCAAAGAGAGATCGAGGGACAGCGCTGAGGGGCCGACGACAGTTTCGGCGAGTGCTGCGTAGCCTTCGCGCCACGGAGAGTTCGCCCAGATGAGGGCGATCGCAGCGGCAGCCATGAGCAGGATGCCGCTCGTGGTTTCCATAGTTACCCACCGGCGGACACGCTTGCGGGGGCTCAGCTTCTTAACGGATGTGGTCACAAATTTCCAGACGTTGAGGTTCGTCAGCGGGGTCGCCGACGCAATCGCCGACCAGACTTCCCGGCACTCCATTAGCAATTCTACCGGGTGCGACGCTTGCGGGCGACCGGGTAGCGCCGCTAGGTGGTGCGGAGCCCTAGTATTGCGCGGAGCGAGCTAAGGCCTTGCTCCGTTCCGGGCCAGTGGCGGTCTATTGCCGCAGCCCCTGCGTGGCGAGTAACGAATCGAAGCACGAGCACGAGCACGAGCACGAGCGCGACCACGATCGCATCGTCGAGATACCCGATCACTGGAATGAAATCCGGCACCAAATCTATGGGTGACAGCAAGTAAACCAACAACACAACCAACCAAATCCGTACGCCCCTAGGAACGCCCGCATCCGCCACAAGGCGGCGCGTTAACCGCACGACATCAGGGCCAGGCGGAGGGCCTCGACGAGGGTGAGTTTTTGTGACTGACCACGCGAAATCCACACGAGAGCGCCGATCAACACCAACCACACGAGGAGTAGGCCCCCAACGATGCTGACCGCCAGCTGCCACCAAGCCATGGCCGCTACGGTACTCGGAGAGGATGCAGGAACCCCGGCCGACGCTCGGCGCGCGTGGAGAACATCCTGACCGTGCGCTCCGTTGCGCATGAGAGTTGTATCAGAATCGCTCCTCACGGTTGATGCGCGCCGCCAACTAAGGGATCGTGGGTTGTTCAACTCGCTGAACCTGGAAGGACGAACATATGCTGACCCTCACCGAAACAGCCACCACAGTCGTTAAGACGATTGTTGAGCAGGATCCCAACACAGAAGCTTCTGGCCTCCGTATCAATGGAGAGCCTGGTGCGCCCAACCTCACCGTCGCAGTCGTTGCTGCACCTGAGGCAGGCGACTCTGTTGTTGAAGCCGAAGGCGCACGCGTCTTCCTTGAAGAAAACGCAGCCATCGCACTCAGCGAAAAGACTCTCGACGCAGAAGTTGGCGAAGACGGCGCAGTGAGCTTCGCCATAGTCGACAACGCGTAACTAGCAGCAACGCGTAACTAGCAGCAGTGCTCAGCTAGTAGCGGGCGAGAGCGTCAGCGTCTCGAGCGTGAGTCACCGACCGGCGGATGGCATCCAATGCTTCCACCGGATCAGTCTCAGCTTCAGCGATCATCAGCTGACGTTCTGCCTCCGCTAGTCGAGTGCGGGCGCGCGCACTTGCCCCTCCGCGGCTTACTAGTTCGCGCGCAACGGAGATCTGACTCCGAGCAGCAACACGAGTGCCTGCGTAGGCAGCACGTGCGTGGTCGAACCTCTGTTGTTGGTTCCGCGCTGAGGCAAGCGCCCCATCTAATTGGGCTGCTGCATCCCCTATCCCGGCCAGTTGGCCTAACGGATCACGGCGATCACCGGGAGAAACAACAGACGCACTCAGTGCACCTTCGACCGCAGCAATTGCAACAAGAATCTGCGCTCCTGTCGAGGGATCCGGTGCGCTATCGAGAGCGACGCGTGCTTCGCGCAGGTCCTTCGTGCTGGTGTCGCGCATCCGTTCAACAGCAGATTCGGCTTCGGCTAGTTCTGCCAATAAACGTTCGACTGCCGCGAATTGCAGCTCGGCACGATGCAGGTCACTCGCAGCCGAATGCAAGACGTCAGCGACGGCGTTCACTCCGGTTGTGCTGATCTCGGGGGAGGCGGCATCCAACTGTTGCTCAGCCAGATCGAGAAACGCACCGCCCTCGCTGAGCTGCCGAACCGCCGCACCGAGCACTGACTCGACATACCGTTCGGATGCCTCGTCGCGGCGATCCGCAATCGTTGATAGCCGATCACGCAGAACATGCAACCGTGAGCGCAAGTCGTTGGCGGTCTCCGCTGCACCCACCTCGTCGCGGCGTCTCTCAGCAAACGCGCTGTCAAAGCGGTCGAGGGTTGCCACAGCGCTCTCGCACAGCGCGATCATCTGCAGGGTGAGACTTCTCCGCACTCGGTCAGCGGTACTTGCGGCCGTATCCCGCTGTTGGCCCAGACGGAACGCCTCGGTCAACTGTTGCCGCGCATCGCTCAGTGCACTGGCGAAAGCACGCGTGCTTGCGACACCAAACTGAGCTTCCGCGAAACCGAGCTCGTTTTCTGCGTCACGCACCCGATCATCCAAAGCCACAAGCAGCGCGGCAGCGCGCGAATCAAGCCCCGACTGCGATGCGGTGCCGCGGATGCCGCGATCACCGCCACGACGAAACAAGACAACAAAGGCGCCAGCCACCAATCCCAACACCAGCACGACGATGGCGACTACGGCAATCGTGGTGCCTCGCACTATTTCGGCCGCATCGGTGGCAGCCAGCAGGGGGAGGGCGTTGGGCACCATGCCTCGTATTCTACGGCGGCGTACCGCAAGAACTGGGGGTGAAACTGGCGGGTGAGTCTGGCGAAACTCGTGCCTGTTGCACCACTTATTGCAGTTCGACGCTTAAGGTGGCGGTGTGTGGCGTGCAGATAAAGTTTCAGACGATTACTCGGTCGACCCAGATTCGGTTGACGAGAACCCCGACGACGAAGAAAATGGGCACCCACATCCCCACATTCAGGTAACAGCGCCTCATACGCTGAGTTTTGGTGAGCCGAACATCATGGCCGGAAACGTAGCAGAGCCCACATGGACGCTCTGGCGTTCGCAATTGTCCACCTTGGGCGGTCAGTCGCCACTGTTGCACTTCGTTGATTCTCCTCGCACGCGCGTTGAGCTGTCGACGACGCATCCGGGTGGACTGGCGCAGTTCATCACAGGCAAACGCACGCTGCTGTCGAGTTTGATTCGCGATGATGTTGCACTTCGCTCGGCGAAGACTGCTGCTGGCGCGGTGGCCGCAAAAGGTTTAGAGCTGTCGACGGCTCGCGGAATTGATTCCGTTCACCTGGGCATCGGTATTGCGCGCTGGAAGCACGACGACGTCGAATACTGTGCCCCCGTCTTGTTGCGCCCCCTCGCGATTCGCTGGCACGGTCGAGACTTCGAGCTGAAACTTCGCGGTACCGCCGTGCTCAATCCAGAGCTTGCTCGCGCTCTTGACGAGCAGTTCCAGCTGCGCCTCGACGCCGAATCTTTTGTTGCGCTCACGGATGCCGATGGCACGTTCAAACCCAACCCTGTAATCGATCGCCTCCGCGGCCTCACCTCGCACCTCGCCGACTTCGCGGTAAGCCCACGACTTGTGGTTTCGTCCTTTGCGGATGTTGCTCCAGGGCTGGCCGACGATGCTGCCGATTTGCAGCATCCAATCTTGGATGCGCTGGCAGGAAATACCGCAGCAGCGTGGACCATCAAGGAGGGTTACTCTCCTGTTCCCGCGCTGTCGGCCGATGAGCGTTCGCCGCAGACCGATAACCTGCTGCTTGACGCGGATGCTGAGCAAGAGAATGTGATCGCCCAGATCGAGGCCGGTAATTCGCTGGTGGTTCGCACACTGCCGGGCACCGGTGGAACGCAGACCATTGTCAATGCGGTCGGTGCGCTCGTCGCGCAAAACAAACGAGTGCTTGTGGTGAGTCCGCGCCGCGCCTCCCTCCAGTCGATCGCCGAACGTTTCAGCGACATCGGCCTGCCGGGGGTTGCTGTTGCACCGCGCACGCTCCGTCGCGACATCATCCGATCCATTTCACGCAGCGAAAAGTCCACCAAACCGCAGATCGAAGACGTAGATGAAGCGCTTCTTCGCCTACGCAAGATCATGCTCGACTACCGGGGCTCCATGTCGGTCGCTGACGGTGTGCTCGGTGTCTCAGTTCTCGATTGCGTTTCAGAGCTGAGCCGGCTCGCACTCTTGCCGAGTCCGCCATCAACAACGGCGCGGCTCTCACGCGAGTCTGTAGAAAAGCTCGCCAAGGATCGCAGTGCCGCCACTGGTGTGATCATTGCCGCAGCCAAGCTGGGCGAATTCAAGTACGGCCCAGGCGATTCGCCTTGGTACGGAGCACAGTTCGCCAACGGTGAAGAAGCCCTGAAGGCCCACGAGATCGCCAAACGGGTCAACCTGCAGTTGTCTGAGCTGCTCGATGTCGCCAACCGGCTGGTATCGAACACTCGGATGCGGCCCTTCCAGAGCATCGACGAGCTCGGCGTGTATCTACGTTTGCTCGTTGATCTTCGTGAGACCCTCGACCGATTCGTGCCGACCGTCTTTGACCGGGCAATTACAGAACTGATTGCGGCAACAGCTCCGCGACGTGAATTCCCTGACATGACGAACAGTAACCGTCGTCGCCTCAAGAAGTTGGCACTCGAATATGTGCGCCCTGGTGTGCGCGTCAACGACATGCATGCCGCGCTGATGCGGATTCAGAAGCAGCGCGTACTGTGGCACCGCTTCGTGGCGGAGGGTGCGAGCCCGGCGGTTCCTGTGGGAATCAGCGAAGTGCAGCGGTCGTACCAGCACGTCTCAGAAGATCTGGCTGCACTCGACATCCCGCTCGGCATCGCTGACTCGCACGTCAACTTGTCTGGCTTGCCCATCCCATTCTTGATTGACAAGGTTTCGGCGCTCGCCGCGGAATCAGATGTGCTCAATAACCTTCAAGAGCGCACAGCGCTCATGGGCAGCCTGCGTGACCTCAAACTCAACCCCCTCATTGATGATCTGGCCAAGAGGCACGTTCCCGAAGATCAGGTTGCCGCCGAGCTTGAATTGTCGTGGTGGAAATCAGCGCTCGACTCCATGCTCGAAATGGACCGCGCACTGCTCAACGCAAACACGTCGGTGGTGGATCGTCTCGAAGCAGATTTCCGCCTTGTCGACGAAGCGCATGCGTCAGCAAACGCGAAACAGCTGTCGTGGCAGATCGCCGAGAACTGGACAATCGGGCTTGTTGACTGGCCAGATGAAGCCAGCGCCCTCAAACGTTCACTCTCCAAAGACAGGCTCACATCGTTCGACGTGCAAACGTCTGCACCCCACCTTTCGCGAACCATCGCACCCGTATGGCTCACCTCGCCATACGAAATCGACTCTGTCGTAGACACAATGCCGTTCGACACGGTGTTCCTTGTTGACGCCGGCGCCATGACCGTCGCCGAAGCGAGCGGAGCAATTCGTCGCTCGAAGCAGGTCGTTGTCGTGGGTGACCCCGTCATCCAGTCACCGACTCCATTTGAAATTGCGGTGCGAGATGCGACAGCAGACGCTCCTCCTCCGGTGGACGATGAAGCGCGTGAAGCTCTTGTCGAAGATTCGGCATTCGCCCGGCTGAGCGGCATTCTGCCAACTTTGACGTTGACTCGCAGCTACCGTCCTGGCGGCGAAGAACTTGCCGAACTGGTAAATCGCCGCTTCTATGGTGGCCAGATTGAGTCCTTGCCGTGGGCGGGAAGCTTCCTCGGTCACGGCAGCCTCGCAGTCAGCTATGTAGCGGATGGCGTCGGTATGCCCGACCCGGACTCTGGCGCCGTGGAGAGCCCCGACGCTGAGGTTTCGACTGTTGTTGAGCTTGTACTTGATCATGCAACTAAGCGGCCGCATGAATCCCTCATGGTGATTACGGCAAGCCCGCACCACGCAGTGCGGGTCATGCAGTCAGTGTTGGATGCTGTCGGCCGCCGTCGCCCAGAACTGATCGATGTCATCATCGGCGACCGTTCCGAACCGTTTACTGTCACCACCATCGACCAGGCTGTGGCCCAAAGCCGCGACAGGGTCATCTTCTCTATCGGATACGGGCGCACACCACACGGTCGCGTTCTCTCCGATTTCGGTTCGCTCGGTGAGCCAGGGGGAGAACGCTTGCTCGCCGTCGCGATGACGCGTGCTCGACGTTCGCTGGAAATTGTGACGTCGTTCCGCTCCCAAGACCTCGACGACGGCCGCATGAAGCACGGGGCCGTCGCCCTAGCCGAGGTGCTCGACGAAGTTGATGCTCGCTACGCCGAAATCCCCGTTCCCGACGACAGCGATCCGATGCTCGTGGACCTTGCTCGTCGCCTAGAGAAGCGCGGATTGCGCGTCGCGCTCGGACATCGCGCCAAGCTCGGACTCGTCGCCTCGCTCGGCGGTCGCTGCGGAACTATCGAGACCGATGCAATGGTGCACGGGTCGAGCCTGCGCGAATCATTGCGACTGCGCCCAGAGTTGTTGCGTCGACTTGGCTGGCACTACTTGCGCGTGCACGCCTTTGAGCTCTTCAGTGACCCCGATCAGGTTGCTGACAAGGTCGCGCGGATGCTCGGAGCCGACGCTGCGCCTTCTACTGAGCCCATCGCGATCATCCCCGCCACACGTCCGCAGCAGTAGCTCGTGTGTGGCACTGACGGTTCGCCAAAGCGCGAGCAGCACGACGAGCAACCAGCCGGCGAACAGGCGAGCACAGAATCGGCGAGCACAGCGAAGTTGAGCGAAGAGCGGGCGAGCACAGCGCCGGTTAAAGAAGTGCTGCCAGCGAAGGGCCGCAAACGTCGCCGGGTGACGACGGCGTCGCCTGATGGCTCAGACCCTCACCCGACGGGGGAGTCCGCGCGGCACCTCGCTAACGAGAACGACGCGCGACTCAAGGGCGACAAACCTCCGCATTGGGGCTAGCACTGTCGCGGCCCACCGATTGCTCGAGGGCCGAGCAATCAGCGGCAACACACTGAGCGTGAGCTCTCTCTAGCTGTTCTGCCTCGCGAGTAGGTCTCGGATCTGAACCAGCAGCTCGGTCTCGGTCGGGCCAGCGGGTTCCTCTTCCACCTTGGGCTTGCGAGCTTCAGCCAACCTGTTGGCGTAGTTCATGGGAGCGACGATCGCGAAGTACACAACGATGGCTACGAGCAGGAATTGCACGAGGGCGGCAATAACGGCACCGAAGTAAATTACCGCGTCTTCTTCACCCGAATTGGGGAGGACAACGGGCAATGCTTTAGCCAAACTTTCCGCGTTGAAGAGGGCGCCAATCAGCGGGTTGAAAACGCTCACAACGAGCGAGTTGACCACCGCGGTGAATGCAGTGCCAATGACAACTGCAACCGCAAGATCGATCACATTGCCGCGCAAAATGAAGGCCTTGAATCCGCTAAACATTTCGTTCTCCTTTACCTGAGGGATAGGCCATCTATGACGCTTTTGCCGCCGCGGGTGAAGAGGATGACGAAGTTGAGGATGACGATCCAGAAGTTGAGCTGGATGATCCGGAACCTGATGACCCCGATGACGACGAATCTGAAGACGACTTGCTTGGTGCCGATTCGCCTGAGGACGAGCCCGACGAGCCCGACGAGCCAGACCCGCTCGAACTTGAGTCGCTCGAACTCTTCGACGCCCGCGAATCATTGCTGTAAAAGCCGGAGCCGGTAAAGGTCACGCCGATGGCGGAGAACACCTTACGGAGCTTGCCGTCGCAGGCAGAGCACACCGTCAATGAGTCATCGATGAACGACTGCTGAATGTCGAACGCGTTGTCACACGCGGTACAGCGGTATGAATAGGTAGGCACTTGATCCTTAGTTGTGCTCGGTAATGGTCACAATTCCCGAGGGGGTGACTATGCCATTGACTGGTTGGTCGTGAATCTCTGTGGGTACGGCATCCACATATTCGCTTTCGAAGATGACGGCGTAGATGGGTGGTTTTGTCTCCATCGAGCCGAGTGTTTTATCGAAGTAACCGCGACCCCACCCCATGCGCATACCGGTGCGATCCACGGATGCAGCGGGCACGATAATCAGGTCGACGTCGTTGATAGCGATCGGGCCAAGCA
>Ga0307486_1002106_pt1 | contig 14279 bp, 13 predicted proteins | sample CBIW02metaG_FD_203663 | JGI IMG/M metagenome (GOLD analysis project Ga0307486, IMG submission 203663) | Sea-ice brine microbial communities from Beaufort Sea near Barrow, Alaska, United States - CBIW 0.2 | ecosystem: Environmental > Aquatic > Marine > Coastal | place: USA: Alaska | collected... | reverse complement strand
GCATGGCACAATGTGTTGGTTATTTACTAGCGGCAGGTGGGCCGATGCTTGCAGGCGCGTTGCACTCATCAACAGGCAGTTGGAGTGTGCCTTTATGGTTATGTGCTATTGCTAGCGTATTGTGTGCACTCTGTGGTTTAGGTGGCGGAAGAAATACCACCTTAGATAAATCATTACTCTAACAAATAGTCACATAGATCAACGTTCTCAATCGTTATCATCGCTGACAGATTTTTTTGTCATTAATATGATTTCGACGGGCAACGTATTATTTTATTGTATGTTAAATTACCTTATGTTCGCTTCGAGTCGAAATCAGTCAGATTATATCTCTGACTTAATCAAACATATCTGTCAGATCAAGTCAGATTATTAGACTTGATCCTTTCAATTCCGTGCGAGCATAAATAAAAAATTTTAAGCCACAGTTAATGCTCTGTTTTTGAGATGTATTTATAAGATTATGCTACATTTCAGCCAAAAGCTTATCTGTTGATACTACATTCGCATAAGCAAAACCAAGAGCAGCCATAAACGCAGCGTGTACTTGTTTTGCTGGAACATGAACGCCATCAAACTCTAACGCTAATGTCGCACAAGCATCATGCGCCACAGTACAGGTATAACCAAAGTCGTTGGCAGCACGGGTAACAGCGTCAATACACATGTGACTCATTGCACCACAAATCACTAAATTCTCAACCTGCAATTCATCTAAGATTTCTTTGAGACCTGTTTCACGAAAGCTATTGATTTGATGTTTAATAACAACGGGCTCGCCTTTAATTTCTTGCATAGATGGGTATACTTTTGCCCCTTCTGAATTAGGCGCAAAAAAGGGTGCATCGGCTGTTGGAAATTCATGACGCACATGCACAACAGGCAAGCCTTTCTCTCTAAATCGTTTAAGTAAAGAGGCTGCATTTACCGTTGCGGCTTCAGTTCCTTCTAATTCTGATTTACCACCTTTGAAATAATCATTTTGCAAATCGACAATAATTAGTGCTGTTTTAGACATAACGTTATCCTTTTGAGTATTGATTAATTAAAATTACTTATTGGCTGATCATACTATCATTAAGGCAATATAATTCATCCTTGAGCTGACATATTTTGAATTTGATCAACAACCCACTATATGCACTATTTGGCTGGATTTAAAATAACCTTAAATATACTACAATAAGAACTCAGTTTAGTTTCATCGTTCATCGATCCTTATCAACTTATTTTGGTCCGATTTACAATTTTTAAACAGATAATTTACATTGAAAGATCCATATCTTCGTTGTTTTTAACTCATTTAATTGCGGTTTTTGATCCGACAGAAACAATACCTGTATTCATTACAGTAATGGTTCAATGTGACAAAAAGCAAAACGCCGAATTGCATCAGTTGAATCGGCTGGGATAGTAATATTCTTGTTGGTTATTGATAAGTTCTGACTGAGAGCTTTATCCATTCTATTTCACGCATTTCGAATATCTGACTGAATAGTCGCCCTCACAATGATCTTTGGTTAAAGCAAAGCAGATAAAGTAATACAACTTCTTAATGATCATCATAGACACACGACTATTTTTAAACTTGCCTTCAATAACAAGCTCTGGCGCCATGCTGGTAGCCGTATTACTAACAACAAAGATCGTATTAAGTGTTTGGGATAAAATCCAAATAGTGCTAGTTATGTCGTCTGTTTTACTTGTGGCTTATGTATTAATGCTTGTCGCTAGCAAGGTCAACCTTTTAATAGGCAGCAGTGGTGCCCGTGTGGTAAGCCGAGTGATGGGCTTAATTTAGTCATCTATCGCAACAACGAATATCCTCTTAGGACTTAGCGAATATTTTAATGTTATCCAGTATAAGAACAGATTAATACAGCTAAAAAGGGTGGCGGCTTCACTACTTACATTGAATAGTGAGGCTTTCTGTCGTTAGGATCATAGGATATTCGCCATAATGCGGTACTACTGTTGATGTCTTTTTAGAATGATCAAAAATATCATATCCAGCAGGACACCATTTCCTAGATTGCTGATAGCATTTTTCGAGACCTGCACGACAATTAAAAGCGTAAAGCTGTTTGCCATCAGCGGTGATAATTGATGTAGGCTGAGCGGCACAAGCACTTACAACAAGAGTAAGCAAAAGAATGGTCATTTTGGCTTTCATATACGCATCACTGATCAACAAATTCATAACGTAAATTACTCCATTGCACTACTGTTTTCAACAACCAAGCTTGCACAATGGACCATAAACAAAGCCCCAGTAGAGACAACTACCGAAGCTTTGATGTTTGATGATGTTAATTTTATTACGTTGTTATCTGGTTTTGAATGATTACAGCATCTCGGCTAAAATATTTAAGCAATAGCGAAGAGCACAATGATCTTTTTACAAAATTAAACACGGATTGTTTAATGCCTGTCTTATTGCAAATCTGGACTAATACCTTCCGCTTCATCAATCATTTTTCTGCCGGCATAATCCCGTGCAAACTGCCAAGCAGTACGTCCAGACCGCGTACCTCGTTCTGTCGCCCATTGAATCGATTCAAGACGTATGCTCTCATCGTCACTTAGAGCAACACCGAAACTAGCTAACCAATGATTCACTGCTTCAAGGTATTGATTTTGATTGAAGCTGTAAAAACTGAGATGTAAACCAAAGCGATCGGATAGAGATATTTTTTCTTCGATAGCATCACCGGGATGAATTTCACCTTGCTCACCTTTACTTTGCTCAAAGTTGTCACTCATGCGTTCAGAAATCAGATGCTTTCTATTAGATGTGGCATACACCAATACATTGGCTAGCGATCCAACAATTGAACCATCAAGCACTGTTTTTAAACCCTTATAGCTGTTTTCACCTTCTTCAAATGACAGATCATCACAAAATATTAAATATTTATGCTTGTTGTTTCTAATCAAGTTAAGAATGTCGGGCAGATCATTAAGATGTTCTTTTTCAACTTCGATAAGACGCAAACCTTTGTCATGAAAAGCGCCCAAGCATGCGCGTACTAATGATGACTTACCCGTGCCTCTAGCACCGGTCATAAGCACATTATTTGCTGGATAACCATTAACAAATTGACGAGTATTTTTAAATAAACGTTCGCTTTGTCGATCAATGTTTTTGAGATCAGAAAAAGCGATTAGTTGTGGCGATGAAACCGGTACTAAAGCACCCCGCACAAACATGCCATGACTATATTGCCAGCGATAGGCCAGTGCATCGGCTAATAATGGCGGCGATTGTTTTTTGTCATCCGGCAAAAAGCTTTCTAGCGTGGTGGTGAGACGTTCTAAAATGCTGATCAACCCTGAGTCAGAATCTTTGGGAAATGGTTCATTCATCTACTACTTCCTATAAGTAACGGTGGTTTTTTGAGCGTTTGTATGGCGTTGATTAGGAATATTTGAAGTAGAACATCTTACTAAAAATTAAGACATATTCTAAAATCAAAATAAACCGAGTCTATCGTCAGCGTAATAAGCGGTTAAACATACAGACTATTGATTAGGTATTTTAATGCTTAAAATAAGCCAATGAAAAAAATAGTCTTAAGATTATCTTACCCGTATATGGGCTGTAGTAATGCTATGGAAATATGTCTTTATAACTTTAATCTTCAGTGAAATTCACTGAGATAAACGTAATAGTGATATCTAAAATCAACGTATCGGAATGTTATTTACTGATCACAAAATCGCTCAGTAATACTATGTTGAGGCCAATAGCGATAGCGGGCGTCTCCGGATTGGCTTCAACATCAGCACATAAGTGGTTTAAAACACCCCAATGCATCGCTGAATCCATAACCAGATGTTAAATAATTTAATGCGACTAAGTTCGAAGAATAGCGTTAAAAAAGCAGACCTAAAACTAGAATTCACCTACTTAAACAACGGAAACAACACGAAATATGTCTGCTTCCATGTGATAAAGAAAACGACAGTGAAATGCCCAACTGCCTGGCACATCCGCACTGATTTGTAATGAAACTACTTCATTAGATTTGAGACTAATCGTATATTTACGAGACCTTGGAAATTGGCCATTTTCGAGTTCCATCTACATGCAATGCAAGTGAATCGGGTGCTCCATCATCGTGTCATTAACTAAAATAAGCCTTAGTCTTTCGCCATAATAAAACACAATCGGTCCTTCAACTTCATCAAATTTCACCCCATCAAACGTCCAGTCACTCAGTAATATGACATGTTCGCGATCAGCGTCAATATCGCCATCTGCAGGTTCAATAATAAGCGGTGCGAGGTCACCGATTTGTTCTTGAAAACCAGAATGACTGTGGTGCCAATAATTACCATTTTGCGAAATATCAAGTTGGTAATTAAAGGTCGTTCGGAGTTTAATGCCGTGATAACTCATCTTTGACTCACATCTATATTTTCAGGAAGAATGATCCTGTGTCAATGAATCAAGATATCTTTTTTTAGGGCGTTAGTGACATTGATCTGAGCGCGTTGACCTTCACGAAGTCTAATGAGCAGACCTGGAATGAACTATTCAGTGTAATAGGAAGTGCAGACTTTCCGGCAACGATCATCGGCGATTGTTCAATTAATAAATTGATTGGCACATCATTATGTATAAGTTCACCATAACCACGTCCTAACGGCTTAGCCCATGTAGGAGCCAGCCTTACTAAGACTGAAGCTGAACTCAGTTCTAATGCTGTTTTTATGAATTTACGACGACTTGACGGAGCTATATTCGTTATAACGTATTCTACAAAGCTACAATCAGAATTAACAAGATTAAAGCACGACATCTGCTTATTTCATGGCTCGATGTGGACATGTTGATACCCCTTAAATCCTAGTTTTATCTCACTATTCATTTTCGAATTAAACTTATATTTTCCAGCATAGTTTGGACAACAAGATAATTCATATTCATATATTTTATATGAAACACAACCATCGTTTAGTCATCAAATCACCATAGAACACTTTTTTTGATGTTATCTCGTCTTCTATATTATCAACATTCAATTAGCTAAATTATTTCAATTTTTGCAGTGATAGGCAAGTGATCAGACGCTATTCTTGCCAATGGTGATTGATGTGCATCAACTTGTATCAAGGCGCTAGCCGGCGACACCCATATTTTATCTAGCGATAAAAAAGGAAATTTAGCAGGAAATGTCGCTAAATTATTGGATTGTTTGAAGTGTTTTTTCAACCAACGATGTGGTCGGCCCCACAAAAACCATTCGTTCAGATCACCCAGAAAAATCGTATGCGGATTATTATGCTCTAGTAGTAATGACAATATTCTTTGTACTTGAAGTCGACGCTCAAAAGGGCTTAAACCTAAGTGTGTCGCCATCATTATTATCTTCTTGTCATTAAAAGCTAACTGCGCCTCGATCATACTTCTTGGTTCGCGTCCTTCTACACTTAAATTATGATGAGTCACTTTAGTCAGAGGAAGTCTTGATAATAAAATATTTCCATAATCATGATTACCTCGTTTAAACGTAACGTCAGATATAATTTTGTAGCCGGTATAAGTCTCCAAAAATTGAAGTAAATGTTCATCATCTATCAGTTGATGCTCTACTTCTTGAAGTGCGATGACATCGGCATCCAACTCATTAATAACGGCCGTGATCCGATGCATATTAAATTGTCGATCATGGCCGATGCCAGCATGAATATTATAAGAGGCGACTTTCAATATCATTCGTGTTTACTGTCATGATTAAATAACTTTTTTAGCCCCATTGTAACGAGTACAACTATAGCCATTACACCAATTAAAATCATGATTTGGCTAGGATCTGGGTGTATGATTGTTTCAATAAGTGAATCTGCAAATAGGGTGAGAGTCAGGATGCCTGGGATCAGACCAATTAACGTACCGATAAAAAAGTCACGCAACTTGATGTGAGATGCGCCAGCAATTAGATTAATGATAGTAAAAGGCGCGACCGGAATTATTCGGACAGTAATAACCGAAATAATACCGCGCCTAGCTAAACGTAGACTAAGTCGGCTTATAGCGGAACCTGTCAGTTTTTCAATAAGACTCTTACCCACTAAACTTCCGATTGCAAAGCCGGATAATGCACCAAAAATAGAGCCTATCAGCGCATAGAAACTTCCCCACCAAGGGCCGAAAGTCAGTACAGAAACAATAATCAGCAAAGTAACAGGAAAAGCAAATACACTAGCAATTGTAAAACAAAACAAAATAATGACAGGTGAAAAAGGTAGTTTATTGATTTGTTCTGCTAGATTTGAAATTGAATCTTGATTGATCACATCAGCTAATGGCGTGAATCGCCAAATCAACGCCATGGCGATTAGAAAAGTGATAATCACCGCGACAATCAACCACTGCATACGAAATGACTTTTGTTGCTTTACCGGCACTAATAGCGTAGCCATATCTTCCGCATTAATGGGCTTTTCAGGATCTATCACGTGATAATCGGGTAAGAGTTGTTCGACCAGTTCATCGACTTCGCAATGCAGTGGTTTCAATGAATGATCATATTCAGATCGAGCATCTATTAATGCCAATAAATCAGTCTGTTTCTCAAGCTCTTCCCTAAAATCTTCAATTGAAAGACCTAAATGTTCAGAAAGTAGCCGCTCGCGAATTTCTTTAATTTTTTCGGAATCTTTGGTAGTTTTAGCTTCAATCGACAGATCACATTCACTATCAAAACCCATTGAACGATTACTTAAATTAGAAGAACCTACCCGTAAAAAATGATCATCAATAATCATTGTTTTACTGTGAACGCTAATATAATTTTCGCCTAATGCCTCTTGATGAGGGTAGCAAACGCGAAGATGACCATGAAGATCGGATTCATGAATTTTGACGATTATACGAGCGCGTAAGACATCCATCGTATTTTGTTCGAGCCAGCCTCCCGTCTGTTTAGGCAACACAAGCACGACTTTTGGGCCCTTTTTTTCCTCTAATCGTTCAATTAGCGCCGTCATGATCGAATGAGAAGACATATACTGATTTTCAACATAAATCAGTGTTTTAGCGGCGCTTATACTGTCAAGATACAACTGTTCAACTTCCCTGTGGGCAGGGCAGTTTTGATACTTGGGAAAGGTAAGTGAAATATTAATATCAACATCTTCAAAGTCAGGCTCAACACCTTTCGGCCAAGGCGAGTTTGATGGTTTTTTACAGTCAGGTAAACGATGATTTGTTGCTCTGTGCCACCTTTCTCGTGTTAGCTCACCTAATTTTTGAGCAATTTCGCCTTCGACTAACCACTGCACATCATGAAAAGGCGGATAACTTGAGTTGTCAGGATTAATCCGTTTAGGATCATTTGGGCTGTGGGAAGAGGTGTCCCAACGATCTTTACCTAAATCAAAACCACCACAAAAGGCAATCAAATCATCAATAACGATAATTTTTTGATGTTGTGAAGAGCCCGTTGGACATTCACCATCTAGCTCAAAATGCAACCGTGATTGATTCTGCCAAGCGGTTCGATAATTTGGCAACCATTCTCGCTCAAGTGAATAAAGCATTGCCCAGTCCCAATTGAGGATATAAATATTTAACTCAGGGTTTGCTTCAAGGGCACTACACAGCACGTCGCTTAAATCATGATCCTCACTGCCATCTTCACCTCGGGTTAAGCGCATACGGCTGTCAATATCCCATGCCAAAATAGTAATCATTTGGCGTGCGTTAAGAATAGCCTCATACAAAGCGCCAAAATAATTTTCGCCATCTATCAATACAGCCGCTCGGCTAGCCGGTTTAATTGACCAACAATTATTTTGTAGCTCAATAATCGATTTTTTGGACATATTAATTCATTCTCGGTGGACGAAGAAAGCAGTTATTGTACTCAAATTAATATTGTAAAAAACTTCAGCATGAAAATTAATCACATATAAACCATCGGGTTGAAGCTACTAAAATGCACTTTTCCGATAATATGAATTCATTCTGAATATTCAGATACATTAGAATAATTCGCTTCTATTGAAAGTGATTATGCAACATTTAGGGCAGGAAAATAACGAGCTTTGGTGCTAACAAAACTGATTAAGGCATCCCCGAAATGTAGTATTAAATTTTTTAAGCATCTCATGCAGATAAGATAAATTATTATTAGACCATAAAGTCATTGATTACTTGGGCAGGTATGAATCGCTAGCGCTTGATGAAAAAAATAGTCATATAAAGGTTTATTTAAGAATAAAGTAATGTTTACAATCTCTTGACAACATCAGAGCGCTGATTAGTTAATTTTTCAGAAAATCAATCTGAGCTTTTTAAACTCATGTATTTTTGTTGATAACTACCCGTTGAGAAATCGTGATAAACAAAAAACTGTAATAATCGTGTTCATCTAACAAGTTTTGGAACCCTTTATTATTTGAAAACAACATAGCGAGTAGCTCCACTCATACTACAATTTAGTTGGTTTCCAACGAATATCCGGCTTCCAGCCACTAATCCATGCTGGAACATCACTCGCAGGCATTGGTCTTGCAATGCCATAACCTTGTGCTAATTCACAGCCTAGTTGTACTAATGCAGTGCCGTGTTCAATCGTTTCAACACCTTCAGCCATCACTTCAAGTTTAAACGACTTAGCCAAGGCAATCACGCCTTGAACAATTGCGAGATCATTAGGATTCACTAACATGTCACGAATAAAGCTCTGATCTATTTTAATCTGGCTTACCGGTAATCTTCTGAGGTAAGTTAGCGACGAATAGCCTGTTCCGAAGTCATCTAGGGCAAAGCTTACGCCCAGCGCTATACATGCTTCCATGATAGTGCATACATGCTGTACATCATTCAGGGCGCTTGTTTCAAGTACCTCTAATGCTAAATATCGCGGCTCAACATCGGAGTGAGCAGCTAGTAATGCAGCCAGTCTATCCATAAAGTCAGACTGCTGTAATTGAACTGCTGCAATATTTACGCTAATGCTTACAGGCAGACCGGGTCTCATCGTTTGCCAGTGACTGATTTGTGTCAGCGCGGTATCAATAACCCATTCACCTATCTCTATACTCATTGGGTTATTTTCAATAACAGGTAAAAACTCGATTGGGTTTAATAAACCTCTCTTAGGATGTTGCCAACGAATTAGTGCCTCAACACCTATAACCGCACCTGTCATCATATTGACCTTGGGCTGATAATAGAGCACAAATTGTTCGTTATCTAATGCACTGCGAATAGCTGCTAAGTTTTTTCGTTGCACTTTAACGGCATCATCTTGAGCAGTATCAAATAAGTGATAACGATTCTTGCCTGATTCTTTAGCAATATACATTGCTTGGTCTGCATGGCGTATCAGCAGGTCGGCATCCGAACTATCTTGTGGGTAGAGAGTGACGCCAATACTCGCTGAGACCTTCAACACCAAGTCACCGATTATGATCGGTTCCGAGGCTGCCAATAAAAATCGCTCTAACACATGCTCACAATCTTCAACTCTAATTAAACCCGTTAATACAGCAATAAATTCATCGCCACCAATTCGGGCTAAGGTATCACCTTCACGTAACACTTCTTTCATACGAAGCGATAATGCAATCAGCATCTCATCACCTACATCATGACCATGAGCATCATTGATTCGTTTAAAGCCATCCAAATCTAAGAATACGACGGCGAGCGCAAGATTATCTCGACGGCAATGTAGCATGGCTTGAGATAATCGGTCAGCAAGTAATGATCGATTAGGTAATTTAGTGAGTATGTCGAAATGAACTATGCGTTCCAGCTGATCTTGATGCTCTTTGAGCAGAGTGATGTCGGTACATAAAGAGACGTAATGAGTGGTGACATTATGGGCATCACGTACGGCACTGATCGTTTTCATTGCGGCATATACTTCGCCACTTTTACGACGATTCCAGATTTCGCCATACCAAAAGCCTTCTTCTAGTAGCGTCTGCCACATGTCGACATAAAACTCTGATGATTGCCTTCCCGATTGAAAGATACGTGAATTTTGTCCAATAACGTCTTCACGACTGTAGCCTGTAGTCTGAGTAAATGTATCGTTAACATCTAATATGGTACCGGCAGAATCTGTAATAGTAATCGCTTCACCTGCGTGAGCGAATACACTGGCGGCAAGAGCTAACTCTTTTGCTCGTTTTTCTTTCTCTTCATTAGCAAGCACTAGTTCATCTGCTCGCTTATCTTTTTCTTTGTTTTGAAAGGCGAGCTCTTTATTGGCAATAATTAACTCGTTTGCTCGCTTTTCTTTCTCTTCATTAGCAAGCACTAATTCATCTGCTCGCTTATCTTTTTCTTTGTTTTGAAAGGCAAGCTCTTCATTAGCAAGAATTAACTCGTTTGCTCTTTGTTCTTTTTCTTCATTAGCAAGCACTAATTCATCTGCTCGCTTATCTTTTTCTTTGTTTTGAAAAGCGAGCTCTTCATTAGCAATAATTAACTCGTTTGCCCGCTTTTCTTTCTCTTCATTAGCAAGCACTAATTCATCTGCTCGCTTATCTTTTTCTTTGTTTTGAAAGGCAAGCTCTTCATTGGCAATAATTAACTCATTTGCTCTTTGTTCTTTTTCTTCATTAGCAAGTACTAATTCATCTGCTCGCTTTTCTTTCTCTTCGTTGGCTAGGTTTCGACTGTCTTCAATTCGCTTTCTATCGGTAATATCAATCATCGCGGTGAGACAATCTATGCCGGTGATGCCTAAATTAGCCTCGACATTGAACCACAATGTACGCTTGCCAGCCTGCACGATTATCTCGCAGGATTGAATGCCGTTGCCCTCAAATGCTGTTGCCAGGCAATGGTTGAATGTATCGTGACATTGAGCTGCTACATAGTTAGAAAATAATTTACCTATCAAATTAACTCGCTCAACACCCAATAAGCTCGCGCCTCGTAAATTGACTTGACTGATCATACCCTCACGATCGAAAGCAAAGTACGCAATAGGTGCAAATTCAAATAACTCGGTGTAACGATAGTACAATCTTTCTGCAATCCGTGTTTGTTCTAATGCTTCATTTTGCATCTCCAGCTCAATTTGATGAACTTGCAGTTCGTGCACCATCCTTTTGGCTTCCATTTCACTGAGATTAGACTTATTACGCCCAATTCGTTTTTTCAATTGTGACTCGGCGCGTTGGCGGAGTGTCGTTGAAGATGGCTTTTGCGAGTTTGGTGGCGTGGTCATATCGCCGGCCTTAATGCACGTAATTCTTTTTCTAGTTTCTTAGCTTCGCTAATATCAATAAAGGTAATCACCACGCCATCAATCACATTCTCTAGTGTACGATAAGGCATGATACGGACTTTGAACCAGCGCTCATTTTGGGCTGTTATCTCTTTTTCTATGAACTTCAACGTGTCTAGTACTTCTTTAGCGTCTTGTTGTAGTTCGTCATAATCCAAATCAGTGACAACGTCAGACAGTGGGCGACCGACATCAGTTGGGATCAGTTTGAACAGATGGGAGATATGGGAAGTAAAGCGTCGTACATGTAACTTGTTATCCAAAAATATTGTAGCAATTTCCGTACTATTAAGCAGGTTCTTCATGTCGTTATTGATCCACGATAAATCATCGACCTTAGATTGAAGTTCGGCGTTGACAGTTTGCAGTTCTTCATTCATCGACTGCATTTCTTCTTTAGAAGTAGTTAGTTCCTCATTGGCAGATTGCAACTCTTCATTGATGGATTTGAGCCCTTCTTGTGAGGCCTGCATTTGTTCGCGAAGTGACTGCGTTTCGCCGTGTGCTTGTTGTAATTCGGCCTGCCTTTCATCCTCCGCTGCACTCAGTTTTTTGTGTGGCAATTTAATGGGTGTTGCCACATCAGTAAACACCACCATCAGTAAGCCAATCAAAGCTTTTGGCTTACTGATGGCTTGTACCGTCAAATTAATAGTATGTGTGTCGACTTTCAGATTTAAAATGATCACGGGCTCAATCTGAGTCTGCGCCTTCTTCATCGCGAGGTTAAGCTGATATTGTAGTTCTTCACGCACCATTGCATGAATGTTCCAATTAGCTTTACCCGCAGCAGGTTCTAAATATTTTCCTGTACGGCCATTGATATAAATTATGTCACCGGCAACATTAACCAATGCTGCTGCTGGCGAAAAGTTTTGTAGCAGGATTTGATCTGCCTGTGTTTGTAGATTAGCGATATGTATTGTCATCTCGTGGGGGATCTCGGGTTCATTTTCTACCAAGGATATGACGGGGAATATCCGTGTGGGGAAGTCCACTTCCATTTGGTGTGTAGGAATATCATTACGGGTGTAGATCCGCACATTATCGTTAAATGCTGAGAACAATGGGGTGTAACTGCCAATAGTTTCAGCATTGCCTAGAAGCAAAATGCCATGAGATACCAATGTATAATGGAACAATGGGATCAACTTCTTTTGTAATTTCGGTCCAAGATAAATTAGCAAGTTCCGACAGGTGATAATATCTAACTTAGTGAACGGTGGATCCATAATAATGTTTTGTGGTGCAAAGATGACGATGTCACGAACTTTTTTGTTAATACGATAACCTTTGCCCTCTTTAATGAAATATCGATTCATTTGCTCTGAAGGTATGTCAGCCTCAATGTTAGCAGGGTAGTAGCCTTGCCGTGCGATATTGATGGCGTCTTCATCAAGATCGGTAGCAAATATTTGTAATTTAAAATGTCCTTTGGGCTTTACTTCATTTATTACATCCAATATTGTCATGGCTAGAGAGTAGGCTTCTTCTCCGGAAGAACAGGCGGTCACCCATGCTCGAAGTTCTTTACCCTCAGGATAGTTAGCCAATAGTGCTGGCAGTGTCACTGACTTGAGCTGTGCCCAGACTTCTTGATCACGAAAGAAGTGGGTTACCCCAATTAGTAGCTCTTTAAATAGTAGATCTTGTTCTTGTGGATTCTCACGCAGATAACGCACATAAAGCGCTATGGTTTTAAGCTGATGTAAACCCATACGTCGTTCAATTCGCCGGTATATGGTGTTTTCTTTGTAAAGTGAAAAGTCGTTTCCGGTACGTTCACGTAGTATTATAACGATCTTTTCCAGAGCACTTTTTGACTTGAGTTCCAATTGTTTTTTATTATCATTTGGCGCATCTAGTGGACTGTGTTTGAGAAGTGTCATAATCCGTTCTGGCAGATCCTCAGCAGGCGCGATAATGTCAGCTAAGCCAGCATTAATGGCGCTACGAGGCATCGAATCAAATTTGGCGGACTTAGGCTCCTGCACCAGAGATAGTCCAGCATTTTCTTTGATTGCTCGCAAACCTAATGTGCCATCACTACCCATACCAGACAGGATGATACCCACGGCACGTTCATGTTGATCATCGGCGAGAGATCGAAAGAAAAAATCAATGGGTAATCGCAACCCGTCACTAGCTAGCGGATCGAGGAGAAATAATGAGCCGTGAAGGATAGACAAATCCTTATTAGGTGGAATTACATATACGCAGTTTGGCTTAACTTTTATGCGGTTGCGAGCTTGCGCTACTTTCATCGTCGTTGCGCGTTGCAACAGCTCGGGCATGATACTTTTACGCGTTGGGTCTAGGTGTTGAATGATAATAAATGCCATACTAGAGGGCGTTTGCACATGAGAAAAGAAGTCTTCTAATGCTTCCAAGCCACCGGCAGATGCACCGACGCCAATAATGACAGGCGTATTCAAAACTACCATGTTACTGGGTTCAGTGAGAGGATTTGACTTGATGGTGTTTACTTGCTTTTTCATTAGATTAAATATCATTCAATGAGGTGCTAAATTCATTGTAGACGTAATTGAGTCACAATTGTTTGGTCACGTAAATTCGGCTATATGAATGACTTTTTTGAGTCTTCAACAAATGATTAGTATTGCATCAAAACTTAACTTTAAAGACCAAACAAATCTACCTTTATCTGTATCCAGTAAACTCGCGCAGTACATAAGGTTTGTATAAATATGCAATCTATTGACAATTATTTAATTAAATATTTTTCTTTTTTTTACGTGCTTTTTATAATATTAAAAAAAGCTATAGGTCGTCAGATGATTAAAGGTATTTAAGCCAATTACAAATGTCGTCACCTCAAAGGATTAACTTCGAATCAATAGATTGAAGACGGTAATAAGAAAGCCATACTGAAACAAAATCATTAACTTGCCATTCATAATATTTAATTAATACAGAAACTGCGAAAGTTATTAATTTAACGTATACATTTCTTTGCCAAATGCTTTGTAAAACAAGCAAGACGTCCGACTTTTTGCT